>Ga0213858_10001898_pt1 | contig 9991 bp, 15 predicted proteins | sample PICome_FD_160122 | JGI IMG/M metagenome (GOLD analysis project Ga0213858, IMG submission 160122) | Coastal seawater microbial communities near Pivers Island, North Carolina, United States - PICO245 | ecosystem: Environmental > Aquatic > Marine > Coastal | place: USA: North Carolina | collected... | reverse complement strand
TATGGAGAAAGACGGGGAGCCACCAATTACCCCGTCTTTCGTTTTTTAGTCCTAAAATAACATTATGGAAGACAAATTAAATAATTTCCCAGAAGGAACGAAACGAAGTGAAGTAATTGACGAATTAATTGACCATGATGATGTAAGAGAGATTCTGTTAAAACAGTTTAATTACATGAGAATAAACGGAATTAATTTAGTTCAAGACGCAGACGATTTAGTTAACCTTTATTTAAAGATTGCTAAAAAGTTTCCTAAATAGGATAATAAAAACATTAATTAAAATACACACTCTTTGAGTATTCTATGATATAATTTTTTTGTAAAATTCTATGGAGGAATTATGTCAGAAGAAGACAAGAAAGTAGAGTTAACAACTGAGCAATTAGTAAATATTGCTAATCAACTACAAAATCAAGTAAAACAAGCTAATGCTGTTATACAAGACCTTAGTAGTAAGATTGCAGCTAGAGAAGTTGAAAACTCTAATTTAAGAGCAGTAGTTAATCAAATTACTGGTCAAGCACAACAGACAAAAACAGAGGAGGAATAGTGGACTTAGTTAGCTTTGCTAAGGCTAACCCTTCCAAAACAGGGTACCAAGCTTGGAGAGAAAAATCTCCTGAAAATAAAGAGGCATGGGCTGAAGCGCTTGAAGGATACAGAAATGGTCTTTCACCTTCAGTAATTGCAAGATGGTTAAAAGATGAAAAAGATTGTCCTTTAACTGAAAACACTATTAGAAACCAGCTAAAAACAGAAGATGAGTAGCCTAGAGCAATATTCAAAATCTGCAAGAGCATTTTCTAATGTAAAAAGACTAAGACAACAACATCCTAAAGGATGGGAGCCAGGATTAGATACTGCAAAAGGTGAGATTATATCAAAACCAATGCCAAAAGCTTCTAAACCTGAAGACCATAAATGGGATAAATACTTAGAGGAATTAGGATTTAATCCTGATGAGTTTGAAATAATAGAACCATTTGAAGTTCGAACTTGGACTGCAAATATGGGTGGTGGTGAAACAGAACAGTTTTATTACTACAAAGCAAAGATTATTTCAAAAAACCCAATATCTGATAAAGACTTTGATTATAAGCAATTATTAAAAGAAATAAAGTCTGCAAAGATAAAACCACAAACAATAGTCGGTGATGATTCGTTCGTAGTCTGCCTAAGTGACTGGCAGATGGGCAAACGTGATGGAGATGGTACTAAAGGTATTGTTCAGAGAATTGAACAAATGATACCTGATACAACTGCAAGAATTAAGCAGTTGAGAAAAAATGGAGTAGAGTTATCAAACCTATATATTGTAGGGTTAGGTGACATAGTTGAAGGCTGTGAAGGTCATTATGACATGCAAACCTTTTCAGTCGAATACGACCTACGTCGCCAAAAAATGATAGCTAGAAGATTATTAGTTAAAGCTATTAAAACATGGGCTCCTATGTTTAATCACGTAGTTGTAGCGTGTGTTCCTGGAAATCATGGTGAAAATAGAAATCAGAAAGGTAAATCTTTTACAACATTTGGTGATAACTTTGATGTATCTATTTTTGATGAAGCACAGGAAATATTAGCTGAGAATCCTGCATTCAAACATGTAAGCTTTGTTATTCCTGAAAACGATTTGTGGTTAACACTAGATGTGTCTGGAACTATAGTTGGTTTAGCACATGGACATCAATTCCGTACTGGTGGTAAATATTCTCATCAAAAAGCAATCAACTGGTTATCAGGTCAAGCATTTGGTATGACAGAAATGGGTGACGTAGATATTTTGATATCTGGACATTTTCACCACTTATTTGTAGTAAATGAAGGCAAGAGAACACTTATGCAGTGTCCTTCGGTTGATGGTGGTTCAGACTGGTTTGAAAATATAACAGGTAGAAGTTCTTATGCTGGTACATTAACTTTTTCTATAACACCTGGGCAAACTCAATTGCCATGGGACAATTTAAAAGTTATCTAATACCACTACCTTATACAACTTTTACTAAAATAGCTTTATGAGTTTCTATTTATTAGATAACGAAAATAAACAAGCCAAAGAACGACCAAATGGTAAATGGGGTTGGTACTACACAAGTATGAAACATCCAGTTCAAGGCATTGTTGTACATACCGCCGAAGGTGGTAGGAATGCTATTAATATAGCAAAATATCTCGCAAAGACACCCAGACCAGCGTCAGCTCATGTTGTTATTAATGACATTGATATAGTTGATTTACTACCTGATGAATACACAGCGTTTCACTGCCGTGGCTCAAATAGTAAATCTTTAGGATTAGAAATAGCTTATCACGCAGCAGATTGGGGTAAAGACCCAGAATATGAAAAAGCAGTTATGGAATTATCTGCTAAATGGTGCGCTGAAAAGTGTAAAAAATTTGATATTCCAGTTAGAAAAGTAACAAAAACTGAGTGGGATGCTGGTGTCAAGGGTTTCATATCACATGCAGAAAATGACCCAGCAAGAAGAACAGACCCAGGTAAAAACTTTGATTGGATTCTGTTTATGAAAATGATACAAAATAACATGGGTCCTAAACCAACTAAAATATACGATTTTTCAAAGGTTCCAAGTTGGGATGGTAATGAAATAAAAGTTACTAGACCAATGATGAGGTCAGACTATATTAAACAACTTCAAGAGAAGTTACATATAGGAGCTGATGGAATATATGGCAACGGTTCAGCAGGTGCTGTTAAGAAAGCTCAATTAGAGCATGAAATACCAGTAACTGGAATTGTTGACAAATTAACTTGGGATACAATATTCGCTTACGAAGGAGTAAAAGAATGAACGAACAATACAAAGCAGCCGCAAAGTCTGCAATTGTAAAAGGGGCTAGAACTGGTGTTCAAGCCGCTATAGCTGTATTTACAGCAAATGCAACAACAGGACTAGATTTAGAAGTAGCAATGGCTGCTGGTTTAGTTTTTATTACTGCAATAGTTACTGCAGTTCAAAATTTCTTAGAGGACGCACCATTTGCGTTCATGTCAAAGATTCCGAAAGGTTAAAGACTTCGGTATAAAAGTACTGAAGAGGTACGCAACGGGCTAATTATGGCGGCACTAGTGTCGCCACTAGCTCCAAAAAAAATCACATGAAGATATCAAAAAATCATCCTTTTGTTTTCTGCAACTATTGTGCAAAAAGCATAAATACTAAAAAATCACCAATGGTGTGCGATAATGTAAATTGTACACATTACAACGAAAAAGTAGATAAGAATGGTGATTTAAAAAATGTATGAGTATCGAATTTCAGTTGACCGAGTTATCGATGGGGATACTATCGATTGCTGGATTGATTTGGGTTATAATATCCAAATTCACAAGCGTATCAGATTCGCTGGAATCAATGCGCCAGAAACTCGTACAAGAAATAAAGAAGAGAAGAAGCGAGGACTTTTAGCTAAGGACTGGCTTATCAATAAAATAGACCCTGCTGTAGTAGGTGCAGAAAAAGAAATTATTTTAAAGTCATATGAATATGGGAAGTATGGTCGTGTTATCGGTGAATTATTTATCGTAAGTGGAAGTCGCAAACAATCAATCAACAAAATGATGTTAGCAGAAGGTTTAGTAACCGAATATGATGGAGGTGCTCGCTAACTCTAGCAGGAGCACATAATTTTAAATAGAATACAAACAGCAATACGTTTGCTAGTAGTAGGTTTACTTATATATCCATTTCCTATTGCTATGGCTGACCATGTTCCAACACAAGAACCTTATGGTACAAATGCTAGTAATGACCCAAATGCAGGTACTTTTACTATTGGTATATTAAGTTCTGATGGTTATGAAGATAGTCCACCAGAAAACTACACAATATTCTTTAGTCAATCTAGTGGTATAACTGAAACAAATAGTTTTTGTGTTACCACTTCTTTTGGTCATTCTACAAATAATTGGCAGTATTACACATTTAGTCTTGATGATTTAAAATATTATTTTAATGACCCAGCAGGAACAAATATTTATTATAGAGTTAGGTCTAACAACATAACTGATTACAGCTTTTCTACATTAACAAATGAAAGTACTTGGAACTTATATGCAGGTTATCCATTTGAATTTAACCAAACAGATTGGTCAGCACCTACAGGAACAGATGCTTGTGATGACCCAAAGATACTTGATGGTATAGGAGACCCAAGTAACTTAACTACTTCAGTTAATTTACACGATGGAAGTATAACTATTGATTGGGATGCAGCACCAGATAGATATGAATATAGTGCAGAACGATACGCAATCGGTTTTGATAAAGCAAACCCAACTATGTATGGTATAGCTACAGGTAATGTAGGAGACGAAAACGCTTTAAATACAGAATACACTTTTAGCAAATCTTACTTACAATCAGTTCTTGATGCACAAGTAGGCGATACTTTATATTTTGAAATTAGAGCAGACAATGATACTAACTCTCAATACTCTAATTGGACTTCTATAGCTAGTTATACGATACAAGATGTAGCTAGTGGTGTAACAGATTTAGAAATAACAAATAACGAATACCAAGGATTAAAACTTGGTTGGACACAACCTAATACAGGTTGGTCAGCAGTAGAGTCTTATAGAATTGAATATAAACTATCAAGCGAAGAAACATATACAGGTATTGATATTGCAGACCCAAACACTACATCTTATCTTATTGAAGACATTGAAGGGGGAACTTATGATTTTGTAGTTTATTCTTGTACAGATAGTGGTAGTTTTTGTCACGGAGGACAAGCAGGTCCAGTAACTAATTTTGAAGTATTGGCTACTACTGCTGTTACTACTACTACAACAACTACAACCCCTACAACTTTACCTCCACCACCTCCACCCCCTACACCTACTACAACTTTGGCACCAGTAGAAGTAGTTGTTATGGATGATGGTACTGAAGCAGAATATACACAAGACCAAATTGCTCAAGGAGATGTTGAGCGTGACAATGAGCGTAAGGCTAATGAAGATAAATGGGGTTGCTATGTTACTAATGTTGCTTTAGAGCGTGGAGATTGTGAAGCATATAATACAGCTCTGTACGAATCAACTACTACTACTACTACTACTACTACTACTACTACTACTACTACTACTACTACTACAACAACTATTCCAGAAATTAAGGAAGAAGATGTTATAGTGGAAGAAGAGGTTATAGATGAAAAAATTTTGGAAGATGACAAAACTGATATCACAGACGATGTTGTGGATGATACTTTTGTGGATGATATTTCTACCGAAGAATTAAAAGATGATGAGATTATTGAAGAAGAGCCTATTGATGATAAGCCTATTGAAATTATTGAAGAAGATAAACCTATCAAAGAAGTTGAACCTATCAAAGAAGATTTCCCAGATGAAGAAGTTGGACCTGAACCGATTGAGACCGACCCACTTCCTAGTGAGAAGGGAGATAAAGAGGTACAACCAACAGAAGTCTTAGTTAAAGAAACTGAAGCTAAGGTTAAAGAAGTTGTCGTTGTTGAGGTTATTGAAGATGAACCTGTTGAGGAATTTGAAGCTAAAGTAGAACAAGCTGTTAAGGAACTTCCTAAAGAGAAGAAAGTCGAAGTTGTAAAAGAAGTAGCTAAAGTATCTGTACAAAACTTATCTACTGCTGATAATACTACTAAGGCAGTTGTTAAAGCTGTTGTTAAAGAAGTTACTAAACCTGAGACTGTAGCTGAGTTATCTGAAGAAGAAAAAGTTGAAGTTGGTAAGGTTCTTGGTTTTAAAGATGAAAAAACTGCCGCTAAAGATGTTGAGATAATTGCAGAACAAGCAACTAAAGAAAAAAATGTAGCTACTGCTGTTGAAGAATATGTAGACAGAGCTATAGAAAACAAAGATGTTGAGAATTACACATTAGCTGATGTTATTACTGAGGTACAAGTAGAGGTATTCCTTGAAAACCCAGTAGGTGCGTTACTTGATGTTAATATAGGAGAGATGGACTGGAGTTCTGTGGGTTCTGACATGACGAGCGACCAGAAAGAGAAAGCACAGGAAGTTGTTGTTCCAGTTATCATCGCTTCCCAAATAATTTCTTCTGCTGGTGCATTAATGACTAGGAGATTTTAATTGAAGTTCTTAATTGACATAATAAAAGAATCAATAGCTCAGATATTTACAATACTTGGGTTTTTTATTGCTTGGTTCACTTTAACTGGTACTGCACAAGATGTTGTAGGTTTAGCTATTGTTATATCTATCATCATTTGGTTAGCAACTATCAGGATGCGTGACTAATGGTTAGAAAAAAACCTTTAAGTACTTGGGCTAAGATAAAACAAATATTTTGGCGTATGATTGCTACATTTACAGCAAATGGACTAGCTACAGTAGGTGCTGGTTCATTAATTGGTATTGAAATACTCGATGCTGTGTTGTTAGCTGGTACATTGGGAGTAGTTAAAGTTTCTGAGGATTTAGCAAGAGCATTTTTAGATGACGGCAAAATAACCTTAGATGAAATTAATGAAGTATTCGGTAAGTTAGACAGGAGAAAATAATGACTGAAAAAGATAAACCATGTTGTAAAGACTGTTGTTGCAAGGTAGAAGAAAACTAATGTGTATGTCAACAGTAAACGATAAAGGTACACGAATTACATTGTGTGACTGTAAATATGGGAGCGATTTTTGTGAGGTGTTAAATGCCTGAAAATAAACCTAATGGTAATGGTTTCTCACAAAAAGAAATGTTATACATGATTTTAGAGGGACAGGAAAAAATTAACGACAGAATAGACCAACTACACGAAAAAGTAAATTCAAAAGTTTCAAGAGCCGAGTTAAGTGGATGGGTAGTAGCAGTAGCTTCATTGGCTGTTGTTGTACAAGCATTAATGTAATGAGTAATATTACATTTTCAATTAATGTAGTTGATAAAGTTTCAAATAAAGATGAAGACTATATGACTAAATGCGCTAACAAAAATTGTTCTTATTATTTTTATTATATGGGAAGAAGTGAGTACTGCGAATCATGCCGTGGTTTGAAATAATTTGGGCAATACTTCTAGGGTTATCTTTAGGATATCTAGCTAAGCTAATTTCTGAATAACATTTAACATATATTTAACATTAATTACCACTGTTACGAAATAGCTTGTGATAATATTCACAAGATTATGTTAGATATAAAAGATTACTTAACTCACATGGCTGTTGGGTTAACAGACAGAAAGACAATTGAAGAAGCTCGTTGGGGCAAAGTAAAAAGAAAAGTAAAATCTGCGTACAATAATTATTTTGTAGATTATACCTTAATAGAAGACGACTTACCATAAATAACTGGTTCCCAAAATTTAGAATACATAGACTTATCTAGAGACTTTGCATACCTATGTTGCAAGTATTCATATATACCAATTAATTCTTGTACATTTTCTCCTGTAATTTTATTTTCTTCTCTTATGCATTCAATACAAATTTTTAATTTTGAAGTTTTATATTTATGAACAGTTAAAAATTCTTTTGATGTTTTAAGTTTTTCGCACCTATAACATTCCAACATAACTTTTGACTCACTAATTATGTCAACATATTTATATACTCCATTAATTTTTCCTACTTTCATTTCGTTCATAATATGTTTTAAGTTATGGTAATGAAGAAGTCTTGACTCAACACCTACATTTTTTAGTTTTTCTTGTAAATCTTCTAGCTTAGTAACATTGTTCCTATTAATTATCCTGTGTATATATCCAGAAACTGTTTTAAAATCTTTTTTAGAATAATGTGGTTTATTAAATCCCATATTTGAAATATAGCATATGTAAATTTTAAAGATGGGGTCGAAGAAAATTCCTAGGAAAGGAGGCGAAACCTAGGCGAAACCTCCGACCCCGGAATCTTATTCTTAATTTTAAACCCCGCTTAATGAGAATAGAGTATTTGATTAACTCCCTTACAGTTAGCATATTTATAAAAACTAGGTACTGCTAGTAAATCAGCTAGTTCTGTATGTAAATCCATATATAGATACTGTACTCGAACATTTGTTCGAAAAAAGGATTACAAAAAGGCTTATTAATATCGTGGCGAACACGAAAATTAGGAAATTAGATGTAGGTTTGGGATGGGCAAGAAAAAACCAGAAGATATGTGCGTGACACCAGGCGCAAAAGCGCTTTTTAATCTCCGTAATTAATCTCGAATTGGATTGGCTCGTCTGAATCTCCAGCCGCAATTTCGAGCTGGCTTCGTTTACCCCATTTCCTAGGAAAACTTCTCTCCAAGAACCACGCACTAGCCTGCCATACTCCATTGTCGGCAGCCTTCCTAATATTCCTTATGTGTGCGCCTTCTGCCTCGGCTCTTGCTTTTTTTACTGCCTCCGAAAACTCCAAAAACGGCAAAATAACCTCACCTTCTTGGGCTTCGTCCAAAGGGGCAATAAGGGAATTGTCATCAGCTGGTGCGGGAAGCCCTTTGCCACTCTCTAGTTGCTTGCCTTCCTCATCCCCTTTTTTCATCCATTCATAATAAGTAGAGGGGGAAATACCAGCCATAATAGCGGCATCCTCTTGGTAGTAACCAAGTTTTAGCCAATTACATATGTTTTCCTGCACTTCGGGTGTCAGTTTGGTAGGTCTTGCCATACGCTTGATTTTACTAGCCCCTTGGACGAAATAAGGCTTTTCAAGTATTGAAAAAACAGAAAAATTTTATGCACGGAGCTTGCCGAAGGCATGATGCATTTTTTAATCCCATATGTACCCTGGGGTAAGAATTTGTTAAGACACCAAAATATGAGGCGTTTAACGATAAGTCCAACGACTTTAGAGCAAATTATATTTAATGTCTTTTTGTCAAATAATAATTATTTCATTATAATTAAAAGAAAGTAGGTGATAAATAATGAAAAAGTTAATAAGTCCATCAAATAACAATTTAAAGTTAGTTAATGCAATACCTGTAAAATTTAAAGCTAATGTATTGAATTCTCAATGGTTAGCTAAGTATTACATGTTTATTGGTAACGTTGTGCATAGTGCTTACCAATTCCACAAATTCAATGGATTGAGTTTAAGAGATGCATTTCAACAAGCGACTATATTTGTTAAAGATGAAAAGCGTTTTGTGTTTGAAAAATTTAAACCAGTGCAAGACACTATGCCACCAGTTGATATTATTAATGATGCTATGAAAGTAGCACAACATCACTTTAATTATGTTGTCGATACTTATGGCAAATTAATACAAACTAACGAGCAAGGTTTATACACTGACTTGAATAAATTTCTTGCCTTAGGTGGCACTGCTGATATTGTATTACATAACAAAAATGGTTCTGTAACTGTTGTTGATATGAAAAATTATCAAGCACCTAACCAAGATAAATTCAATGAGCACTACAAGCAATGCTTACTATATGGCAAATTGCTTGAAGATAATGGTTTCAATGTTCAAGATATTGAAATTATCTATCCTGCACAAGAGCAAGTCATACACTTACCTTATGACTACTCTAAGATAGTTATACCTTAATTGAATTATCTATAAACAAATTTCAGCCAATCCAGGCAAATTATGTTTGTTTTGGCATGACTATTGACTTAATAAAAGCAACAAAAACAAATAAGAAAGGAGACTGCATGACTGTTCAGACAGTAAAGTGCGAAAGACACAACAAGTCTTTCCATGTAATGCAAACAACAACAAAAGCTATGAGCATATGTCACATATGTAACATAGAGAAACTAAGAAAGGAGACAGTATGACACCAACAGACCCATTTTGGGTATTGTTCAGTTATGCACTGCTATTTGGTATTTACATTACCTTTGCAGTTGCATTTGCTTGGCATGTATCTGGTTGGATGTATGACAAGTGGTATTACTACAGAAGCTTACGCATACATAAACGATTTATCTGTGTAAATCGTCCTTGTGTGTTTGGCTGTAAGTAGGCATGTAGAGCCCATTGGAAACAGTGGGCTTTATCATGCTTATCTCGAC
>Ga0213858_10001897_pt1 | contig 9992 bp, 11 predicted proteins | sample PICome_FD_160122 | JGI IMG/M metagenome (GOLD analysis project Ga0213858, IMG submission 160122) | Coastal seawater microbial communities near Pivers Island, North Carolina, United States - PICO245 | ecosystem: Environmental > Aquatic > Marine > Coastal | place: USA: North Carolina | collected... | reverse complement strand
TCCAAAGAATCGTTAAGCGGCTTAATAGCTTGAGCTACACCCCTAGAGGCTTGACTAACGAAGGCGGCTAGAGGCATGGAGGCGAAGTTGGCTAGAATCTCTAGCTCGCCAGTCATTCTCTGAAGATTAGCCCGAAGACTCTTCGCTGCGCCCTGAACAGAGGAGCCGAAGGTCTTATTCAACTCATCAGCCATCTTCGGCAAGAGGTCTTCAGCAAGGACCTCGCCGTTCTCCAGCATGTCGTTCAATTCTTGAGTTGTGACTCCCATGGCGCGAGCAGCAATCTGGAAGGCACCGGGAAGGCGCTCACCCAATTGCTGGCGGAGTTCTTCAGCCTGGACGTTACCCTTGGAGATCATTTGCTCCAAAGCGCGTAACGCACCACGGGTGTCATGTGCTGATAGCTGTAGAACCGTCGCGGCCTGAGAAACAGCAGAGAAGATCTTGCGAGTACCTTCACCCTCTAACGCTGTGCCCTTAGCGGCAGCAGCAAACTGAGCATAACTCTGAGCCGTAGCCCTAACATCAAGGCCAAGACGATAGGCTTCTTCGCGAGCGAAATTGAAAGCTTCGGTGCCAGCCTGGAGAGATCCAGTAGCAAACTGAGCAGTCTTTTCAATCTGCTCAAACTGAAGGCGCAAATTAATTAGACCAGCGCTTGCTAAGGTAGCCCCCGAGGCAACGCCCCGGAAGCCACCTAGCAAGGACTTCTTCATCGCAGTCCCTTGCTTTGTAACCTTATCAATGTTCCGACCAACAGAAGAGAAGGCTGCTCTTGTTCCGTCGTTGGCGAAAATCTTTATAAGCAGTTTTTCATCTGCCATTTTTTTCTTCCTTCATACGGAACCAGTGAATCCAGCCTTGGAACTCTCTTACATCCATCTCCCGTATCTCAGCGACCGTTTTGTGCAGGTGTTCAGCAAGGAAAAACTGAAACTGCAAATCACGGTCGTTTTTTAGTTTCCCGAGATGTCTTCCTCAGTCGGATCAAATTTATTGATCTCGCCAACAATCCTAGTAATCACGCTGGCGTCTACCGTTCGCAGAAGTTCCGTCTTCTCAATCTTCTTGAAGACAGGCTTCCCCTCGCCGTCAACTAGTCGGAGGATAAGGGTCATAACCATCGCTTCAGCCAACTTGTCGTTATTAGCTAGCTCCGCGATTTCACCCTGACTCTGCAAATTGAACTCTGGTCGGACATACACAGTGGAATCCCACTCAGGTATATGTATTTCCAAGCGTTCTTTAGAGCAGATGCTCTTATAGTGCCCCTGAGCCTTCTCCAATACGTTCATAGTTACACCGTGGTCTCAGTGAGAGCACCAGAACCTTGAACGCTGACGGAAGCCTCCACAAGGCCGTCAAACGAGCCAGTGCGGGAGACCTCGGTCACGATTGCCGTACCCGAGTAGTAGGTGTCACCAGAGGTGTCGCCTTCGGGATACACTGCAAAAGTCACCTCAGAGCCAATGGTTAAAGCGCCCTGACCAGTGGTATCGGTCTCATCCCACAGAGCGTCGATGGAACCAGTGAAGGTGGTGAGGCTGGACTTATAGGTCCGTGCCGAATCACCCATGCTGGTGTCCTCAAGCGTATCTGCGGACTCGGTGATGGTATAGCTGCGAACTTCAGCGACCGTGTTGGCGCCGACCTTCACAACCCCTTCGCTACCCTTATGCGTAGCCATTACTCTTCCTCCTGAGCCTCATCGGCCTCATCAAGTTCCGGCTCTGCCGGTGGGTCATCCGGCAATGCCGGTCCTGAATGGGGCTCGACAATCGTCCAGCCCTTATTCATTAGTGATTCTACCTTGCTTGGGTGCGCTTTGATGGTCGCATCCCCATAAGTCATCTCAATCATACTGATGTCTCCAGGTCATTCTCTAGGGTCATATAATCGACCTCAATAGTCATCGTTGCGTAAGCAACTGGCTCGTCGCCATCCCCAGAGAAATCTGCTTCAAAGCTGGTCACGCGGGTATCTTTCGCATAACCGCCTCGGGTCAAATCAGTGTAGAGCGCCTCTTCAATCTCAAGGGCGATCTGATCTAGCGTGTTGTCATAGCCAGTGAGGCCACGGACATAGATCTCAACGCTCACCAGAAGCGTACGGATTTGCGTACGCGGAGGATTGATAGTCGAGTACTGAGAGCTTTCCGAGCTTGTATAGATGGCTAGGCCAGGAAGCTTGTCATCCGCCAGCGGATAAACGCGCGTCTGGTAAATGTTTGAACCAGTCGTCGTCAGGCCGGTTAGGGTTGTTGTAATGTCATCACGGATGAGCTTTCGTATGTGAGCCATTATTGGGCCTCCAGCATTAGCTCAGAGAACCCAGTGCCATCAGGCATATGGACGCGCACAATGTAGTTCGCGCCCTCAACAACCATCGTCGCGCCCTCACTGATACTAGTGAGATCAGCGGTGCGACAGGTAAAGCGAGGCCGAGTCATAGCGAAAGAAACACTTCCACCCGGATCAACCTCTTCGTATGCGTTATCAATGATCCCAGTAATGGTCGAAGCAGAACCACCGACAGGGGTGTAGGTAGCTGAAACCCCGAAGTCAGCCAGCAGATAGGACCGATCATCTTGGGTTTCTACGGCCATTAGTCATCAACCTTCTTCGGACGACCCCGGCGACGCGGCTTCGTCTCTTCAGACAATCCAATGCTGCGGTCTTCTATGGGCTGCTCTTCAGCGTGGGGAGCTACTCGACCCATTTGCATAAGAGTCTTTGCCTCAGCGTCATCAAGCTCAACAAGAGAGCCCATCCGACGAACTCGACCAGCAGCAACCGTATTTCGTAGAACTTTGTATTTCATGAGATCTCCTGAGGATCAGGGCCCCCGAAGGGGCCCATCACCTAGTTCACTTAGTCGCCTTGATCCGAGCCGAGGCAGAAGCTCACAGCGTGGCGCACTGCGACATCGACCGTCTGGAATGCTACGAGACGGATCGTGCCGGTGGTGGACAGGCTGAAAGGATCAACCGTCAGATCGACGCCCGACCACATTCCCACAAGGAGATCGGCAAAGTTGCCGAACGTGGCTTCACCGGAACCAGCTTGGTTCGACACAATGGCGCGATAACCATTGATCGTTCCACCGGGCTCAACCACAAACTGGGCAGTGCCGCTTGCCTTCTCAACGGTCTTGAGGGCGCCGTACATCGCCGCAGGCATGATGTACGCGAGGTTGCCCATGAGAGCGTTGTCGATGGCAACCTGAGTCTCCATGTCCACAATCTGTGCGAAAGTCGGCACAAGGTCAGGAGCAGTCCCGAAGTCCACGGTGTTGATCCCAGAGGTGTTCTTGATACCAGTGGGCTGACCCGAGGAACCGGAGCCTGCAAGACCTGCGAGGTCAATCGCGAGGGCCAGAGCTTGAGCAAGGTCATCACGGACCAGATTTTCTACGTCAAGCGATGCTTGCTGCCTCAATTGCCTCGTAATATCCGTGTAGGCCGCGAGCTGGCGGGGGACCATTGAGACGGTGCCCACGGTCATCTCAGACTCGCTCGCAGCGCCGCCTTCCGTGTCAATCCACCCAGCAGATGCAGCAGCAGTCTTCTTGGGGATCTTCACATCACCGGACAGGCCGTTGAGCATCCGGGCGCCCGCTTGCATGATTGAGCTGCTGTTCCGTAACACATCGATGAAGTCAGATGCCTTATAGTCATCGGAGAACAACGCAGAGTCATCAGCGCTATTGAGGTCCCGCTTGCCGAGCACTTCAAAGGGAACCATGATGCCCTGGGGATCACGGCCATACTTCTCAGCAGCAGCGCGAGAGACTTCAAACTCAAATGCAGCATTCTCTTGAGCCCGACGATCAGTCGGATTAGCAAGAGCATGAACTACGTTGAACAGGGAGAAGCGCTGCTTCTCTTTCTTGCTCAGGCCAATCTCTTGATTCTCAAGAGCTTTTTCGGAACCGATCTTCTCAAGGAGTTCGCCACGGAACTCTTCGATGGAACGGCCTTCAGCAATGGCCTTGCGAGCAAGGTCAGCTTGGTTGTGACGAGCACCTAGCTCAACGATCTGAGCAGCGCTCTTCTGAGCAGCTTTGCGGGCTTCTGCCTCGACTGCTGCGATATCGACTTGATCGGTCATTTGATGACCCTCCATTGGATTGTTGGACTCAACGATAACTTTCGGAACCTCAGCGCTTCGTCCTACCCCGACAATTTCAGAGGTGTCTGCGGGCAGGCTTACCAAGCTGGCTTCCATGGGACGCCATGACTTGGCGACATAAGTCTCCTTGTCAGAACGCTCCATTTTGTTGATGGCGTACCCAATGGAAATATTGGATTTGATGCCATCAACGATATCGTCGAACGCTTCACGAGCAAGCGCACCTCGTCCAAGGCGAGCCGTCGCGCGGAGTCGCCGCGCCGAGCTGTCAAGTTCGACAGATTCAATCACCCCGATCTGCTTCTCGGGGTCGTGGTCGAGCAGCAAGGGTGCGCGACCGGAGTTGAGGAAGCTCAGGTCCACCGCTTCTTCGGAATGCTCCAGCACTTCCATGCCGAAGCTCCGCTCTACGGGGTACTCAGAGCTGATAGACATGCGAATGCGCCGGGACTCTTCGTCAATCGCCCGGGCCTCCATGTCTTGAGAACGGTGAGTGATTTCAATCTCACCCTTACGATCCATTTCTTCTTCCATGGTCCTAATGTCCTCAATCTTCGTGAGGGTGGAGAACCGATGGCCGACCATCGTGTCGGTAGGCTCTCCATCTTGGAAGATGCGAATGAGAGCAGCGGGATCATCCGGCTCTCCGTTGATCACAACGTCCGAGTCAGGCACTTCGATCTGCCCGTCCCGAACCACTTCATCAATCTGGCCGCGAGCCATTCCTCCAGAGGAATCCCACTCAACGAAATCACCAATCTTCAGTTCGTCAGGCTCTGCGCGTTCCATAACTCGCTCCTCAGAGGCAGGCTCAAATTCAATGACGGTGTAGTCATGCTCGTCCAACCATGCCCTGGCGTCATCAACCGACCACTTGAGTTTATCAAATCTAATCGACTGTATTTCGCCACCAGATGCTAATAAGCCGTAGATAGCATCAATGCCATCACCAAGCTCGTCATTCACACGGCGGAAGTCTTCGTACTTATCAGGGTCTTTAATCCGGGCGGCATGCTCGTTGGGATAAGGACGACCCATATCCAATGAACGGTCGTCTTCATCAAGCGAATCTACTCGCTTAGCGATCCTATTCGCCCAGGACCGTCCTGCGTCTCCTCCCCAGAGAGCCCAAGCGATGCGACCATTCGATGGATAGCCATCTTCACCTGGGCGGAATCCTTCTGCTTGCTTATCCACCTCATGCCTTGCGAAGAAACTAACCATCCGTTTAACAGTTCCAACCGACAGGTCGCTTCGGTTGGAGATGTCGCGGGCTCTAGCAATACCCACCTCCGTGCCGCCTCGACCAAACTCGCTACGCCAATCCAGTCCTCGCTGGGCCTCGTTTGCCATAGACTCGGTTGGTTTTGTGTCAATTTCGACCCCTTTATACGTCGCCATCGTCAGTCACATCCGCTTCAAGAGGCATTTTCTGGCTCCCATAGGGCTCCAGGGCGAATTTGACGCCAAATTGCTCCATAAGCGCCTTGTCACGCTGAATTTGGGCCAATAACTCCTCGGTATCCTTCCCGTACTGACTCGCAACATCCTGAAGGCTCAAAATCCCGTTCTGGAGGCCCGAAACAGCCGCGTTCATCTCTTTTTGAGGGTCCACCCAGCTCCAGGCGCGCCCACGGAACTCAGAAGCAGCGGCAAAGCGCTCAAATTGACGAACTGGGATGCCAAAGGACTCAACTTCCATTGCAGACTCAAGCCAAGCCTCATAAACGGGTCGGACAAAGTGGTCTACGAAGAACGTTTGGAGGTTTTTGTAGAAATCACGCTCCTCCAGAGCCCCTTGGCGGATAGAACTGTAGGAAGTGCCCTCTAAGTCGTTTGACAGAGAGGTGTAAGAGACCCCCAAACCGCTCGCAATGCCCCTCAGAACGGCGGTGTGGAAGTCCTCAAACTCATTTGACGGGAAGGAAGGGTCCCATGACTTGAAGTCAACCCCCTGAGGGAGCTGATGCAGAGTCCCGGGGTCCGCATCCATGATCGGAATGTTCCCATCCATGTCATCAGCGGTGAATCCGTCACCCGAAGGACTGGTGAAGAAGCCCATCTTTGACGCACCGATGCGCGCATTGACGATTGCAGCCTCTCGGAAGCCATCCAACTGCTTCATTGCACTTAATGCAGGAGACATCCACGGCTCGCCACGGGTCTGACCCGCGCGGAGAGGCTTGAAGATGTGGATAACTCGGTCAGCCGGGATGCGAACGTGCTTCGGAGACTTAGAGACGCTAGTAAAGTCGTAATCACCCGGATGGTAAGTCAGGAAGTGGTAGGCAACGGGCTTTTTGAAACGATCTAGCTCCACACCCATGCGAATTTCATTGCCGTTACCCAGCTTCTGATTCTTGTCTTCATCAAGCTGGTCGGGCTCAAGGAATTCCAGTGCGAAGCTATCGTGGAACGAATTCCCACGATGTTTAATGATCAGGACCTCACCGTCCCTCGCTAGGCACTCCATAGCGAGCTTCTGGGCGTCCACCCAGGTCATCTTGCCGTCTGCCGTGGGGTTACCGAGCCGTCCCCACATTTTAAAGGCGTCTTCAATAGCCTGATTGCCGATCTGGTCCAAGCGACCAACGCTATCGGTGGCCTTAACCTGAAGACCAAAGCCCCGATCTCCGACCACATTGGTCTTCATCAACTCCAAGTACCGTTTTGCGTACTCATTGTTCCGAGCAAGATCCCGGGTCCGAGCGCGCATGCGAGTGATCGCTGGATATAACTCAGAGTCACTTGACCGTTCACTACCAGTGAAGTCAGCAAAAAGCCGCCCAGTGTTGGCGGCTGCGTAAGACCTCTTGAAGACCTTCGTCTTCGGAGGCTCTTCGGGCTTTTTGAACCAAGAGTCGAATATGCCCATCTCAGAACCTCACTTGGATCGTACTGCCGTTCTTCTTGCCTCTCTTCACAAGCTCAGAATTCTTGTGCTGCGTGACTTCACGCCGGTAACGATCCCGGGCATCAAGAAGCTCTTGGAAGGAGAGTTTGGTCAAAGAACGACCAGCAATTGAGTAGCTGCTGACATCAGCGTCAGCCTTGCCTTGCAAAAGGCTTTCAATCTTCGCAAGCATGATCTCAGCGTGAATCCTAGGATCTGCTTGGTTGTCGTCCATGTCAGGAACAGCGGTGAAATCACCGATGTCCAGAACAAGGCGATTCCCAGAGCTGGTCTGGGTGACCTCAAGCTGCCAGTGATAAAGGCCAGGAGTGAACTCTGCGCTGGTAGTGCTATCTACTGTGAATAAGTAGTAGTCATCAGTTGAACCAGCCGCTTGAGGAAGCTTGATCTCACTGGCCCCACCACCCGTGATGCGAGCAACGTACTCAGCGGTGTAGCCAGATCCAGTGGGATAGTCTTGCGCTATATCTGAGCGCTTCCACTGAAGAAAATCACCCACAACGATTTCCGTGGGTTCTCCTTCAGGGGCGTTTGCTGCATCAAAGAGGTTAGCCATATCACCGCCATGAGTTTACAAAGTTACGCCCCACTCTAGGGACGAAAGGCTGAGTGACTGTCTTCTTAGCTTCTGGCTGAGGCTCACTTGGTTCTTTGGCCTCAATTCTATCAGCTAAGCTGTTGACATTTATGCCTACAATAGCATATGCCGCCAAGGCATACACAAAACAGTCCAAAGCTTCGTTCCTAGGTCTGGTCTTAACAAACTCACGCCGCTTGAAGCCCTTGTGGAACCTCGTAACGATCTTCTCCGCAGTAAGTTGCTTGAAGTACTCATCGGACAACTCGTCAGAGAAGTGCATGTACCCCGCCCCGGGCTCTTCGATCCTCATCCTGGCAAACAAAAGGTCTTTAACCGTATCGACTCCCACAGGAAACAGTGGGCATTTGGCGATATTGTTTTTGGAAGGTCGGCCAGCAATTGGCTTGCCCTCACCCCCAACACCCTTGATAGCGAAGACCCGTCGTCCCGTGTGCTTCTTGCAATAGGCATATACGGAGCTAGTGAAGTGTCCACCAGAGTCCACGCATGTGGACCTGATCGCTATCTGACGGCCCGATTCCGTTTCGTATTGTCGGAAGATCTTTGTATCCAAAGCGGTCCAAAGTTGAGGCGTAGAGGGGTCTCCATACATGGTTTCATGAGATATGACATAGGACTCGTCGTCCCTACCTAGGCCAATGACCGATATCTCCAGCCGGTTGTCCTGTACGTCCACTCCAGCAACCAATACCAATACGTCATCAGGTATGTTCGGCATTGGCTCTCGGCGTTCTGATAATGCCCAGTCATCTACTCGCTCACCCTGATCCTCCCAGGTTTCACCCAGGTAGGTATTCGTCCACACCCTTAACTGCTCTGGGTTCTTCTTCACGTTAAGGAAGTCTTTCACCCCATCACTTAGAGGTGTCCACGGGCTGTATAGGCCGTTAATAGCGAATCCAGCCACGCCCGAAAACGGCTTTTCCGCGACCCATTGGCCGTTTCGGATGGACCACGTTCGGTCGGATTCGGACCAGAGGGTTCCGCAGTGCTCACACATGTACCTCGCTGTGTCGGGCTGATCCTCTTCCCACTTCACGTTAGACCACTTAAGTACTTGATCTGCATGACAATGTTTACAGGGAACGTGGTAGTGACGTTGATCAGATAACTCAAAGGCATCTTCGATCCGGCTCGCTCCTTTGTTAGTGGGAGTCGAGACGATCACGATCTTCCTATTCCAGAAGGTTGCAGTTCGCTTGCGTGCAAGCTGTATCGGATCGCCTTCACTGCCCGCCGAAGGAGGCGCCCGGTCCGCTTCATCGACCAAGACCAGTCTGATTGGTCTGCTTGCGAGACCACTAGGACTGTTAGCACCAACCATCGTAATGGCGCCCCCGGGGAACACCTTGTGCAGCGTTGTATTCCCTGAGTCCCTTGCACGGGGATCTTTGACCTTCCCCTTCAGACAAGGGGTTGATCGGATCAGACCGGCAGCTATCCGGTCCTTGGAGAACGCCTGGGCCATTTCTAGAGTGGGTTGAAGCACAAGGACTGGGCAGGGATCGTGGGCTATGTGATACCCGATGATGTTCAAAAGGGCTTCGGTCTTCCCCAACTGGGCACCGGCCATCACCACCACTTCCGAGATTGTTGGATCGGAACAAGCATCCATAATCCCACGCTGGTACTCCGCCCGAGATGTGTACCATCGCCCAGGCTCAGAGCTACTCTGCGAGTCGAGCCGTCTTTCGCGGTCGGCCCACTCCGCGACGCTTAGCCTTGGGGGCGGTTTCAGAACCCCCATCGCCTTCTTCAAGTGACTCAACAGTTGCTGTGGTTGCTGATACTTTGGGGTCATAGTTAGACAATTCCTCCAGTGCTTCCCTGATCAGGTCTTCCAGAATGGCCTGACACTTCCCCGCCTCACTCTCTGCTGACACAACAGGTGCCCCTTTACTTGGGACCGCCATCAGCTTGGCCTTCAACGCGCCCAAGACATCCTCCCATGCCTTGACCACATCCTCCGCGATCACCAGGGAGCCCTGGATCTTCGCCAGCTCCAGCTCCGCTATTTCCGCTTCGGCATTGACCTTGCGAGTCCTAGCCTCGTCATAGCTGCTGCCGAGCTTTACCCCACCAGTTCTTGGCATGATGCCTCCTTGTCAACCTACGATGATAGCTTATCCATAAGCACCACGCTTCGGAAGGCAGGCTTAACGATAGTCATGCTTATAACCAAAAACGAATCTAGCCGGTGGTCAGATTCAAAACGCAAAAGTGGGAATTTGCCACCAAATTCACGCCTGTTTTGACCCCTTAGTGGGTAATACCCCTTTGATATGACCTACATCTTGTAGGTTTGTGGAATTCTATGCCTAAGAAAACTCGGCGGTCGCGAATGTCC
>Ga0213858_10001896_pt1 | contig 9992 bp, 9 predicted proteins | sample PICome_FD_160122 | JGI IMG/M metagenome (GOLD analysis project Ga0213858, IMG submission 160122) | Coastal seawater microbial communities near Pivers Island, North Carolina, United States - PICO245 | ecosystem: Environmental > Aquatic > Marine > Coastal | place: USA: North Carolina | collected... | reverse complement strand
ATCAATGGGGCCAGGGACCGATGGTTCCGGAAACAAGGCCGGGTGTTCTGTTGACGCTTTCCGGTGTTCGAGCAGCAGAGCTTGGACTCAGCGAGTCCCCGTGCGAGGACATGTCCAACGTCCGTCTCAGACTGGGAATTGCTGCCGAGGTGGCGTTAAAGCCGGTGGGCCGAACGTGGGTGGATGGTTTGGTGTCATCCCTGAATTCTCGATTCGGTGGGTTTTTGCTGATCACTTTAGCGCTGCTGGCACTGTACATCGAAGTCCAGACATGGACCGGGATGTTTGCGATTCCCTCAGCCCTCTGTTTTACGCTGTTTTTCTGGAGTCGCTTTGCCGGTGGAACCGCTGGAATGCTGGAACTGATCCTGTTTCTGTCGGGACTGGTGCTGCTGGGGATTGAGGCTTATGTGATCCCTGGCTTTGGGGTGTTTGGGGTTTCCGGGCTTGTGCTGTTTCTGGGATCCCTGGTGATGGCCAGTCAGACCTTCTCCGGAATTTCGGCCAGCAACGCCTTCGACGCAGGCTTGCAGGGGCTGTTTCCCATTGTCAGTGCTCTGGTGGCGGTTATCGTGCTGGCGACAATTCTGAATCAATTCCTGCCCCACATCCCGTGGATCAACGGTTTGATTCTGAGTCCTCCCGGCTATGCTGAACACGGAGACGGGCCACTGCTTGACCCAGCCGTCACCGTCGCTGCAGATCGAGATCTGCTGTTGTCAGCAGGTGATCAGGGGGTCAGCATGACAACACTGCGTCCTTCGGGAAAAGCGTCCTTTGGGGATCAGTATCTGGATGTTGTCAGTGACGGTCCATATATTGACTCGGGATGTGCCGTGGAAGTGGTCCGTTTGCAGGGGCGAAAAGTTGTCGTTCGTCGTAGTGCAGCAGAGGAACCGGCCTGACTTCCGGCCTCGAAGACTTTGCCGGCGGGCAACGGTGCAGACAGCTCCCCTTCAATCGGCAATGATTGTCATCATCAATACCCAGCGATGCTTCAATACAGACGGGCCGTTCGAGAAAGCACACAACGGTGACTGAAGAAACCAACGAACCGCAGGCTGCCGGCGGCCCGACCTCTGAACAACTGCAGCAACTGACCACCCTGACGACTCGCAGTCAGCAGATCATGTCTCATGCGTGGATGATTCGAACCTTTATCAAGCACTGCGACGAGGTGGAGGATTTTCCGGAGCTGAATGAAATGGCCCGGGTCATCTTCGATGTTTTCCGGGCAGTCGAGACGCAACTCCGGGATCCTGTGTCATACTTTCGTACGCTGCGGAAGAAACTGGCTAAACTTCGCAGTGCCGCCGAACAGTTTGAGAAGGACGCCTGGAAGGCATCGACTCACACAAACTTCGAACAGTGTTCGGTCGCCGCAAAGTTCCTCTGTGTTCAGCTGCAGGAAATCCTGCAGGCAGCTGAGGAAATCATTCCCAGACCGGCTCCCCCTCAAATCCGTCTGCCAGGCCAAACCGACTGAACGGCATCGCTGCCGGTCTCGCTCTTTTGCGTATTTTCACTCTGAATGATGTGCCCTGCATCCAACTCTGTTTTCTCTGAAGACTGACAACTGCCATGAAAGCAATCCAGCTGAAACAGCCACGCGAATTCTCTGTGATCGATCTGCCGGAGCCGGATGCTCCTGCTGCTGGCGAGGTGTTGGTCGCGACTCACTGCATGGGAATTTGCGGAACCGATCTGAGCGGTTACCTGGGGAAGTTTCCATTCTTCCGGTATCCGCGTATTCCCGGCCATGAACTGGGTGTTGAAGTGCTCGCTGTTGGCGACGGTGTCAGCCATGTGAATGTGGGTGATCGCTGCAGCGTTGAACCCTATATGAACTGCGGTACCTGTTTTGCCTGCCGCAAAGGCAGCAGTAACTGCTGTGCATCACTGGATGTCATCGGGGTCATGACAGATGGTGGATTACGTGAGCGATTCCTGATTCGTGGGGACAAGCTTCATCGCTCCGACAGCCTGTCATGGGAGCAGTTGGCGCTTGTGGAAACTTTGGCAATAGGTTGTCATGCGACCGATCGTGGTGAGGTGCAGAGTGGGGAACACGCGCTGGTGATCGGTGCCGGCCCCATTGGACTCTCCGTACTGGAATTCACACGGCTGACGGGCGCTGAGATTACCGTAATGGATATGGTGCCTTCGCGTCTTGATTTCGTCCGCGAGACCTATGGAATCAGAAACACGGTGCAGTTTCGGGGAGATGGCAGCGAGTTGGAACAGCTGCAGCAGATCACCGGTGGCGATATGTACTCGGTGGTGACAGATGCCACTGGCAGCCGACAGTCAATGTCAACGGCATTCCAGTATTGTGCTCAGACCGGAACTCTCGTTTACGTTGGGATTACGACGGAGGAAATCGGTTTTGTTCATCCGGTTCTGCACAAGCCTGAGATTACTCTGAAGGCGTCGCGGAATGCGGTGCCGGCAGACTTCGGGAGGATCATCGGCCTGATCGAAGAGGGCACAATCAATACCGATCCCTGGATTACTCATCGAATCGGATTTGACGACGTCGTGACGCAGTTCGAGAGCTTCACAAAGCCCGAAACCGGTGCGATCAAAGCGGTCATCAATCTTTAGCAGCCAACGGATGTCTGCCGCAGCTGGTGGACAACACCGTCCCAGAGGCCAATGCGATGACTGATCGCTGCCTCTGCGGCAGCGATGGCTTCAGCGATTCGTTGCGGGGAGTTGCAAACGGTGTTGATCATCCGGCGTGTCAGCGGACCATGATGTTCTTCATCCAGCTCGATGTGGCGGCGGATATAGAACTGCATCGCGGGGGCGTGCAGTCCATGATTTTCAAGTTCGTCCAACAGCAGCTGGAACATGTCCGGAATAATGTCCTCTCGCCCGAAGCAGAAGCCTGCGACGACCTGTGTGAGACTTCCGTGCTGAGCAAGTTCGGCATTTGAAATCACGAACTGCGTGACATAGGGGGGGGCTTCGGCCGCCGCAAGTGCCTCAGGAACAGACTCGTTCTGCCGCAGTGCGTGAAGCATGGTCTGTACAGGACTTGTGTCCGCCCCACACTCAGTCATGGACCGCAGATACAACTCAAAATGACTGCAATGGCCGCCCTGCCCGTCTTCGTCAGATTCTTCGCCGAGAACAATCTCATTCACAAATCTGGCCAGTTCCGGTTCGAGTGGAGGCGTCCACGGATGGCTGGTGCCTGCAAACTCGGTCTGCAGTCTCTTCAGAAGCCACATGAAATCGAGCACCGCGAAACTGTGATCGCGCATGAAAACGCGCAAAGCGTCCACGCTGTCGACCATTCGGTAAACCGAATGGTCCAGCAGTTGCCGTCGTAGTGTGGCGGTGGCTTCCAGAATGAGATCAGCCGGTGCTGTTTGATGAGTCACGGTCGAATTCCTGTTTGCAATACAGAAGCATGGCCCTGTGGTGCGAACCCGAGCGGCGCGTGGGGAATTAACGCCGGACTGAAGTCGGTAGGCAGGAAACCGGCAGGATTTCCGACAATGCAACGCCCTGACGGGTGCTTTGTCAGCTCAATTCAGCTTTCAGGCACGATCTCAGTTCAGGCTGCTCGAATTGAAAGCCACGTTCCAGCAATTCCTGTGGCGTAACTCGCGTACTGGCAAGCAGCAGTTCGTCGGCCATCTCACCGAGAACGATCCGGGCCATGAACGCGGGGAGCGGGAACAGTGTCGGCCGACGGAGAACTGAACCAAGGGTCTTTGTGAAGTCGAAGTTTGTCGCCGTATATGGGCTGACTGCGTTCACCGGCCCGCTGATCTCCTGGTTTTCAGCACAGAACTGGATCACACGAGCCACATCCTGCAGTCCAATCCAGCTCCAGTACTGCTTGCCATTTCCGACAATACCACCAAGACCCAGCCGAAATGGTGTCAGCATGTTGGCCAGTGCACCGCCTTTGGAAGTGATCACCACACCGATGCGAACGTTAACAACTCGCATTCCCAGTTCAGTCGCAGCCTGAGCTTCCTTTTCCCAGTCCTTACACACATCAACCAGAAATCCATCGCCTGGTGCAGACTGCTCATTGAGCACTTCAGTGCCGCGATCGCCGTAGATCCCGATGGCAGAAGCACAGATGAGTGTTGAGGGTTTCTTCTGCAGATCGCGGATGGAATTGACGAGGTGACGCGTTCCTTCAACCCGACTGTCGCGGATTTTTTTGCGCACAGTGTCGTTCCAGCGGCTGGACGCGATATTTTCCCCGGCGAGGTGGATCAGGGTATCAACGGATTCCAGACGTGACGGGTTCAGCAGGCCGCGGGTCGGATCCCAGAGGATTGTGTTCCCTTCACCGGCCTGTCGGCTGATCGGAGAAATCGCATGCCCGGAATCCTGGAGCAGGCTGCAAAGACGAGTGCCAACCAGCCCGGATGCGCCGGAAACAGCAATTGATTGTTGAGACATCCGAGACTCCACCCTAAAACTGATTGACCAACAGAAATATCACCAGACCGATGAGAACACTGAGCAGCGCCAGTTCCCGGCGGCTGCGACGTGTGTGCGTCAGCAGTGACCGCCGGGGCAGCAACGGACGGCCTCTTTGCAGACCACGGGCAATGGCAGCGGACAATGCCCATGCCCGCTATTGAAGACGATCTACTGGGATTGTCAACGAGCGTCAGAGATCTGTCCGACGCAAATCCTGCTCTTCGACTCGACTGATCACCAGAGAAACGTTGTGGCCGCCAAAACCAAAACTGTTGTTGACGGCGTAACGGCAATCTTTGCTGACGGCCGCATTGGGGATGTAGTTCAGATCGCATTCCGGGGCGGGGGTGGTGTAATTGATTGTCGGTGGAAGCATTCCGGAGCTCAATGCCATCGCACAGGCAGACATTTCAATTGCACAGGCCGCCCCAATCATGTGTCCCAGCATACTCTTAATTGAACTGATGTGCAGTTGTTCGGCGTGGCTCCCAAAGACGCTGTGGAGAGCGACAGTTTCCATGGCATCGTTGTACTGAGTGCTGGTGCCATGAGCACTCACATAGGTTTCGTTCGCAATTGCTGCAGGATCCAGCCCTGCTTTCTGAAGTGCCAGTTCGATCGCTCTGACGGCCTTGCGACCTTCCGGATCGGGTTGCGTGAGATGGAAAGAGTCGCTGGTGGATCTTCCGGACAAAACTTCGGCCCACGCTCTGCCACCGCGTTTGCGCAGATGTTCTTCCGTTTCAAAGATCAGGATCGAAGCACCCTCGGACATGATGAAGCCGCCACGATCTGAATCAAACGGTCGCATGGATTCCTGAGGGCGATCATTCATCGACTTGTTCATCGCCCGCATATTGACAAACGAGGACAAACCGAGGCGAGTCAGGGAGGCTTCGGTCCCGCCGGTGATGACAAAGTCGGCATCACCCCGGCGAAGATATTCCATGGCATCAATCATGGCATGGCCAGAGGAAGAACAGGCGCTGCTGGTCGTATAGGCTGTTCCCTGAGCCCCGAAGGCGAGGCTGACATTTCCCGGGGGAGCATTTGGCATCAGCATCGGGATGGTAAAGGGGCTGACACGGGACGGGCCGCGAGTCAGAAGTTTTTCGTGCTGCGTTTCGTAGGTTTCGAGTCCCGACAAACCCGCTCCCAGGATGACAGCAGCGTCTTCACCGATTTCATCCAGCGGAAGTCCGGCGTCGGCAAGTGCTTCGCGAGCGGCATGGACGGCGAACTGAGACGCCCGGTCCATTTTTCGCGCCGAGACGCGTTCATTCAGGTTCACGTTCGCCAGGTCCATTTCGACGACTTCGCCACCGATCGTGACTTCCATGTCGGTGATGTCGTGGACCTTCAGCGTATCGATCCCACACTTTGCTGCGAGGATGTTGTTCCAGAACGTTTTCCGATCATTGCCAAGACAGCTGACAACTCCGATTCCGGAAATAAAGACTCTGTTCATGTTCTGCCGCCTGAATCCTTCGGGAAAGCGCATTCCATTGGGGAACTGTCTGCCGGGGCCCTGCTCTCGCCCAACGAATCTGCGGATCCGTGGTCTCTGTGCAGTGCCAAACAGGCAAATTAACTCGTTCTAAACATATTGGCTTTACATATCGGGCAGGCGCGAGGGAGTTTCGTGCGCTGCACTCCAATGCGTAGTACAGCAAACCGAGAGAGCACTGCAACCCTCCCCACGGTTTTCGCAGATGAATCAGCGGCAGTTTGGCAGCAAAGCATCTCCAGGATTTTTCAAGATCGAGCGAAAAGGATGAGACGAACCGAACACAGATGGTGATCTCCAGAGCAGGGAGTTTCGATTTGTCGGGACAGTTGTTTGGATTTGATCGGTCCGACAGGCCACGTTCTGGGGAGGCACAGCGGTGGAAAATGATTCCATGAGTACAGTCGTGAGAGCCGCTCAAGGCGGCGATTCGCAGGCGTTCGACAGCCTCGTGCGACAGACTGAGCAAAGCGTGCGCGGTGTGATCCGCCGTCGAATTCGAGATGACGCTGAGGCGGATGATGTTTCGCAGGAGGTCTTTCTGCGCGCGTACCGCTGTTTGCATCAACTGCAGGATCAAACCCGATTTCAGGCATGGGTCTGTCAGATTGCGGCGCGATTATCGATCAATCGAATCCTCCGCCAGCGGCGGCTGCAGGCGATCGAGTCCGTGTTTGGAGATTTGGAAGATTGTCTTGCCGGGGCCCCTGAGGCTGGAATGGTTCAGCAGGAGCGTCGCGAGCAGATTCAGGGAGGGATGAGCCGCCTGAGCCGTCTGGACCAGCAGACCCTGCAGGCATTCTATTTTGAGGGGCGATCCGTTGCGGAAATGAGCAGGCTGTTTGCCGCTCCTGCAGGAACGGTCAAGAGACGGCTGTGTCACGCACGCCGCAACCTGAGAGAGATCCTGATTCGCAACGGATCCGGTCTCTGTTGATCTCCGCGCAGGAAACAGGGCCATGTGATGTTCACATGGCCCTGTGATTTTCTGGTTCCTGTTCAGCGAACGGGAACTGATATCAGCCCGCGTAGAACGGATGAGCGGCAGTGTCGCGCTGCTCCAGTACAGAATCAGCGCTGGGCTCGTTCTTCATCGCACGTTCGATGGAGAGCTTGGTCGCTTCGTAGTTGTACTGGTAGATCTTGGTGTCATCAGCAGCGTCCCAGTGAATGAAGACACCACAGACAATCACGAGGTTCTCGCACTGGTCCTTCGGAATCGCACCGGACTTGACGCAGTCGGTGACAGCATCAGCAACTGCCTTCTGAGCCGGTCCAAACATCTGGACAGCCTGACGAGCGCCCTTGATGGTCACCTTGGTGATCATCACAGTCGCTGGCTTGACTGCGACGTTCGGTGTCAGAACGGCCAGCAGGTTACTGTGGCCAGCCTTCTGATCTGCCAGGGCATTCGCAAATGCACTGCCTACCGGACCGGACTTGTCGCCAATCAGCAGGTCGATATGAGCAACTTCGTTACCATCGCCAACCAGAGCTTCCCCAACATACATCGACATGGATTCTTCCTTTAAAAGTTCTTCAATCAGGTGCCAGCGACCACGGCTGCAATGCCAGGATGGCCCGCCCGGCGAATCGCGGGTGTGGCCAATCCGGGAGTTCCCCTGTAGAATCCCGGCCACTCTTTTCAGTTGTCTGCGATTACAGGACGAGCCCGCAGGCTGCACCGATTTCGCAATAAGGTGCCTGTGATGTGGACAAGGTCGCCTGTAGCTGCTTTTGAAGTGGTTACAGGATTGCGATTTCAGTTCTGTTCTTCAACCTTGCAGGGCTGTGATGAAGGAAAGATCGTCGGAACGGGACTTCGGACCCCGGCTGCCCTGTCCAGTTCTGCTCTGCGGCGCCAGCGTGCGGGCCTCCGCTGAGATACTGGTCAATGCCGGAGCTCAGGTCTGGTGCACTGATCTGTTTCATGATCATGATCTGATCGAACTCGTCGAACGCTCGGGAGGTCGCCTGCTGCCCCGGCTTCAGGACCTGAAGAGTGTGCCGGAGGTGCTGGAGCCGATTTGCCCATCCATTCCGGTGATCTGCGCTGGTGGGCTGGAAAATGAGCCCGAGGCACTGGAACAAATCGAAGCCTCACGCAGGCTGATTGGTCCGTCGGCCGCAGCCACACGATTGCTGCGAGATCCTTCGTGGCTGCAATCGATTCTGTCCACAGGTGAGGTGAGATTTGCAGAGTCATCAATGCAGGCGCCCGTGAGAACGGAGGGATGGCTGATCAAGCCCCTGAGGTCCGCTGCCGGTCAGGGCATCCGCCTGCTGCCCCCGGATTCCGAAGGAACAGTCGCTGCAGACCCGTCCCTGCATTTCTATCAAAGGAACCAGGAGGGCAGCCCGTTCTCCGTTGTTGTTGCCTGCTTCGCGGGGCGGGTTGAAGTCTTCGCAGCGGCTCTGCAACTGTGCGGCTGGAACAGCCTTACTGCCGCAGAATATGAATGGTGTGGTGTTGTTGGGCCATTCCAGCTGCCCGATCTTCTGGCTCAACAAATCAGGGATGCCGCCGGACTGTTGGCACGAAACAGCGGTGCGGAAGGCGTTTGGGGAATTGACATGATGCTCACAGGTGAAGGTGCCGTGGTTCTTGAAGTAAATCCCAGAGTTCCAGCAAGTTGCTGGTTATATGACTCGAAACAGTTCCACGCTGTCTGGCAACATCAATTGGGAATCGTTCAGGAATCGCGATCCGGCAAACAGCCCTCGTCGGAAAACGGTCAAGGTCTTCGTGCACAACTGGTCCTTCGCGCGTCAGAACCAATGCAGAGCGATCAGATCAACGCCGCGGCACTTCGGGTCAGCACAAATGTCCGGGTGGCTGATCAACCCACCGCCGGTCAGCGTTTGAAAGCAGGTGATCCGGTCTGCTCTTTGTTGGTCGAGTCCGATGATGACCGCGGACAGCAATGGCGAATCGGTTCGGATCTGATGCCGCCTTGCGGCTGGTGGAATCCGGCCGCGGCGGAAAAGCAGTTGTCGCAGGAAGTTGGGGGATTCATCAGTCGACTGTGCCGAAGTGCGGAGTCCCTATCCAAGCCGTGAAGCCGGTCCGAAATTCGAAAGTCACCCGACAGCCCGATCAGCAACGCTCAGGAAAGCCCATGACTGTTCGCCCCTGAATACTCCGCGTCCAGAAACTCCTGAGTTGCTTCTGTAATCGGCGCTGGTGGAGGGGGCGGCAGGCGAAACTGACGCACCATTCCCGTAATGACCCCAAGAACCTGCCGGCTGGAAGGAACCCATGTTCCCGGAATGAGTGATGCCAACTGTCCCGTTGTTTCGCTCACAGTACAGATCACCAGGCTGTGACGATCGTCAAGGGCGGCAACATGGCAGCCCGGGGCAAGCGGTAAATCCTGGTTCACGATCAGTGTGTCGCCGTTCAGAATGTTGAGCGAGATGAAACTATTGCATTCAATGCGAATGCAGCGACCTTCGGAGCCACCAAGTGCCGCTTCAAAACTGACGCTGGAGTCTGCTGCCGGGGCTGGTTGCAGGGGAGCTCCGCTGGTGGCGGCGGTCCCGATCAATGGAACTGAAAGCCGATTGGTCAGCAATTCCGACAGCTGAATTGCTCGGGACATATTCTGCTGACGCGTAATCAGCCCTTTTCGCTCCAATGCACGCAGGTGGCACATCACGCCATTCGGAGATCGAATTCCAAATTGCTGACCAATCTCTCGAACAGTGGGCCCGTATCCACGATTCAGGATCTTGTCTTTCAGGAATTCATAGATCTCACGTTGGCGGCGTGTCAGGTTGGTCTTCTTGGCAGTAGACATGAGAGGCCTCTTGAATTTCTGGGCGGGAGGTACTGAGTTGCCCCGGGAGGGAGAGTAATCGCAACAGGGGGGGGGGCAGGCAGGTGCAGAAGTTCTGCGAGTCTGGCATAAATCCGGACAAATTCATCCTTGTATACTGAACAAATGAATCAAGAAAAGGTGTCTCCGTTTTTGTTCAAAAACTTCAATTCGTGGGTTTTCCTGAATTATGAACAGGGATCCCGCGGTGG
>Ga0213858_10001895_pt1 | contig 9993 bp, 11 predicted proteins | sample PICome_FD_160122 | JGI IMG/M metagenome (GOLD analysis project Ga0213858, IMG submission 160122) | Coastal seawater microbial communities near Pivers Island, North Carolina, United States - PICO245 | ecosystem: Environmental > Aquatic > Marine > Coastal | place: USA: North Carolina | collected... | reverse complement strand
ATCTACTTCTAATCCAAAATTTTGTACATACTTTTCAGGACCAGGTGGATGTAGTGGTGGTTCAATTCGAGTTGCTGAAACTACCTTCTTAGGTTTTAAATGTTTCAACATATGTTCTACATAGTTAGGTGTTACCACCATATCCGAATGTAGAATTGATACTACTTCAGTTTTTGCTAAATCAAACCCAACATCATATAATACCGTATGCCCAACTCTATCAGGTCCTTCGTTTCTATAAGTGATTATATTTTCTCTACCTTCTGAGTATTGAGTAATCCAATCCCAACTATTATCATCAGATGCATCATCTAAGATTACCACATCATGTGAATCACCATAGTGTTCTTCAATTGAACCTACTGCTTGTTGTAGATATGGTAGATTACTTCTACAAGGTATTACAAATGTTATTCTATTTACCATAGTTTTCCAAATAGTATTTTAAATCTTCAGGTGTTCCCAATCCCCACATTTTAGGAGTATCAAAAGTTCTTACTTTTAATCCAGCTTTGATTGCGTTGTTATAAACAGGGCAAACATAGAACTCATTGTTTACTCTGATATCCTGCTCAATCATTTCTTCAGCGTATTTCACAAAATCAGAACCATGCTTCCAATAGTAGAAACCAATGGTTGCTAAATCTGAGATTGGATTCTTTTCTTGTACTTCGGTTACAAACCCATCTTCATCTAATTTTGCGAAACTCCATTTTGGGTGAGTTGAATGGAATACAGGAATTCCACCATCTGCATCATTCTCATTCATTTTGTAGAAGAACTCATTTGAATCCCATTCTACAAATTGGTCTGAGTTTGCAAAGAATAGAGGATTATCATTATCAATATATTCTTTAGCTAAAAGTGCGGTACAAGCTGCTCCTTCAGTAATACCATCTACCTCTACAATCTTACAATTTGGTGCTACCAAATTAAGTAGTGTATCTAAGTTGAATTTTTCTCTATGTGATTTCTGAACTACGAAGATGTAGTTTGCATCAATGTTTAGATTCTCTACCACAACTTGAATCATAGGTTTACCCTCTACATCAATAAGTGGTTTAGGGAATGAATATCCAGCTTTAGCGAATCTACTACCAGCACCCGCCATTGGAATCAATACATTCAACTTCTTATCTACCCATTTTGGTTTATCATTTTGTACTCCCATTTCTATTTCAGTTAATTTTTTAAATATGTTTATGTAGGTTACTTCGGATGGATTTTTAACTCTAAGGATATGAGCTTTTGAACGAGATGCTGCAAGTAACCCATATGGAGAATCCTCTACAATTAAAGTTTCTTCAGGTAAACATCCCATCTTTGAGATTGCTCTCCAATACATCTCAGGATGTGGTTTGGAGTTTTGTACATCTTCGTTTGAGATGATATAATCCATAAACTCCATAATACCCAACTTTGAAAGTACAGTCAAAACTGTCTTTCTGATTGAATTGGAACACACTGCAATTTTATATCCATCTTCAACCAATGAGTTCATTACTGATTGTAGAGTTTGGTTTGGTTTTAACTCTTTCAACTTTTGTAAAGTCAACTTTTGTTTACCTTCCCAAATATCTTTATGTAATTCAGTTGGTAATCCTTTTCTCTCACTCAACATCTCTAACTTCTGATTGGTTTTCAATCCATCGTAAGTTGATAGGTGTTCAGCCCAACTAATTGCGTATTGTTCACCCAATGCTTCATTGAGTGCATCATAGTGGATGTTTTTTGCTTCAACAAGCACACCATCTAAATCAAATATAACTAACTTAACTTTCATATTAATTTTTTTCACAAATTAAAGGATTTCTACTTTCCCACAAATTAATATCTTCAAAAAACTTTTTATATAATACACTTGCGTTTGATATATCACCCTCTTTTAAAAATTCTTTTACAAATCCTCTATACATTGAATCAATAGACATATAATCTTTAACCGAATCAAATATGGTTGTAAATGATTTCATCACATCATAACCAGAATAAAACCACATATCAGCCGGTCCTTCATTTATCATCCATCTATCAGGCCACCAAGCCATATTTATTCTATCCATTGGATTATTTGTATCAAAATTAATACACTCAACATTATTAGTTGAAGTATTTCTATTTATCTGACCTAAATCAAATCTGGCTTTAATAACAACATCATATTGATTATCAGAATCATATACCAATTCAAATGCTTTTTGAATAGAATAAAAATGAGATAAAATTGTTTGTGGAGAACGTGGGGCTCCTTTTAATTCATCTAATTTATTTTCTTTGATAAATTCATCAAAATCTATTTGCTCTTCTATTTTAATTGATTTTGGTGAATATAATTCATGCAGTTTTCCAGCTAATTCAGGTTCCCAACTATGAATAAAAACATCAGTATCTACTTTATCTAAGATGTGTTTTTTTATATATTCATATCCCATATCACCTTTAGAAGAGTTATCTACTAAAGAATTAAAATAACCATGTAAGCAAAGAGCTACTTTCATAATAAAATAAATTTATCATTAAACATTCTTGATGCATCACTACCATCAACAAAATAATCTTTTGGTGCAATCATCATTTTATTTGGATTTTGATTAACATAAGCTGCCCACCATCCAAATGAAGTAACGTGACAAAGGATATTGTGGTCACAATTTGAAATCAATGTATAATCTAATAAAGCATCATTAGTTGAAAGAACAATAAAATCATCTGAACCGAAGTTTCGTTTTACCCACTCATTATCTGATTCATCATTGTTATCTCTATTGCCACCAGTGAATACAAAAAACTTTACTTTTTTATCTTTAAATTTTTCAATAGCTGAGTAAACATACTTACCATACATTGATTCGTTATCCAAATAATATGAATTTTCACCAAATAATTTTTTACCAAAATCCACATTTACAGTAATATTATCACCCCTTCTTATGTGTAGTGATACAAACTCATAATCAGGAAATTCAGATTTGTAATAAGATAAAATTTGATTTGCCCTTTCCTGTAAGACCTCATTTGTCCTCAACTCCTTACAAATATATTCTTCAAAGTTTTCAAAATATTTAGTGTTTTGAAAAAACCCTCTGATAGCTGTACCATCTTCTATATTGAAAAAGTTTTCATCAAAATCCACAATTGATGGTTCTTCATATTGTTTTGTTATAGCTAATTTTTCTGAAAATCCGCATTGTAAATTAAACTCACTTAACATACAAGGTTGACCATGCCATACTCTTGGGTTAAGTGGTGGTAAAACACACTCATAACCATTATGTAGAGCTAAAGATTTTAGAGCTGCATATTGAAATAATTGGTTACCCAATCTCCCATCTACTCCTATGTGTAAATTACTAATCATTTTTTAAATATAGGTATTTCTACCATTTTATGTTTATTTTGAGTGTTAAATCTATGATATATTTCTAAAACTTCTTTTTCTCTTTCGGTTGTAGGTTCTCCTTCAAAAATCATAGCCCATTCTAACTCTTCATAAGATGCGCCAATTTGGTCCTCATCAGTTCTATCATCACCCCATAGTCCATCGGTTGGCGGTGCATCAATAATTTCTTGATTAACTCCCAACTCCGAAGCCAATTCTCTTACTTCAGATTTCATCAAATCAGCGATGGGTGAAATATCTACTCCACCATCACCATATTTTGTGTAAAACCCAACCCCAAAATCTTCTACTTTATTACCAGTACCAACAACCAATCCTCTATTCATAGTTGCTATTTGATACAAAGTAACCATTCTTAATCTTGAACGAGAGTTTGCTAATGCCAAATTATCTTCTTTATTAAACAATGATTTAAATTGTTCAAATGTTTGAGTTAAATCTATTTCAATTGATTCCACATTTGAAAAATTAGATTGTAACCAATTAATGTGATTGTGAGCTCTTTGGAGTTGGTCAGAACCTTGATGAATTGGCATTGAAAGAACAATTGTTCTTTTACCAGTTCTAGCTGCTAATGTAGATGTTAGTGCCGAATCTATTCCACCACTAACTCCAATAACAAAGGTTTCTAAACCTGCGTTTTCTATATATTCATTTAACCAATTTATAATTCTATCGTATAACATTTTCTATTTGTTTTAAAACTTCTGTTCTTTTATCATTCAACTTTATTTTATATCCCAATTTTTGTAACTCTAATGCGAAAGCCAATTGTTGGGATTCTTCAATTGAAGTACTTTCTTTTTTGTAAGTTACATAATCTATTTCTACCTCTTTAGTTTTATCAGGATTTTCATTTACGAAATTCTCAACCTGATATTGTAAGTGTAGTTCGTTCATTTTATCAGTTGCTATTGAAATAACAGCATCAATACCAACTTCTTCACCACATTTTGCTAATGCTCTATTATCTCTTGGGAAGCAAGGTCCTCCAAATCCAAAACCTGGTTTAAGATACTTACCACCAATACGAGAATCAGTACCAATTGCTTCTAATATAGTTTCACCATCACACCCATATCTATTAGCAATATCACCAATCATATTAGCGTAACTGATTTTAGTAGTTAAGAAACAATTTACTGATAACTTTGTTATCTCAGCTTCAGTTCTACTCATTCTATTATAGATTGGAGTTGATAGAACAAATGATTCATATACCTCTCTTATTTTATTACCAGCATATTCATCAGCTTGTCCAATCAGAACATTATCACAATAAACCTGGTCTCTAATAATAGTACCTTGAGCTATGAACTCTGGATTGTAGGATACCATATAATTGTAATCTTCTAATTTCTTTTGTAAAGTATCACAATACGATGGGAAAGTAGTACAATTAATAATCAAATCTTTTCTTCTATCTTGCTTACCCAATTTAATAAGTTCATCTGCTATGTTTTCAATAACACTATGGTCATACTTAAAATCAGGTGTAGATGGTGTTGCAACTACAACAAATAATACATCGTTTTTTAAACATTCTTCCAATGATGTAGTATAATTTATTGGATATTTTTGAACATATTCAGTTACACTTTCTTCTGAAGATGTGAATGTTTTATCTTTTAAGGATTGGATATAATCTTCTCTAACATCCATACCCGTTACATCCCAACCTACTTTAGATAGATTTAATCCAAAACATAATCCAAGCTTTCCAACTCCTATAATTGATACTTTTTTATCCATTTACTTGTTTGTTTATCCATTCAAAGGTTTTTCTCATACCATCAATCAATGGCATTGATACTTCCCAATTCATTTTTTCTTTGTATAATTTGTTATCAGAATTTCTTCCTCTAACTCCCAATGGACAAGGGAACCCATACTTATCAATAAAATCTTGTCCATCAATATTTCCAATTGTAATATCTTTATCAGTAAAATCAATAGCCATTTTAGCCAACTGATTGATTGTTACCATTTCTTCTGAACCGATGTTTACAGGTCCTACAAATTCATCCTGTCTCATAAATCGTAATGTTGCTTCTACACAATCATCAACATATAAGAATGAACGAGTTTGTAATCCATCTCCCCAAACTTCTATCTCACCACCATTTGGAGTTTCTGCTGCTTTTCTACACATTGCAGCTGGTGCTTTTTCTTTACCACCAGTCCAAGTTCCCATAGGTCCAAAAATGTTGTGATATCTAGCAACTCTAACCTCCAATCCATAGTTTCTCATAAATGATAGAAACATTCTTTCACTAAACAATTTTTCCCAACCATATTCTGAATCAGGATTAGCAGGATAAGCTGATGATTCTTCACAATTAGGATTTAGTGGGTCTAATTGATTATGTTCTGGGTATATACAAGCAGATGAAGAATAAAATACTCTTTTAACTTTTGCTAAAGTAGCATAGTGAGCTACATTAAGATTTACTAATGCTGAGTTATGCATTACATTTGCATCATTTTCACCAGTAAAAATATAACCCGCTCCACCCATATCAGCCGCTAATTGATATACTTCATCAAATGGTAAATCAAATACCGATTCTACGATTTGAGGATTTCTTAAATCACCACTTACATATTCATCACAAATATCGTTATGATTCCAAAATTCATGTTTTTCTTTTATATCAACAACTCTAACCCAAAATCCTTCTTCTTTGAGTCTTTTAGCAAGATGACCTCCTATGAAACCACCACCACCTAATACTAATGCTTTTTTCATTATTCTATTGTTCTATTGTTTTTAAAAACTGTAAATTCAGTTAAATCTCTATATCCATTATCTTCACCCAAATCACTCATATGTTCTGGGTAGTTTTGGAACATTGATAATCCATGTGCAGCTTGTTGAGGAGTCATATACATATTCCATCCGTGGAAAGTAATATCATCATCTTTGTAGTACTTTTCACTTCTACCTTCATATCTTGCTTTCTTAAACCAATCTGCTGCTTCAGCGTTATCAGTTAAAATCATACCACCTTTCCAAATTGGAAGTAGTTTTTTGATGTGGAAAGATAAACACATATATTGTCCTTCTACATACATTCCACTTGTCAATCTTTTAGCTGCATCCCAAATTGGATATGGTTTAAGTTGGTACATTCCTTTCCAATGATTTGTTTCTGCTGTTTTATCAAATATAACCTCTCCACCAGCATGTGTGATTGATTGAGGAACTGATAAGTAAGTTTTAGATGGAATGGTAACTTCTTCCACTTCCAAATACTTACAAACTAAAAATAGTGCGTTTGTACAACTATCTACTGAGATAGCATAGGGAGCGCCTGTGTAATTAGCTATCTCCTCTTCAAACATTCTTACGATTTTGTATGGGTTGTGTAACATATTATTTTTTAGTTAGGTAAATAAAATCATCATCTCTACTATCTTCAGTAAATCCACAACCTAAAAATAGGTTTAAACTTGCTTCATTATCCAACTTTACTTTAGCGTATGAATCAGTCCAATATTCCATTACAGTGTTAATCATAAATGAACCTACTCCTTTACCTTGATGGTCTGGGTGAGTACATACTCTAATATCACCATCTATTGAACCAACATATCCGGCTGGCTCTCCATCAACCAAAGCTATTCTGTACCAACCACAATATTTTTTCATATATTCGGTTTGCATTTCTTCAGTAATGTGAGTATCATCTACAAACCCACTCTGAACTCTTTCATCGTTTCTAAGTTCTCTAACGAACTCCCAATAGGCGTTCGTACAAGGTGCTAAATCTAATTCCATATACAAATCTTTTTAATATCATCATTAATTTTATAAGTCCAAAATGCTTGGAGGTATCCTCTATGAGTTGGCATATCCATCATAGGAGTAAGACAAGTTCCAATATCAATATAGGTATTATTAGGGAACTCTCTGAACAACTGATATACTGCCAAGTTAGTAAATGAGGATGCTGAGAAAAGGAATACATGATTCTCAATATTGTTTTCTCTAATCCATTCAGCGATTTGTTCAATTTTTCCATAATCATTTATCATTGCGTTATAACCTACTCTAAAATCCTTAACAAAGAATGGTAACCTATCTAAGTTTGCATCTTTGTGTCCAACGAATACACAATCTCTACTATAAAATATTGGTAGGATGTGTGTGATGAATAGAGGATAATTTCCATTTACCCATAGATTTGCCCAAGTTAGAGTTTCATCATCTCCACCAGCTAAATCAACTTGCCAATCAAATTGTTCTTTACCCACACAACAACTACAACTGATACCTCTATAATAGTTTGGTTGTTTGTACTGAAGTGATTCAACTAACTTTTGTTGGTAGAACGAATGTTCCTTTGGGTCAAAGTGTTTGAAGTCAGGTGCCTGATAAACACCACCTTGCTTTTCATCACCAATCTGAATCAAACCATTATCCAATACTAATTCTTTATTTTGAAGGATGTACATTTCACCATCAGAATAACGAGAGAATGCAAAGTGTTCTTGATTCTCTAATTTGGTTTTTAGTTTTACAAAATCTCCTCTAAAGTTCTTCATCTCTCAATATGTTTAATACCTTCTCTGATGTGTGTCCATCTCCATAAGGACAATTTGTACTAATATACGGATTTTCTATGAGTTTTCCAAATAACTCACCTAAATCTTCAGGCGAATCACATAAATACAAATGCCCCGTATCAATACCTTCAGGTCTTTCAGTTGTTTTTCTACATACAATCACTTTCTTATTAAAGAAAGCTCCTTCTTCTTGAATACCACCACTATCTGAAATAACCAACTTTGATTTTTTCAAAGTGTTTATCAAATGAGTGTGTTCTAACGGGTCTACAACAGTTACATTTTTCAAAATGTGTCTATGTTTCTTAACATTAGGATTGGGGTGGATTGGCAAAACAAATTGTAAATCAGTATATTGTTTTGCCAATTCCTCAATCTGAGTAAACCATCTATCCATCCAATGATGATTTTCTCTACGATGTAGTGTGATTAACACAATATCATCGTAATCTCCACTTCCAAATTCAACCAGATTATCTAACACAGAGTTCCCTACAATATGGATTTTATCTTCTCTGATATTTTCATTCATTAGGTTTTCTTTGGACTGATAAGTTGGTGCAAAGTTTACATCAGCAATTCGAGCAATCATTTGTCTGTAACCTTCCTCTGGGTAGGGATGTTGTAACTGATTAGTTCGTAACCCTGCCTCTAAATAATAGATTTTTATTTGTCTATTAAAAGCGGCTAATGCGCAACCAAATGCTGAACCGGTGTCTCCCTGCACCAATACACCTCTGAAATCTCCGTTTGGAAATTGAAACATACAATCTGAAATAATAGAATCTAATCTATTATTAGTTGTACTCATATTGATTTGGTAATCAACTTCTACATCTTTCAACAAATCAACATGCTGACCTGTGAATAGAAGTTTGTATTCACTTCTATCCATAAGTTTAATTAATGGTTTAATTTTCAACCATTCGGGTCTTGTCCCAAAACATAGTAATATTGGTTTATTTTTCATTTACTAATTTCCAAGTTTTAACATAATGCATTGATACACCATCATGCTTTGTATCAATCTCTTTATGTGTTTTTTCTATCCAATTAATAAGTTCATCTCTTTTCTCACCTAAAAAATTATGAACTTCCATTGTAATATATTTTATGTTTGATAAATCTTTGTTGTACAAAAAGTCATATTCAGCTCCTTCAACATCTACTTTAAGTAAATCAATATTACCACCTACCATTGATAAAATTTCCTCTAAAGATATGGTATTAACCTCTTCATATACATCATCTTTCCAACCAGCACCAGTATCAAATTGATGTTCTATTGTACCAAAACACCCAGATGGTGAATCATCACCATTATCATTTACATATTTCATTAATTTAACAGTTTTAAATGATTTATCCGAAACTGCTTTGTGGTGTAAATCAATTCTATCTAAAATACTGTTGTTATTAGTTTGTATTTGTTCTACATTATATGATGATGCTTCTATACAAACAAATTTATGGAAATTAGCTTTGAATGCATTTACGAATCCACCTATATTAGCACCACAATCTACAACAATGGAATTTTTATTCAAATCATCCATTTTATTTATAGGATATTCACCACTACACTCCCCAGTAATTCTTTGAAACTGATTTATTGGGATATTTGATGTTGTTAATTTATCTACTTTCATTATTTTTCGTTTACTAATTTCCAACCTTTTAATCGTTGTTCTCTAAAATATTGATTCATCAATTGTTTAAATGGTGTACCTTCTACATTAGCTTGATTTGATTCCCAAAGTGAGTTAGCATCACCACCATATTCACCACCTTTAATACTACCCCAAAGTTCCATATCCGATTTTGGATGTGGTGGTACAAATGTAGGAATACCAGCATACTTTTGTAACATATAAGAGAAGTGCATATCCTCACCACAAGTATTGTATTTTGGGTCTGGTAATTCTCTTACCATAATTGATAACCATTCTTTTTTGAAAAACCAACTATGTCCAACTAAATCAACTTGAACAGTTCTATCATTATTACCCAATTCAGTCCAACCA
>Ga0213858_10001894_pt1 | contig 9998 bp, 4 predicted proteins | sample PICome_FD_160122 | JGI IMG/M metagenome (GOLD analysis project Ga0213858, IMG submission 160122) | Coastal seawater microbial communities near Pivers Island, North Carolina, United States - PICO245 | ecosystem: Environmental > Aquatic > Marine > Coastal | place: USA: North Carolina | collected... | reverse complement strand
ACCCTGACAGGCTCTGAAGCAGGGGGGGACTGCCTGTTGCAAAGATCGGCAGCGGTTCCTGTCAGCGCCGCGCTGATACGGATGACACTGCGCGACTCGACGCGATCAGTTTGGGCAATGACTGGGCAATGACCGGGCAATGACAGATTGCGGCGGCCAGTGCACAGGCCGCTGGTGCCGACCTGCTGCAGGTGCTGCGGCTGTGTGATCCGACAGCCGGGGCTGTCGGATTTATGCGCCGTCTGCTGTCGTCCAGTGGCGATCTGCCAAACCGAGATTCATTTTGAATTCCTTGAATGCCGCATAAACAACGGGAACGACGAACAGGGTCAATAATTCGACCGCCATTCCTCCGATGACGGGCCACGCCATGGCTTTGGCAACATCAGACCCCCGTCCGGTGGAGAAGACAACCGGCAGCAGTGCAATGATGGTCGTCAGAGTGGTCATCAGGCAGGGCCGAATTCGGCGAGAACCGGCTTCGATCGTGGCGTCTCGCAATTCGGCAACGCTGGACGGCCTGCGGCGGGTGAAGACCTGGTCAAGATAGGTCGCCATCACCACACCGTCATCAACCGCAATTCCAAACAAGGCAATGAATCCGACCCAGACCGCGGTATTCATTTCAATGGCATTAAATGCGAGGAACAACATTCCTCCAGCAAAGGCGACAGGGATGCCGGCAAACACCGCGATGGTGATGGGGAGATGGCGAAACTGCAGATAGATGATGAACAGATTGATCAGCATCACCAGCGGGATGACCCACTTCAGACGATTGTTGGCCTCAATCTGGTTCTGAAACGCACCAACCGCCTTCAGGGCGCAACCGACCGGCAGTTGCAATTTGCCTGATTCCTGAGCCTCCCGCAGCGAGTCTTCCACGGCAGCAACAGTTTCCAGGTCGCCGGAGATTCCGGAGGGAGAAAAGGAAACATGGGCCGCAAGTCTGGCATCTTCACTCTGAATCCCGCCCGGACCCCAGGTCGTTTTCATATCCGCCAGTGCAGACAGCGGGACCACTTCACCGGAGTGAGTGACCACGGGAAGCCGATCCAACTGATCCAGCTGTTCGCGAAGATTTCGCTGGTATCGGATCTGTATGGAATATCGCTCTCGCCCTTCCACCGTTTTCGTTGCGTTCATTCCGCCGAGTGCCGTTTCGATGATCTGATTCACCATGACTGCAGTCATTCCATAACGAGCTGCCGCGTCACGATTCACATCAAACTCAACGTATGGTTTTCCCAGAACGATATCCGGGTTGACTGTGCCGGAGTTGACCTGAGGCAGTGTGCGCAAATGCTCGGCAACATCCAGAGCCGCGCGGGAAAGACCATCCAGGCTGTCGCCATAAATTCGAATCGCGATCGATGCCTTAATTCCACTCTGCAGCATGACGACCCGGCCCTCAATCGGTTGCAGGGCCGAGGCCGGTGTGACGCCGGGCAGAGTGGCAACGGAATTAATCTGATCCCAGATCTGTTTTCCCGTGATGCCTTCGCGCCACTGATCGGTGGGTTTCAGCATGACATAGGTTTCAATCATCGCGGCCGGTGCCGGATCGAGGGCTGATTCCACACGTCCGATCTTGCCGAGGACATTTTCAACCTCCGTGATTTCCTTGATCAGTGCATCCTGCGTCTGCAGAATCTCCATCGCCTGGGAAAAGCTGGCGGCGGGGAACAGCGTTGGCATGTAGAACCAGCTGCCTTCGTCGAGTGCAATCCAGTCATCTGATTCCAGTCCTGGCAACGAGCGTTGTAATTCCGGATAACCCGGCAGTTCGGACAGCTTTGTACCAAGAGTGGCGGCCAGGGATTCCACCGGGGCAAGAACACGTGGCAGGCCAACCCACGCGCCACAACCCAGTACCAGCAGCAGGACCGGCAGGCTGATGAACAACAGTTTGCGAGCAAGGAAGAACCTGAGCGCGGGCGCATAAATCCACAGGATCAGGCGACTGACCGGGTTTTTTTCGACCGGCCGCAGTTTTTCGCTCAGCACCCAGAAGCAAAGGCTGCCACAGATCAGCGGCAGGCCGGTTATGAGACCGATCGTTGACACTCCGGATATCTCGAGCCCGCCGTATGCGGCTGCGGCTGTGACGATGCCTGAGATCAAGGCGACGCCCGCGGAACACAACAGGCGAGTCCGCAGACCAAATCGGGCAGTGATCAGGAACAGACGGCTGAGCATGGGAACCAGGGTCAGCGCCGCGATCAGTGCGGCAATCAGGGAAAACGTTTTCGTCCACGCCAGTGGTGCGAAGAGCTTGTAGTCCCGTCCGGTCAGCATGAACACCGGAAGAAAACTGACGACGGTTGTCAGCACGGCGGTCACGACAGCCGGGGAAACCTCCTGGGTGGCTTGCTGAATGACTTCGAGGCGTCTGCGGCGACCGCCGGGTGAGCCCTGCTGTTCCCAGTCCGCCAATGCGTCATAGATCGATTCCGAAACGATGATGCCCATATCGACCATTGTGCCGATGGCAATTGCGATGCCCGCCAGTGACATGATGTTGGCATCAATGCCGAAAGATTTCATACCAATAAAGGCCAGCAGCACAGCAACGGGAAGCGTGAGCGCAACCACCAGGCTGGCACGCAGGTGCAACAGGAACAACAGGATCACGACGGCGGTGATGATCACTTCCTGTGACAGCGCTTCCGTCAGCGTTTGAATGGTTTCATCGATCAGTCCGGTGCGGTCATAAATGACGTTGACCTTTGCACCGCCAAGACCCGGTTCGATGGCGGCAATGCGGTCCCGGACACGCTCAATCACATCGCGAGGATTCTCGCCGTAGCGCATGACCACGACACCCCCAACAGCCTCCGTCCCATTGAGGTCGATTGCACCGCGGCGAAATTCCGGCCCCAACTGCACCTGGCCAAGATCGCGAATCCGCAGCGGGATGCCATCCCGAGTTCGCACCACTGTTTGTTCGATTTCAGCAATCGTCTGTTCGGAATTCTGATCTGCGCCGATAAAACCGCGACCGCGAATGATGAACTCCATCCCGCCGGATTCAATCGTCTTGGCACCCACGTCGAGGTTGGATCGCCGAACTGCCTCCACAAGCTGGTCCAGCCGAACATCGTGATACCGCAGTCTGTCCGGATCAATTTCGACCTGATACTGCCGAACATAACCTCCCACACTGGCGACTTCACTGACGCCCGGGACAGCCTGCAGTTCATAGCGAACCACAAAATCCTGCAGGCTGCGCAGCTCCGCCAGATCCATACCATCCGGGCCATCGAGCGTGTAATAAAGCACCTGTCCCAGCCCGGTGGCATCCGGTCCCAGTGTGGGGACGACGCCGTCCGGAAGTTTGGACACCGCAGTGCCCAACTGTTCTGCGACGCGGGAACGAGCCCAGTAGAAGTCCGTACTGTCGCTGAACGTCACCTGGACAAAGCTGTAACCAAACAGGCTTTTGCCTCGGACGGATTCTGCATTCGGAACACCCAGCAGGGAGACTGAAAGCGGATAAGTAATCTGATCCTCGACATCTTTGGGAGATCTGCCGGGCCAGGCAGTGAATACGATGACCTGGTTTTCACCGATGTTGGGGATTGCATCAATTGGCACTGTGCGCGCAGAGAACACTCCGGCACTGATCACCGCGGCGGTCAGCACCAGCAGAATCAGGGGTTCTCGAATGCAAAATGAGATCACGCTGCGAATCATCTACTGGTCCCCTTCCGGCTGTACTGCTTCGGGTGACGATTCGTCGGGCTGCGTTTCCGTTTTCGGTGAAGGAGCGGAAACGTCTGCGGGAGCGTCCGGCGACAGCTGCCGGGCATCCGCAGCTGCATCCGCATCCGCAGCTGTGGCTGATGGTGCGATCGTTCTCACAAGGTCGCCGCACCGCAGCATCATGCTGCCCCAGTAGGGATTGCTGAGCTGATCTTCAGTCTGCAGCCAGTTGCCCTCACCCTGTTTGACCATGGGGCAGAAAAAATGGTTGAACGGTTGAGTCGCGTCAGCGCCACGAATCATGGTGGCGAGTGTGACAACCGCATGGCTGACCGACTTGAACCGGACTCGGGCTGCTTCGATTTCCTGAGCGTGCAGGTCGGGGATGTTGTCGGCAATCTGCTGCAGCTGTTCGCGAACGTCTTCCGTCAGCTCATCGTGGCGGCCCAGCTCTGCGGACAACCGCTGTACGGAACTGACTGATGCTTCATCGGGAAGTTTGTCGGCAGACAGACTCCGCTGGATTTCGAAATAAGCCCGATACATTTCCTCCAGTTGCTGACCCGACTGATCCGGCAGCCGAGTGATCCGGATGTCGGAGAATTTCAGCGGTGTGTTACGGAACCGCGGCACTGCCCTCGCAGGGTCGATCAGGCTTGGTTTCCCGGCCAGCTGCATCTGGGAGTCAATCAGGAAATTCCCGGCGGTTGCGACCATTTCACCGGCATCGAGTCCCTCCAGAATGACGGCTTCAGACGTCAGCAACGCTCCGATTTTGACGTTGCGAATTTCGAACCGGCCCGGCTCTGTTTCCACGTAGACCACGCTGTGTTCACCGGCCATTAACAAAGCGGATCGGGGTATTGTCAGGGCAGACTGCTGATCCACTGGCTGGTCTGCATATCCATGGCGTGAAGTCGGAACCAGTGCCATGCCGCAGATGGGGCAATCGCCCGGCTGATCCGCAATGATCTGCGGATGCATGGGGCTGATCCACTTGCCAGCCAATTCTGCATCGTAGATTTCTCCCTTCGGGCCAATCGGGACGGTAATGGTTGCCTGAGCGTAGTCGCCTGGTCGCAGCTCGCCGCGTTCGTTGTCAAACTCGACGCGGATACCAACGGTACGATTGCGGGGATCCACACGCGGTTCGATAAAACCCACTCGTCCCTCAAGGATTCGACCGGGCAGCGATGTCAGTTCCGCTTCCACACGCTGTCCGAAGCGGATCCGGGAGGCATCTTCCGGATACAGTTGCAGCATCAGCCAGACGGTGGACAGATCGGCGATTCGATAAAGCGGCTCTCCGGCAGAAATATATTTGCCTTCTTCAGCGAGCTTCTCAATCACTGTGCCGTTGAGCGGTGAATAGATGGTGGAGCGTGATTGTGGGTCACCGGACGCATCAAGTTGCGTCAATTGCTGGTCGCTCATTCCCAATTCCTGCAGGCGACCGCGGGAATTTTGTACCAGTTTCGTTTGAGCATTTCGCACAGACTGCAGTCCGGAATTTGCCGACGCCGCCAGCGTCTGTTTGGCCTGCAGATACTCCACCTGGGCCGAATACAGCTCCGGGCTGTAAAGCACTGCAAGGTGGTCATCTTTGCTGACAACCACGCCAGTGTAGTCGGCGAACATCCGTTCGACGCGGCCGTCGATGTAGGCCGCGATGATGGCCTGGCGACTTTCGTCGATTTCGATGGAGCCGATTGTGCGGATGGTGGTGGAAACAGGCCGCTCGGTCACTTCGGCGGTCTGGATGTTGGCGAGGCGTCGCTGTGATGGCTCGATGTTCAGCGACAGTTCATCACCGCCACCTCCGGCTGTTGCGGCCGGGACAATCTCCATCCCGCAAATCGGGCACCGTCCCGGTCCGTTCTGGCGAATCTGCGGATGCATGGGACAGGTGTAAATCTCTTCGACAGACTGCTGCGCTCCCGCAGTCGCACCCGTGCCGGTCCGAATCCAGCCGCCGCGCTGCGCCAGTCCCAGCAGGAAGATCAACAGGATTCCGCTTGCCAGCAGCAGCAACGCATTCAGGCAGTGACCAAACCACCACGCTGCCGATTTTCCGGTGACTGTGCCGGAGGGATCGGCGGGAGAAAAGCCGTCTCCAGTCCGTGTCGATTGCGGTGTCTCAGAAGTCATCTGTTCAGCTCTGATTCAGAAAGGAATTGCATTGATGGCCGGGCCGACGGGGGCACGATCGGTCCGGTGAAACCGACAACCTGCTGTGCGAATAAGTCCTGGCTGCGCGATTGCCCGAGCGTTGCGTTCGCGCGATCACATTTCGCGGATGGAGAGGCCAACAGACGAGAGACGCATTTGATGTGGCAGCGCCACCTGCGGCCGTGCTGTGCCGGCAACAACGATTCGGGCAGGATGACCAGCCGACTCAAATCCGCCAGACGCAAAAGACAGTCTGAAAGAAATGCGGCGGGGGCTGCTGCCCCGAGAATGGCGATGATTTCTGGCGCTGGCGGGACAATGGCAGCCTGCCGCCGATGACCGCGGACGGGCAGCCAGAACTGAACTCTTGTCCGCCGTCGGTTTTCCCTGCTGAGAGGGCATCCGGAACTGGTGAGGGGATTGAAGGGATCGAAAGCTGACAGTGGCAGCAGTTTGCGGATGCCGACTTCAGCCCGATCCCGGCGGATGGCGATTGAGGTTCAGCCCTGCGGTTGCACGAAGCACATGCCGCAGTTGATGGTGAATCTTCAGAATTCGGGGGGCAACAATGGTTTGCAGAGATCTGTGGAGCAACAACGGACAGCTGACAGCCGCAGGCAACCTGCGGGCAGAACGTCTGCGCCAACATCGCCAGTGAGACCAGCCAGCCAGAACAGATTTGCAGCTTCGAGACCACAGTCAAATTCCCCTTGGGAGTATTCCACAGACTGAAGTCTACTCCCAAAAGTGAATCTGGTCCACGACTGTTTCAGCGAACTTCCGGCTGTTCCGGGTCCTCATAACCGCCAGCGAGCGGGATCGTTTTCGTCATTTCCGGCAAGTCCCGCCCGGCGGCACGCTGGATCCCGGCGTTGGCAACAGCCAAATCCCCAATGGCCTGATATCGCCCCAGTTCCAGCGTCAGCAGGTTGCGGTAGTCCTGAACGACTCGGTCGAATTCCACGTCTCCATTGGCGTAGGATTCCTGGTCAACCTCAAGCGTCTGTCTTGCCTGTGGCAGGATTGTCGTGGTGTAGAGTTCGAAGGTAGCGCGAGCTCGATCCGCCTCATCCACCAACTGGGGAATCATTGCTTCGTACTTTGCCAGAAGATCGTCCTCGTCAGCGTGGGCCGACTGATGCTTCCAGGCGGCGGTATCACGAATCGCATCGTACTTGTCTTTGCCGATCGGCAGACTGACCTGCAGGCCAATTGCCCACGGATCCTGCCCCACATCGAGCAGCGGCGAAGCTGGTCGGTTGGAGTCGGTCACAAAATAACTGGCGGAAAGCATCAGCTCTGGACGTTTTTGCAGGCGGGCGACTTCGATCCCCCACCTCGTTGCCTGTGTTCGAAGTCGTGCGGTCTTGAGAGTCGGCTGGGATTCTTTGGTGATTTCGAGGATGGCGTCCGCATCGAGATCAATAAACTGCACTGGTAACCAGGCAGACGGAACGACAGTTGTTGCTGGCGGATTTCCGACCAGCCGATTGAGTTCAGCCTGAATGGCTTTGCGCTGCTGTCGATACAGCAGCAGCCGTTCTTCCAGCTTTGCCAGTTCCAGCGTGGCCAGTTGCACATCGCCCGGTGATCCGTCGCCGGCAGCCAGTCTGGTACTGGCGACGTCGATCAATGTTGTCAACAGGCTTTGGTTCGCATTTGTGATTTCGATCTGCCGGTCAACGACGTAGATGCGAGACCATGCTTTGCGGATGTCTTCAAGTACTCGCAGGCCTTCAGCAACATATTCAGACTGGACCACCAGTGCCTCAAAGCACGCCTGCTTTTCCTCAGCGTCCAGGCGTCCAAACCAGGGCAGTGCCTGACTGATTGCAATTTGAGCCTGCTGGGAGCCAGCAGCCGTTTCAATTGGTGCCCCGAAAATCGTGGTGCCAATCCGTGGGTCCGGCAAGTATCCGAGGGAGCGGCTGCGTGCCGCGGCGGCCTGATATTCGTTCCGCAGCTTTCGCAGTTTTCGATTCTTTTTCAGTGCTTCGCGCAGCAACTTGTCCAGATCCGGAATGGACGCTGGCTCCTGTGCCGGTGCAACCGTTGTTGGAACGGGTTCGGGGGGTTGGGCAGCAGCCACAGGTTTCTGAGACGGTGGCGATACAGCGGGAGTTGCAGGCGGTGGTGGAATTTCTTCGTCTGCGGTTTCCACGGCTTCGTAAGACGCCAACTGGATTGCGCGGGATGGCTGTATTTCGTTTCGCAGAGTCTGTGAAGAGTCTGCTGGAGCGTCCGTATTCGATTCCACAACAACGAGAGCAGCGGTCCCTGAAAGATCCAACGACGCGCAGCCGCTCAGAAGACAAAAAAAGCCTCCGGTTGTCATCAAAATGACAGAACGCGAAACAGACATGGAATCGCCCCAGTTCGCCTTGATCGCACACCCCCCATCGTGCAGGCTGCCCGCACTCTGTTGTCGGCAACCCCGCAATCAGCCCCTGTCGCATTGCATCGGTCAGGCAGACGTGGGAAGTTGTTAAAAAATGCGGATTATCCGGGTTATCTGGCCAAAACAGGCGAGTGGGTGAGAGTCTGACGCATGGGCTCCGGCACCATGCGAAGCGCATGGGACGTCGCCGAAAACGCGGTGTGGAATGGACTTATGCGTTTTGAGAGGGCCTGATTTTCAACTCGTGGATCAGACGAAGTTCGCAGCGACTCGGGTTGCCTGATCAGCCGATTTCCATGTCGTTCCGGCTGATGCAGGAGTCAGTCGGCGTGCCGGCAGTGTCTGTGTTTGCGGCCCGACGTCTTCGCAGCGAAAGGGGGAGTTGATCAGGATGCGGCGATGGCTGAGAAAGGCTGCCAGGCAAGATTGAACGTGGAGGCGACTGCCTGATTGGTAATCTGACCGGCATGGATGTTCACCGCGTGCTCAATTCCCGGGTCGGATGCGGCGGCCTGTGACAGCCCTTCGTCGGCAATGCGAATGACATAAGGCAGTGTGACATTGCAGAGAGCGCAGGTGCTGGTCCGCCCAACCGCTCCGGGCATATTGGCCACGCAGTAATGAACGACGCCGTCGACAATATACGTTGGATCTGAGTGGGTGGTTGGGCGACTGGTTTCGGCAATGCCTCCCTGATCAATACAGACGTCCACGATGACGGCACCTGCCTTCATGAGAGACAGGTCAGCCCGCGAAATCAGCCGCGGCGCTCGGGCACCTTCGATCAGTACGGCCCCGATCACGAGGTCGGCCTGCTGCAGTTGTTCGCGCACCGTGTGTCGGTCGCAGAAGAGCGTGTTCACGTTGGCTGGCATGATGTCTTCCAGGTAACGCAAACGGTCGACGCTGATGTCAAGAATACTCACATCGGCCTGAAAGCCGGCGGCGATCTGTGCGGCATTCTTTCCCACAACGCCGCCTCCCAGGATTGCGATTTGAGCTGGCAGGACGCCGGGAACGCCGCCCAGTAAGATGCCGCGTCCTTCCTGAGGTCGCTCGAGGTATTTGGCGCCCTCCTGAATACTCATTCGCCCGGCCACTTCACTCATTGGTGTCAGCAGGGGCAGGTCGCCCTTGCGGCCACGCAGAGTCTCGTAGGCGACGGCGGTGCTTCCGGTTTCCAGCACGCCGCGTGTTAAGTGTTCGCTGGCGGCAAAGTGATAGTAGGTAAACACAGTTTGGCCGCGCCGCATCAGCGGCCATTCGGATGGCTGGGGCTCCTTGACTTTGACAATCAGATCAGACTGAGCAAACACCGCCTCTGCGTCGGTAACAATTTCTGCCCCATGTGCCCGGTAGGCTTCGTCGGGAATTCCACTGCCTTGCCCGGCACCAGTCTGTATCAACACGCGATGTCCGCGGTGTGTCAGTTCTTCAACTCCTACCGGAAGCATGGCGACACGGTATTCATCAGACTTCACTTCTTTGGGAACCCCAACCACAGTCATGAGTTGCCTCGCTGTTCTGTACAGAGGTGCGAATCTCTGAAGTGCTGACAAGAAGATTTATGAAACTTCCCACCACAGTCTTGCCCTGTGTTTCAGGGTTTCAAGTGCCAAATGTCTCTGCATATCTGAGATTCGGTTGAGTCGAAGCGGCAACGAATTCGGTTTCCGCGGGCGCAGGCAGACCGTGGTCGACCGGAGCAGGTCCAGGCAGCCTGCCG
>Ga0213858_10001893_pt1 | contig 9999 bp, 5 predicted proteins | sample PICome_FD_160122 | JGI IMG/M metagenome (GOLD analysis project Ga0213858, IMG submission 160122) | Coastal seawater microbial communities near Pivers Island, North Carolina, United States - PICO245 | ecosystem: Environmental > Aquatic > Marine > Coastal | place: USA: North Carolina | collected... | reverse complement strand
AATGCACCTACATCTGAGTCTATTTCATTGATTGCGTTTACTATATTTGTTTTATCAGTAGTCGTCAGAGATGTCTTTGCACCCATATTACTGTCTAGTTCGTTTATCGCACCTACTATATCAGAGTCTACCGTAGTTGTCAACTTACCAGTCGCACCCACGTCAAGTGACTGGTTATTCATATTATTAACTAACTGACTAAAGTTATCAGTAGTTTCTGTTTTGATTGACGTATTTCTTCCCATGACTCTATTTATAAGTTTTAAGTGGTTTCACTATAGTTTCCTAATTGTCCCGCAAAACCTATAGGGTGTTCAGTTGCAGTGGGGGTGCCACTCGTTGGAAATAAACTTGCGGGTAGAGCAGTAAACCCGTTGCCATCAAATCGTGTCTTTGCTCTAAGTGTAGTTTGTCCAAAGTAATTATTACTTGCCTTAGGTGCTTCATATGAAATGTCAACTCCATTTTGATTTCCTGAGTTATGAAAAGGTGCATAATTAGGCCCTATGGTCAAACCATTTGATGTCCAACCACTAACTGCCGATGCTGTCGATGGCCAACTTATATAGTTAAGTGACTTTCTATCAATATATATTCTACCTAAAATGTTTAGATGAACAATACCAAGATTACCATAACCAGCAGACAAACCGATGCCAGGACTAGTAGTATACCATAGTAAACATGTCACTGCACCTAAAGTTGGAATACCCCTCATTGCTCCATAAGTTCCGTCTGATTTTCTATCAGCAATATATCTGTCCGCATGACCAAAAGTAATTGTCGTTGCATAAGGATTATTAGTATGACTTCTCCATGTACCACCCGTAGTTGAAGTAGTTGTACAACCAGCGGCATCTGTCCAACTTGGAAATGAACTTGAAACAAATCCACCATAGTTAGTGACATTCACGCCTGGCACTGATATACCTACACTTCTACTTCCAGCAAAGTAATATGATTGTTCATTTGCACTTCTATTAATTGCATTACCAGTATATACTGAACCAGTTGTCTGTGCTTTATAAACTTTATTTTTTCCATAAAAGTCAGACCATTTTATTTCACTTGTCGGGTGAAGTTTATCTCCAACGGGTGGCGAATATGACTCGTGATATTTGAAATCAGTTGCGGCAGTGGGACTAGTACCGCTTGGTCTCCAAGGTACTTGTACATGCATTTGAACGTCTGGTGTCAACATTCTACGATATCTAGTTTCTTGCATAGACATTTCTATTGGACATGTCATGGTAGTAGGATTTGATGATTGACTTTCGTCATAACCACATTGACCTGGCGTAAAAATTAATCCAGCATCAGGCCAGTTTCTTCCTTCTCCTTGTATTTTCATTGCAGAAATTTCTCCAGAAGTTGGCACGTAGTGTGCCTGATTTGAATAAAAACCGTGTGCCATTATTTTTTACCTGCTTTGATTTCAATTACTTCTTTTTGTAATTCTTTTATACCTTCAACAAGTAAACCAATTAGTTGTATGTAATCTACTGTTTTGTATGTTTCCTCTACAATATTACCGTCACTATCTACAATGTTATCATTTCTTTTTCCATGCATTACAAAATTAGACTGTACAAGATTAGGTAAAACTTTTTCCACTTCTTGTGCAATTAAACCCATTTGACTACGTGTTGGAGATTTTTGATTTTTTCCGTATCTAACGTCACCATTCCAATTATACTCCACTCCTCTTAACTGAGATATTTTTTTAAGTGCGCCTGGTATTTTTTTAATATCTTGTTTTAGTCTTCGGTCAGATGCAGTTGTATTTGAAAATGCAATTATATCTCCGTCCGCATGAAAGTTTCCATTTGACATAAATCTAAATTCTTCTGTACCTGAAAAGTTTATTTGGAAATAACTAGAGGCAGAAATTAAATTATTTTGTGAAGAATGTCCAAACTGAGTTATATTACCAGATTGGTCTGCATCTATATTAAAAGTAAAACTAGAGTCTGCATTCTGATTAAGTGTAAAATCTCCACCACCAGATAAACCCGTTCCAGCAGTAAGTGTTATTGTGTTATTATTCGCAGTAGCAATACCGTCTATTTGACTTTGTATTCCACTTGTCACTCCATTTAAATGACCAAACTCAGTATTCGATACCGTTCCGTCATGAATTTTTTCTGCATTAATACCAGCACCAGCGGCGATATCTGCGTTAACAATACCACTAACTGCAGTACTACCTATTGCAGTGACGTGACCCGCAGAGTCCATAGTAATATCTTGCACAAATGTTTTACCACTGTTATTAACATCTGTTGCACCAACTACAGTATGGTCAATCAATAATCTGTTTCCAGATATACTAGTTTGAATAATACCGTCTCCGACAACTGCGATTGAACCACCCGCACTGTCAACAGTATCACTTCCAGTATCCGCAGATATTGTAGTATATCTAAATGAGTTTGCGATGTCTGTTGTTAATTGAGAAATTGCAGAGTCATGGTTTGAGTCAAGTTTATTTAATGCTCTTCTTACTGTCATACCAGTAAGTCCAGTATTTAATGCGGAGTCTCCAAGTTCTGCGTCTAGTTCATTTATACTACCAACAATATTTTTAGATGTAGTAGTTAATGTAGTTTTTGCACGAGAAGAACCTATGTCTGAGTCTAATGTTCTAACATCTGCAGATAAAGTATTAAGTGCATTAGTCACGGTACTTCTTTCTGTAGTAGAATTAAATCCACCAAGTTTTCCAGAACTATCTGCAGTTAACCCAGATAAAGAACCAGTACTGGCAGATACTTCATTAATTGCAGCCGTAAGTGTTTTTGCAGATGTTGTTAAATTAGTATGCGGTCTAGAACCTATGTCAGAGTCTAATTCATTAATCGCACTAACTAAGTCGGAGTCGATTGTAGTTGTTAATCTTGCAAGACCACCGACTTCTTTACTAATAGTATTTGTTTTATTTACTAATTGGGTAAAGTTATCGGTAGTAGATATTACCGTATAATTACTATCAACTGACATTTTTCTCCACCAATAATTTAACTAATTGTTTTAACTCCGATATATCAGATTTCATTTCTGATATCTCTTGTTCTTTTAACAAGTTTTTTCTTTTTATTTCTTTTGCTCTTTTAATCTCAGATACATCTGTATTTAAAATTGCACCACTTATCTTGTCTCTTACAAGGTGTGGTTGGTTCTCTACTTTTATATATCTATTTTTGTCCATTATGTTGCAAGTGCGATAATACGTAAGTCCTTAATTAAAGGTACTTTAGAAGAGTTAACTGAGTTCATCACTATCTTAACTTGATATTGATTAAATGACTCAATTGCATTTTGTAATGATGCAAGATATCTATACTCTTTAAAGTTTGCATTATCAGCCGCAACTGGAGACTCTATATTTGCAAGTGTATAACTTTGTTGTGTTATATCTTGTCCTTCTGTTGCAGTTCTGAAATATACATCAAAACTTGCACCATTTGGTTTTAACGCAGACAATAGAATTTTTAAATTAATTGCATCTTCAAGTAATGTTATTGGTCTAGTTATATGTTTACTTAATGCACTGCCACCAAAAGGTTGTGTTTCTGCAACATAAAGTAAAGGAACATTACTAACACCCGCAGTTGCACCCGCAGATACCTGATTGTCTATTCTGTTATGTGCTGTAGTCAATGCAGTTCTTTGAGTATCTACTACTGGAGAAACATCTGCACGAGTTGTATTCATGTTTGCACGAATAGTCACGGATTTTTCTCCCGCACCTAATTCTGTAGTTTCATTCGCTGATGTTGCAATTAGTCTTGGTGCGGTAAATGTATTATCGGTATTCAATACTAAGTCAGTTGAGAAACTTGCATCTTTTTGAAATCTTGTTTCATTACCCGCAAGTGAACTACCCGTCATAAATTTACCAGAGAAACTTAGAGTAGTATCTTCTGGTACTAAATTGTCAAGAGTAGGAATTGCAATATCAAATTCTACTTGTCTAGTAGTTTTAACTCTTGCACCACCAACATAACCAGCGGCATTTGGAAGTCCAGTGACTCCATTACCTACATTGATTTTAAACTGATAACTATTACCGTCCACTGCAGTGACCGTGTGTGTTCCATTTACTCTACCCGCAGAGTCTATTCCATTTAAAACTCCAGTTCCCGCAGAGTCAAATCCACTGATTGTGACAGTATCATTTACTTTGAAACCATGGTCAGGCATAAGAACTGTGACATCACTATCAGATGCAACAGTTAATATTGGATTATTGTGTAGTAAGTTATCTGGTACTGGAACATTCTCAAATGTTGCATGACCACCCGCAGTATTAAATGATGCTTTGAACATAGTAAATGCAAGGTCTTTTGTTTGGTCAGGCTCCCAAGTTGTTCCATTTTGTGATTTAAATAAACTACCCAATGAAGGCTGTCTGTTAATTCTTTTTTCCGTACTTCCTAATTCAAATGCATAAGTCTCACCAACATATGCATTGTATGAAGTACAGTCTGATAATAATACAATACAGTATTCAGTATTACCATTTAAGAATACTGGTTCAGTAAATTCAAAGGTAGTTGGTTTTGCTAATGCAGCCGCCTGTGTTTGTGTTGTTGGTACTTGCACCGAAGTTGGATTTACAAATACTGTAGAGCCTGGAACTATGTGGTCAGAACTAGGAGCACCATTTACTACTGGTCTAATTTGTAATTGTACTGGTATAGCAGTATCCTTGGTTTTAAAATAACATTCTACCTTAGTCACAAACATACCACTTGGTGCAGTGACCATAAAGGTTTGTGCAAGTGGGTCTGACCATGTGACTTGTTGCCATTGTCTTGTTGCAATAGTAGTTGTTCTTGTACTAATAATATCTTGTTGTCTAGTATCAATTGTACCCCTTGAAGTAAATATTTTACTTGCAAAAGAAGTCGCAGATGACTGATTATCAACTGAAATATCTAATAGTTTAAATTCTCTATCACCACTTCTAAATCTGTTTGTATCAGAAGAAGGTATTAAGAAAGAACCTTCAACAGCACCATTTGCATCTGTGACTATATTTGTACTTCCATTCGGGTGTGCGTTTAAGTCTTGATATTGATTACCAACATAAGTTTGTCCCGCAACATTTGTAAATTCACTTGTACCCGCACGAGTAAAGTTATCAAATGCAACACCGTCAAAATATGGATAGTATCTTGTTGTTGGTCTTAAACCTTCTACTTTATAGAATACTAATCTTGGTCGCATGAATGGAACAAAAGTTAAAGATACAGTTCTATCTGCAATGACTTCGTTTACTACTTCACTTGAAGTAATTGTTCGTGAGAAGGTTCTACTTCTTCTTCTACCCTGAGTGACATCACTAACTTCTTCAACATTACTTACCCCATTCCAGTTCCAATTCCAATTACCAAACCAGTTAGTTGTGGCTAAACCAAGAGTATTTCCAAAATTAGGTAATCGTACACCACCCCACGCAAATGGTTGTGGTGCTTGTCCTTGTATTACTCCTTGGTCAATAGTGACATCTACATTAGTCACATTTGCGGGTTCGTATTCAGTATTTACCCAGACATCTGACTCAGGAGATAATGTGATTTGTCCTTCATGTACCACTACTGCAAATGGGTTTACATTTTCTACTCCAGATATAAGTCTGTTTGCAATTGCAGAGTCATGACTATAATGTAAATAAACATTGTCTCCTTTTAATATAGTGTTTGATGATTTTGCAGAGTCATATTTCAAAGGAGTGTTAAATACAGAAACGTGTGGGTGTAAAGTTTTTGTTGCTGGATTAATTGATGCACGATAATCTGGGTCTTGAGTATCAGAGAATGCTCTATCTTTAAAGTTATCTACTAAGAACCCAGTCTTAGTTCTTGCAGTACCAGACGAGTCAGTTATCAATAATGTTTCTGTTTGTTGTTCTAAGAATGTTAACGCAGTAGTTTCTTCAAGGTCATCTATTCTTTCTTCTAACCTTGCAATGTCTTCCATACGAAATCTTTTTGCTTTTAAAACTCTTGTTGATAAATCAGAGTCAGTAATACCATATCCATTTAAGTTTAATTCAAATAGATTTAAAGTATTCTCAGGTGTAGGTGGTAATTGTCTACTAAACCCAGGCTGACCAGACTCGAGTTTTAATGTACCGTCTTGGTTTGCAACTATTTTATCAGACCTTGGTAAGTAGTATTCTGCGTCTACAGTCACAATGTCTCCATTTGAAGGCAGTTCGTGAATAGTTCCAAACGAACCCGTAGATGCACCACTATCTCTTACACTTCTAAAGTCAAGTACATCTCTTAAATTTAAAGACTCTCTTGAACTAACACTTAAATTAGGTATGTCTTCGTAATTTACTTGTCCAGTGTATGAATTGACAGAGAAGAAATCTCCAGTCGCACCATGCGAGAAGAACTTATAACGAGAGAATATTGTACCACTTGGTGCAGAGGTATTTTTTCTTACTATTAGTCTACCATTTTGGTAATAGTTTATTCTTTGTCCATTGTCTATTTCAAATTTTGAAGATAAATCTGCACCGTCTGAGTCAGTCTGTTTGATTGATAGGACTTCTACTATGTCTGCTCTGGGTAATTTTAAGAAAGATACACCATTTTCTGTGACAGTTGTTCCAGTGGTTGTTTCTTCTGTTAAGGTTTTTGTTCTGGATTGTCCAATGGATTTGTTTACTTTCGCATAAATTGTCACTGCAGTATCGCCAGATATAGGCAAACTACTAATCGTCATTGAATTACTACCAACTGAACCAAAAGATGCGTCAGAGTCAGTTAATCCAGACGAGTCAATTGTGACTAACCAATCATCTGTGTTTACAAAGGTTTCTCCACTTGTAGTTAAATTAAGAGTCAATTGACCACTTTCATTTGCAGTACCCGTAAACATTCTTTGTACTTCAAGTGAAATATCACTTAAGTTTTTGGGTCTTGATTTTGGTAAAGGAAATACTAATGATTGTTGTACAGACTCTTTCAACACTGCTTTACTTGACTCTAAGATTAAATCTGCATAGTCAAAAGTACCAGTACCAATAGATTTTACATTTCTAAAAGACTGTGCAGAATTCATATTAATATCAAATAAATAAATTTTATAATTCGCACCGTCTTCTGCGATTGCTCTTACTCTTGCAGTTCCTATAGTACTTCCACCGTGTGCAACTGCACTTCTTAAATTAACTAATCCAAATGATGCAATACCTAAATCACCTAGTATATTAGGACTTAATACAAAAGAACCATAGTTAACACCTATGGCTTCATTATTAATTGTTGTAGTTGTTCTTGGTTTAGGAACAACAAGTTTTGTTGGTTTTTCTGTATTAAATCTATAACCATTAATATATGCAGTTCCCTTCGACACACTTGCAATTAAATTAGATGTACTTCCACCCGCAGAGTCTTCTTCAAAGTTTACTCTAAATGGATTTACAATATAATTACCTGACTCTTCTTTTGTTCTAAGTGCAAGAACTTCATTAATTTTATTGTAATTATCTGCACCCGTGACTTGTTCAATTATTTCTCCGTCAACAACATCACAATAGAATACAAAGTTATCTGTCGCAGAAACATCTGATTTTTTTGCGAGAGTTAATTGAATTCTGTATCGGTCTGCACCAGGCGATGTAGTGTTTGGAGTTGCACCCTGATTATCAAAAAGTGCAGTATCATCGGTAGATGTGACGATATCTTCTGCAACGGTAAATCCAACTACTTCATTTGGAAACTTAGAATACTTTGAAAGTAATACCGATTGTGGTTTTGCAAAAACAAAATGTCCTCTTACAAAAAAGTCTCCACCCGCATTACTTATGATTGTACCTTGACCCGTTGCTGGGTTTGCAACAGTGTTTGTTGTTTGCACTGTAAGTGTTTCTCCACCACCAGTAATGTTCTCACCCGCAGTAAATCTTACTACAGATGTTCCAGACAATCCACTAGTATCGGTGTCAGTATATTGCACATATAAAGTTGCGGGGTCTGACCCACTTGCAGTTTCTACTCTTACTACTCTACCTTTTACACTTGAAGTTGCACCCGTAAGTTCTAATCCAATTAAGGTAGATGTATCAGTTGGTAATTGATTTGTAGTAGTATTTAACTTGACAAATTCAAAGGAATTGTTTATAGTAGGGCCGCCTGGGTTAACGGCTGCACCGTCTTTGAATACATTACGACCAAACCTTGCAACTTCTTCTTGAATAATAGTTTGCATTTGTGTAAGTTCTCTTGCCTGCAACGCACGACCAGAGTTAAATAATATTCTATGATAATTATCACTATCAACGAAATCATCTTTATATGTGGTTTCAAAACTATTTTTTGTAAATGTTGCCATCTTTTATTCCTTATACTTGTATTACGATTTTAATATCTTCGGTTTGTTCTGCACTTCTTGTGACTGCAGAACGATTATCAATGTAGAGTAGTTCGCCTGTATGTGGGTTTACTTCAAAAGTAGTTTCAAATGCACCCGCACTATCTAATACACCTTCACCAGTTCCGTCTGTTTCGTTTACAGTTTCACCCGCTTGGAAAGACTTAAATCCAGTATCATCATTTTGATGATAGAATACTGAGTTTCCAGAGTCTTTATCAATAAATGCCTTTGCACCAGAAGTTGCACCTAAAATTGTTTTATCTTCTCCAAACTCAGTATTTACTGCAGAAAAGTTTAATGCTTTTAATGCACGACCAGTTGATGATGTAAATGCAGTTGAAACTCCATTACCACCGTGTCCCGCAGAGTCTACTTGTGGGTTTTTTATTAATCCTACTTGTCTAAAGTCTTGTCCAATAACAAAGTCTAAAGTTTCAGTTCCCGAAGGTTTTGCATTAAACATAATTGCACTTGCTTTAAAATCAATAGTTGCATCATGACCTAACCCACCACTATTCGCAAGAATAGGTCTAACTTTTACGGGTTTAGTTGGACTTCCACCACTTACTTCTACATTTGCGTAATCATAACCACTACCAAAATTTGCAATCTTAAGTGATGCATCTGAACTATCTGCAACTTCTACTTTAACCACTTGTCCACCAGATATTGTTGCAGTTGCGGCCGCATTTGAACCATTACCTTGTACTGTTAAGGTTGGTGCAGAACCATATCCCGCACCCGCAGACTCAATACCATAACCAATTATCTGACCATGGACGGCCGCATCTTGAACTGCCTTTTGTTCTACTTCTGCAATAGAAGAATTTACATTTGTAAATGGAATACTTTTAACTGGTATAAAGTTTGCAGATTGAAATTTGTTTGCGTCAGTTGCTGAGATTGAATACATAAACTTCCAAACATAACCGTCAGAAGTTTTAAAAGGTGTACCCGTAGTATTACCAGTTGGTTCTACTGTTGATGCAACTGCAGTACCAGTTGCAGATACAGACGCACGAAGAACCATGTATACTTGTTGGTTTGCATTTACCACATAGTATGCGTTAGTATTACCAACCTGAGTATCATCATATGCAGAATAAAATGTACCAGTTGACCAGTTATATCTGGGAATTACTAAGGAAACATCTGCAACTAGTTTCATAGACTGCATTGAGTTTCTAAAATCGTTTTCTTCTGATTTGGTTCTTAATGGAGTCGGAGATACATCTGAGTCATTCCATGCTTCCGAACGACCAATCGCCGCATAATATTTATTTGATGCGTCACTGTCGTTTGCTTTAATTAAGTCTACGACTAAATTTTTAAGTTTATCTGTTATAATTGCGGCCATCTTTTATTCTCCTTATGCGACTGCACCACCGTAGGTTGCAAGTACTTGCCAGTTTGTTCCGTCAAAAATTAAAGTTGCGGTTTCATGTTGTTGCAACGCAATAGTAGTCCCCGCACCAAAATTTGTGGGAGTAATTGTTGCAGTACCAGCACCACTTACACTTACATATTTAACTTGTCCAACAACACCGTCTGCAATAGTATATGTACCCGCAGTTCCTTTTGTTATTTCAGTGTAAGGTAAAACAA
>Ga0213858_10001892_pt1 | contig 10002 bp, 11 predicted proteins | sample PICome_FD_160122 | JGI IMG/M metagenome (GOLD analysis project Ga0213858, IMG submission 160122) | Coastal seawater microbial communities near Pivers Island, North Carolina, United States - PICO245 | ecosystem: Environmental > Aquatic > Marine > Coastal | place: USA: North Carolina | collected... | reverse complement strand
GAGGCGAGGCATTCCCTATAATACGGAGACCACGAGCTTTAAGACCAGCAGGAAGATTCGATAAAGTACCTGCATCAATAAGCTGACGCAGTATAGACGTAGCCGATTTAGCCAACCCACCAATAAGATGAATAAGTCCTGTACCATAAAACCCAAGGCTAGGAAGATATCTATAATGAATAAAATGCTGTCGCTTAGTTTTCTTTTCATCGCTTTCATACCAGTTCTTTCTAATCGATAGTATTGTTCTAGATGACTTATCTATGGTCACTATATAGGGTCGTGCCAATCCATCTTTATCTTCGAAAGGCTCTGGCATTTCTAGATCAACGTGCATCTCTAGTATAGTGTACCTATCGTCATCATCATAGACAGCTTCACTGCCATCCATCTCATCATACTTCTCTTGTATGTCTGATTCGTCTCTTGTTGGTTCTGGTAGTTCTACGTCTCTGTAAAATCCGTTGACCTGTAATTCTCTAACTTGATTTTCTGTTTTCTTCATAACGTGGGTGTATCGTGAACACGACATAAGATCAGACGCACCATAAGAAACTACAAAGTCTTCAGCAGGAACAAACATAGCACATGGTCTTTCCATTATTGGATCGTAATAGACTTTCTTAAATGCTGATCCTGCAAGAGGTAAACGAAAGAGCATCTGCTCTGTTTCATCACGATACTCTGTCATCTCTTCGGTTAGCATATAGTTCATCTCATGCTCTACACGCTTTGACTGTTCGTTCTTTTCTTTTGTTTGTTTTCCTACGATCTTTGTTCGGACAGGTCCTGACGCAGGAAATATTTCCCCCATTGCCTGCGCCTGAAACCTAACGATAGCTTCTGAGAGTAAGGGATGAAAAACTCCTGAAGCTCCTTCCCAAGGTTGGGTTCGTTCTTCTATCTTCATACCAAGAAGATCAAGACCTTTTACATAAGACCTTGACCATTCTTTTCTTGATGTTCTATCTGATTCGAAATCGCTGACTAGATCGGATGCCATCTCATCTAAGTCTTCTTCTTCCATATGCTCTGCTAGGTTAGAGTTATGGTCGGCACCCATTAGTTCTTCTGTTGCACTACCTTCAAAGTCTACAACAACACCCCCGTCCTCTGTCTCTATCGACACAGCATCTGGATTTACTACTTCTACCTTTAACTCTGATTCGGATGGATCACCCTCGACATCAACCTCAAAGGGTTCAAGGTTTTTATCTACAGCCATTATCTAATTCTGAAGTTTGTGCCTCTAGTGGCTAGTCCTCCACCTCTCATCTTCATGACCTTACCGCCACTCTTCATGCCTTTCTTTTTCATAGCACCTCCGATAGCGTATCCTTTTTTCTTCATGGCTCCACCGCCAGCATACATCTTCTTCTTCATCATACCCATGCCGCCACCACGCATCATTTGCTTTTTCATGGTATTTCTACCACCTGCAGCCATACCCTTCTTTTTCATAACACCACCACCTGCGTAGCTTTTCTTTTTCATTACACCACCACCACGTTTTTTCTTTGCGGCAAAACCCTTTAGTGATTCAGCGTGTTGCTTAGTTTGTTTCTTAGGTGCAAACTTATTTGCATACTCTCGTAGACTAAGACCTGTTCTTTTTAGGTCTGCTGCCGTTGCGGCTATTTTCTTAACACCTTTACTATCAAAGAAGTACAACTCTCCTCTTCTTTTTGCCTCAGCTATACTTCTTGGCTTTCCCTCTAAAGGACTGGCACCCTTTTCTGCCTGACCTTTTGGATTTGATTTCTTTGCAGGAGCCGCATCTACTGTTGTCTTTTTAACAAGTTTAACGGGTGTCGCTTTGTTGTCTCTTGATTCTTTTCTAACTTTAGAACCTGGCGAAACTTTCTTTGGTGTTAGTGCCTCATTAAGTTTTGTTGTGCCTGGTGTTGTTTTTTTATCTTTTCTTACTTTAGAGCCTGGTGATACTTTAACATCATCCTTTGGAGAAAAAGGCGCACGATTTACCGTCTTGTCTATCTCCTTTGCTCTTTTTCTACTTTCTTCTAAACTTTTTTTTCTTTCTGCTGATCCTGCCATAACTGCTCCTTAGTAGTATTCTACGGGTCTCCTGTATTTTGGCTCGTCATCCCAATCGTCTCTTTCAGCACGAACCCATCCACCTTGACGAAATCTTAACAGTGCCTGTGTGGTGCTGTCAACTAAATCATCATGCTCACCAGATGGAAAAGATGCACACTCTTCGATAACCTCATCAGACCATCTAGCTGAATAATACCACACACTGCCACTAGAAAACAAGTCAGTAACTGCGTTTACTCTTGCAATTTTATCGTTACCCCTAGTGGGGGTGAACTCTGTGACAGGTATTCCCATAGCTCTAAGCTCAAAAACAAGCGGCGCACCAGATGCTTTTGCTTCTACAATCATCTGATCTGGCTCAAACTCCCAATATTTATCGTATGCCGCACGTTTTAGCTCTGGAAACTCTAGCTTTTCCTTAAATGCGTCTAATAGGATGAGGTGGGGTCGGCTCTGATCCACATCTTTGTGGTGATAGAACACTCCCCATGTGGTACAGGCACTATAATCGCTTCTTTCTGTCTTTAAAAACGCTGTATCCCATGATTGAATGATGCATTCACAGGGTGGTAGCTCATTTTCTGTCCATTCTTGCCACCATTCACGCTTAATTAACGCTCCTTCCTCGGATGTGGGGTCTTGTTGGTACTGTGCGTTCCATTTTGCAACAGGTAATTCAGCTTTTAAGCTCTCTAATTCCTCTAAACTCCAAAATTCACCCCATAATGCCTTACCAGAAGGTAAAATTGCAGGTAATTCTATTACTTCCCACTCATCTGCACCCTCTCTTTCGGACATACTCTTGATAATTTGCCCTGTTAGGTCTCTTTTTGACCATCTGGTCATCACAAGTATGATGGCACCTCCTGGTTGTAGACGCTGACGAGGTCCTGATGTGTACCATTCGTACACTTTGTCGTAGACATCAGGGTTGTACTGTCCTAATTGTGCCTCCTGCTCCGAGTGGGGGTCATCAATTATGAGAATATCAGCACCTTTACCTGTTACAGCACCACCAACACCTATCGCAAAGTAGTCACCACGCTTGTTTGTGTTCCATCTTCCTGCGGCTTTACTGTCTGTAGACAGTTCAATGCCACTAAAAACATTCTGAAAGTCTTTTGACTGTATAAGGTTACGCACTTTTCTACCAAAGCCAACTGCCAACTCAGCAGTGTGGGCTGTTTGGATCACCTTCTTATCTGGATACTGCCCCAAAAACCAAGCAGGAAAAAGATACGATGCAAATTCTGACTTGGTATGACGGGGTGGCATATTGATTATCAGTCTTTTTAGCTCACCACGAGCCACTCTCTCAAAAGCATCAGCCATGATCTCGTGATGTTCCCCTCCGATAAAGCTCGACCACATCATACGAACAAAGGATAGGAAGTCTGTCTTGGCTGTATCTTTTTGTTTTGCAACTTCGTATTCTTCTAAAAGCTTTAGCATCTCCTTTTGTTGGTCTATAGGAAGAAGAGATATCTTATCTTTTATATCTTTGGATTGAATGTTCACTGTTTTTTTCTGTTTCTTCTAGCAGACACAACTCTTAGGTTGCTCTTTCTATTGTTCCGAGGATTACCATCTCTGTGGTCTATGTGCTTTTTATCGCCTTTTTTCACTATTCCTTTTTTTAAAGCAGCTCTACGGTTCTTATTTCTCAAAGCTCGTTCTTGCTTCATTTTCTTAGATGCATGATATCTTCTATATTCACTCATTTTCTCTTTACATCCTCTCCTTTACTAGGTATACCTGTATAATAAGGTATACCTTTTTAGGTATATCGTTAAAATTACATAGTAATTTATAGGTATACCTTGTTATTAGACCTTGCAACAATATGGAACATACTGCTCACGGTGATAATAGCACCACTAGCGTGGTATATCAAATCCCAAAGTGATGAACTCAAAAGAGTTCAGATACTTCTCAATAAAACCAGAGAACAATACGTCCACAAGAATGATCACAAAGATGACATCGAAAAAGTTGTCGAACACTTATTACGTCTAGAAACTAAGCTAGATAGCCTCATAGCCAAGAAATAAGCGTTACTCAGTAGGCAGTGAACCTAAATATAACACCAAGTACCACCAAACCATTAAACCCTCTGTATCGCCTTCTATAAGCCTTTCCATAATATACGAAAATAGGACACTAAAGATGACCCACTCACTGACTTTGAACCGTTTTATGAATTCCATATCATTATATGTGCAGATTACTATATATACTCGTGTCTAGCTAGGTGGCTTGTCATAGGGGGGTGGGGGTAGGTGGGGTCATTCTCCTAGTAGTGTCTTGAGCTTTTTCTCTAGTTCCTCTTTGATCTGATCAGATGATCTGGAGTCTTCTACTGAGATATCAGAACTGAAGAGCCTCACATCCTTAAGCTTGCCCAGAAGTTCCAAGGCTCGAACTCTTGAGGTCGGACTGCCATGTTCAAAATCGTTTGCCTCTCTCTCGAGACCTGTAATTATTTGGTGTGATCGATTGAGCGACTGAGTCCGATGACGTTCCTCTATTTGCAATTTCCTGTCCTCATAAGTTGGGGTAATGTTGGGGGATCGGAATAAGAGGTGAGCCTCTTTTCGGATGTTCGCATCACTGAAGTTTTTACAATCATAAGAGGCTTTATAGGCATCTGTTAAGGTCATAGGGTTATCTACTCCTATGCCTAAGACACAATCAATAAACTTAGACTGCTTAGCAGTCAGTCGGTGCCGTGGTTTTGCCTTGCCTTTTACAAGCTTTAATTTGGGTTTTTTGTGGTCTGCCATTGCCTAAAATCTCCTAAAAAAGTTAGAGATAACTTTACTCTAATAGTCCTATATAGCACTTAAAAGAACAAAAGGGCAACACCGTTTTAAGCGTCATACAGAGCCATTGGCTCGTTTTAGGTGTTCTGGGTCATGAAATCGCTTAACACCCACTCAGTGGCTCTTATTCGCGATATTCGCACTTGCAGAATGGAAAAAAAAAGTCAATAAAATCAATGACTTAACTTTTCAAAAAGTGAGAACAAATAGGGTACAAAAGCTTACCTAACGTCAACATTTTAGGCTATTTTTCTGCATCTGCACAATGGATATATCACTATTATATATGTCCAAAAAAGACCCAAAAAAGTTAGAGATAACTTTTCTCCAAGGGTATCAAGCATTTAGGTATGCTTTATTATTTATTTGACATACTTGACCAATATGCTATCAAAGAGGTGGGGCAATGCCCCTTAGACGAATCATGTGGCAAAAATACAACAGAAAGGAAATCGCCAAGAACCAGAGATCGCAAGCCAAAAATGTAGGTATCTAGAACCTCAGATGACCCAATGATCCAGACCTTAGTGTCCAAGAGTGTAAGGCAAGAACTGACAACTAGATGAAAAGCTCTCCCACCTATCAAACTCAAAAGCCATAATGAGAAAGAGGAGTGTCAGAACAGAAACAAACCAAGGTCTAGGCTCTGCGATGCAGAGCAATTTTCCGAGGTCTTTCGACATCAACTAAATTAGATGGGGCGAGAAATCGCCCCTCTTAATTTTGCGAGAGGTGCAGAAATAGTTCTGTATCTCTTTCAGAATTAAAGGAGTGAAAGATGCAAATAGAACCAAATACAGTTTTTAAATGTTATACAGTAGATGAGGTTGCCGAGTGCTTGGATGGAGTTAGCGACAGTCTTTATGATGTACTCTGGAGTAAGGTAAACCAGAGAGAGAGCGTTTTTGAATTATGGAATCAATTCACTGAAGAACAGCAAAAAGAATTGAACAGCCTAGAGAAAACAAACCCAAGTTTATTTCATTGGCTTTCTGTCGAGGACAGATATGACGCTGTCGAAAAGAGCCAATGCAAATAATCAACCATGAAAATAAGGAGTGAAAACATGGAAAAATATAGCCCAGAATGGATTGCAGACCGAGCCGAAAAGACAAGGCTTAGATCAATAACACCTCAGTGCTTGGCACTGACAATGCCAAGGTTTAGGAGCCAAATTAGACGGCAACAATTAACCGAGGGTTTTAATGGCGAATACATCATTAGCCATAAGCTTTATAAGTTTGTTGTTTACAAGCAGTACGATGAGAACTGCAAGCCTACCAGAGAATGGCGAGTAGATCATATCTCAGAGAGTGGCAACCAAGACTGGGTCAATACATACTCAAGCTTTAAAGAGGCTCTTGAGAATATCGATAGCATTGCTTGCCAGATGGCAACCGACAAGGTTCCACAGGCACCAGAATGGGTACCTCAGCAGTATCGCTAATTACAAAGGATGAGAGCCTCACTGAGGCTCGACTCCCCTGTAATTACAGGACAACATCAACTGTCAAATAGGAGTGAAAACCATGACAATATTAACTAAAGATCAAGCGACTACAATCAGAGAAACAGCCTCAAATATTGAGGTAATGCGAAAGCATAACAAGGCTAATGCCGAGGCTATCAATCAAGGCAACATCGACATTTACTGCGTCACTGTCTCAGCCTTTGCCAAGTACAAGGAGCCTACAATCTCAACTAAAGACGTTAAGGCGTTTAGGAAAGACTGCTCAGAAGAGGCAAAGCTTTCCCCATCCAAGTTGAAAAAGGTAGTAGAGAAAACTCAATGGGTTTTCGAAAGCTTTCACAAGGATGGCACCCTCAAGAAGATGCACAACCTATCTGGAGCAACCCTAGTGCAAGAGATCAAGAACAAATTTGATGCTCTGGGTGTGACCTCTGAGGCTAAGTTGATCAAGCATTTTGATCCACAGCGACAGGATCAGTCAGAGGTTGAAAAGCTTGTAGAGAAAATCCTTGGCAAGCCAACGAAAGATGGTGGTGGTTGGAAAGGTGGTCTTGATGCTAGAGACTTGCGAAAGTTCGAAGAGGTATTTGAGGCAACCAAGACAGCCAAAGACGAGATGAATGCCAAGGGTACCAAGGCAGAGAAGACCAAAAAAGAAGAGCAGAAGATCAACGAAGAGGTCAACCAATGCTCGGACATTTTGGTTGCCTCTGCTAATGCAGATCATCAAGCAGACCTAGACAATAACCCATTCTGATTATGTCTAACAGGGCAGTAAAAAAGTTCCCTATAACTTTTACTGCCTTGATAGGTGCAATCAGCATCAATCAATCTCAATCAATTATAAGGAGTGAAAAAATGAGATTTACAGATATTAGAGACTCAATCGTTTCAATTATGAGACATAACCTAGAAGTTCAACAGTCTGGAAAGGCAACGGACTCTTCCATCCTTAACCCATACGTTGTTGGTACATATGGCATAGGCAAGACTTGTTGCGTCAACGATGCTATCAAGGTGTTAGGCGATGATTGGGGATGTGTTCCCTATCGATTGTCAGACCATGAGCCAACAATTTTATCTGGTTGCAGAATACCAAATAAAGAGGGAACAGAGGTTGTCCTAGCACGACCAGATTGGCACGTTAAGGTCTGGAATGCATACAACAACGGCAAGAAATATGGTGCCTTATTTCTTGACGAGGTTGCAGAGGCTGAGATGCAAGTTCTCAATGTTGGTAGGCAGTTGATCAATGGACTCGGCATTGGCGAGTTCAAATTGCCCCAAGGTTGGTTCATTATATTAGCTGGCAACAGAGTGAAAGATAAGGCAGGAGCAAAGAGACTGCCTACTCATTTCAAGGACTGCTTAGTGTTTCTTGAGGCTGATGCAGACCTAGAAGATACTTGTTCATACGCTGTAGAATCTGGTTGGGATTTCAAGGTTGTTTCTTACCTCAGAGCGAGACCAGAGTTTTACTGCAAGAATGATCCTCTTGAGGATGTATCTCCCAATCCTAGATCATGGGAGAGGGTAAGCAATATCCTAAAGCTAAAGGGTTTGAGTGCATCTGTTATTCAGCAGAATATAACAGGAACAGTTGGTGAGTCAGCCTGTGCAGATTTTATCGGTTTCCTCAAGATCATTAAGGATGTTCCAGAGTTCTTAAACTTGGATAAGCTTATCGCTAATCCAGAGAGTGCAAGGATACCAGATAGACCAGACGTACAGTATGCTCTTTGTGGTGCCTTGTCTCAGAGGGCAACAACCTCAAACATGGGCAACATCATCGCCTATGTTTCAAGGCTTGCATCTCAAGAGATGGCAGTCGTTTGCATCAAGGATGCAGTCAAAAGAGATAGTTCTTTTGCCAAGCATCCAGAAGTTAAAGCTTGGTTAAAATCAACAGGAAGGGAGTTAATGGTATGATCACACTCGATGCAGATACAAAGATCGCTAAGGCTAAAACCTATTTGATCTTAAAGCACCCATTCTATGGGTCTACATTACTGAGCAGTGTTGTCCGAGAGGATAACACTGTGCAGACTATGGCTACCGATGGTTCTAGTATTTTCTGGAACCGAGCCTTTGTCGATAGCATTACCGAACAGGAAGTTGTTGGAGTATTCGCTCATGAGGTTTTGCACATTCTTTTCAAACACGCATTGCGTATGAGAGGTCGAGTGCATCAGCTTTGGAATATTGCTTGCGATTATGCTATCAATCACATCCTCAAAAGAGGTGAGTTTACTTTGCCAGAGGGTGCCTTATTCAAAGATGAGTATAGCACCTTTACAGCCGAGACTATCTACAACAAGATCAGAAAGGATATGTCGGAGCCACCAGAGCCACCCACCAAAGGCAAGGGCGATGAGGGAGATGATGGTCAGCCTAATGATGGTCAAGGCAATCAACAGGGTCAAGGCTCTGGCGATCAGCCTAGCGAGTCTGGTAGTGGTTCGGCTCCTCAGCCTCAAGGTTGGGGCGATGTTATCGAGCCAAAGAAAGCCGATGGCTCTGCTTTGTCCGAGAGTGAGTACAAGTTGGCAGAGGCTGATGCAGATCAGAAGTTGCTCAATGCGACTCAGCATAGATCACGAGGAGATATTCCAAGCGAACTACATGGGATAATTGACCAATTACTTGAGCCTAAAGTTTCATGGCATGATCAGTTTGATCAGTTCATTAAGGGTGGCGATAATCGTCAAGGTTGGACTGAGAAAAAGATCAACATCATTAGGCACAGGACAACAGGAGTTCTTGATCCTGTAGTTGATCGCAAGGGTGTTGGTCATATTGTAGTCGCACAGGATCAGTCTGGATCAGTTCACGACAAAGAACTTGTCCGAGGATTTACTGAGTTGAACTATCTTTGCGAAGACCTCAAGCCAGAGAGTGTCACTGTCATTCCATTCGATGCTAGTGTCAACAAAGATAAGGTGCAGTTTTTTGATCAAGGCGAAGAGGTCGAGAAGATCAACATCAAGGGCAGAGGTGGTACCTGTGTTCAACCTGTTTTTGACTACATCGAGGAGACAGGCATCGAGGTTGATCGTCTTATAATCTTCACTGACATGGGCATATTTGACTATCCAAAAGTTGCCCCAGACTATCCTGTCCTCTGGGTAAACGTATCGCCTACCAAGAGTGAGGCACCATTCGGTCAGACTATTAGGGTGGATCAGTGATGGATTACAAGCACAACGATGGGGGGGAATGGTTCTATCAACCATTCCTTCCCAAGCATCCAAATGCTAGAAAACCTAAACTATATTTTGGTTCAGTGGCGATAGCTATCGCCTCTGACATTTCCTACATCGATGCTCATGAGCAAATGAAGTTGATACATGACTCATCGAAGTCAAGACGAGTTCAATACCGAAAGGTCAAAGATTACATTTGCAGTATTGGTTTCGATTGGCATTCGACAATGCGTATAGGCTCTGGAGTAGAGGTTCATCTACGCAAAGAAGAACTACCAGAGGGCAATCTTATTGTAAAAGTATCTGGCGATCTTGTTGCTGTTATCGATGGAGTTATTAATCATTACCACGATCCGAGACGATACGATGTTCTGGGTAATGTTAATCGTGCAGTGTATGGTTATTGGAAAAAACAAGAGTAACTGGATGGGGATTAGAAAAGTTATAT
>Ga0213858_10001891_pt1 | contig 10003 bp, 20 predicted proteins | sample PICome_FD_160122 | JGI IMG/M metagenome (GOLD analysis project Ga0213858, IMG submission 160122) | Coastal seawater microbial communities near Pivers Island, North Carolina, United States - PICO245 | ecosystem: Environmental > Aquatic > Marine > Coastal | place: USA: North Carolina | collected... | reverse complement strand
AACAATATAAAGCGAATCGAAAAAAAGCACGTGACAAGTCTGGTTTAGATTGGGACGAAGCATTCCGTATTATCAATAAGGTTCGTGATGAGATCCGAGATAACTTTCCTTATAAAGTAATCCACGTTGAGGAATGTGAAGCAGATGATATTATTGGCACACTCTGTAAGAACACACAAGAGTTTGGTGAGTACGAAGATGTAATGATTGTATCTGCAGACAAAGACTTCTTACAACTGCAGAGATACAATAACGTGCGTCAGTACTCACCTCTATTGAAAAAAGAATATAGAGAAACAAACCCACATATAAGTCTGATGGAAAAGATACTCACTGGTGACGCAGGAGATGGAGTGCCAAACGTGCTCTCGCACGATAATGTGTTTGTGGACGGTGAGAGACAAAGACCATTATCTCGTAAGAAAAAAGATGAAATGATTAATGAATTATCTGGGACTGATACAAGTTATCAATACTCTGATTGGTACAGGAACTATCAACGTAATCGCACGTTGATTGATTTAACATATACACCAGATCATATACAGGAAGAAATAATTAAACAATATAAAGATCAAGATAAATGGTCGCAGAAGGGTTTAGTACTTCCTTATTTGATAAATAACAATATGAAAATGATGATTGAATCCGTTGAGGAATTAATATGAAAGTAAAATATATTTTTGAGATCTTAGAAGATATTTCAAAAGCGAAAAAGAAAGCTGACAAGATTCAGATTCTAAAACAAAACGACACTTGGGCATTAAAAGATGTCATTAGGGGTTCTATGGATATGACCATAAAGTGGGTCATCCCAGACGGAGACCCTCCTTACACTCCTTCAGAAGCACATAACCATCCTACAGATCTACGAAGACAGAATAGTAAGTTTAAGTATTTTGTTGAAGGTATGGAAAAAGACACTCCTCAATTTAAAAAAGAGAGGATGTTTCTTTTAATGTTAGAAGGTATACACCCAAAAGATGCTCAAGTCGTTGTTAATATGATAAACAAGAAAACACCGAAAGGATTGACAAGAGCAATTGTTGAGGAAACATTTCCAGGCCTGCTACAAGGTTAGCATCCAAGTATTCATAGTCGCCTTTTTAATTTTAACACTAACCAGAGTGTGCACATTCGTGTACGCTCTTTTTTTATAGGAAATACAAATGGTATTAGCTCAACTAGAACGTTTGAAAAAAGACTCCGAAGAACTAGACATATACACTAAGAAACAAGAAAAGAGAGGACAACTAACAAGAGCGGAAAAGATAAAAAAGAAAAGAGAATTTGTATTGAAAACGATAAAAGAAATTAATTTAAAATAAAAAAATAATAGTTGACAAAACCTAAAATCGCCTGTATAATAAAGCTACGTTATATGGCAGAGGGGAATATATTATGAATATTTTTATACTAGATCACAATCCTAAGATTGCTGCACAGTCACAGTGTGACAAGCACGTTGTCAAAATGATTGTAGAATCTGCACAGATGTTGTCTACTGCACATCGTATACTCGATGGTGTAGAGACTAAACGTCCATCTGTGTCAGGTAAAACTATGATCAAATACTATGAACTAGAAAATCCAGAAATGGAATTGATGTTGTACAAAGCAGTACATCATAAACATCCTTGCACAGTATGGACTATGGAATCAGTGTACAATTACAATTGGCACTATGATCACTTTTGTGCTTTACTTGACGAGTATACATATCGTTATGGTAAGAGACACAGTACAGAGAAACTAAAGTGGTGGTTAGTCAAACCACCTAAGAATATTCCACGTGTACCAATGACTGACTTCAAACTTGCTATGACTCATGAACCACAATGTATGCATGAAGGTCAGACAATCAGATCTTACAGAGAATACTATCAGACTAAACAGGATAGATTCAAAATGGTGTGGACTAAAAGAGAACAACCTAGTTGGTTTATAAATAAATGTGCATAGGAGATAATGATGCCGATTTATAATTTAAAAAGAATATCAACTGGTGAAGAGTTTGAAGTGACAATGTCTTGGAACGATTTACAGGAGACTTTAAAAGAAGATGGTGACTTGTATCAGATGTTAAGTACACCTAAGTTTGTAACAGATACAAAGGGTACTCTTGCACGTGCAGGATCTGATTGGAGAGAACATCTAGGAAGAATAAAAAAGAATTCTGGTAAAGGTAATACAATAAAGACATGAGTAGTAATAGAGCCAAAGCGTTCTATGATGATTTGTATGAATTTGCACCTCAGACAGAAAATCAGAGAAAAGCATATAATGCATGGGATGAGGGTGATAACTTAGTACTTACTGGATCTGCAGGTACAGGTAAAACATTTGTTGCACTGTATCTTGCAATCGAATCTATGTTAGAAAAAGAATCACCTTATGAAAAGGTAATCATTGTCCGTTCAATAGTTCCTACAAGGGAAATGGGGTTCTTGCCTGGTTCTGTTGATGAAAAACAAGAAGTGTTCGAAACACCATATAAGGCAATTTGTTCTGAATTGTTTGGTGTGTCAGGAGCATCATTCTACAATAAGATGGTCACGGCACATCAAGTACAATTTATGACAACGTCTTTCATTAGGGGACTAACGATTGACAATGCCATAATAATCGTGGATGAAATGCAGAACTTAAACTTCCACGAACTAGACTCCGTTATCACACGAGTAGGTAATAACTGCAGAGTCATATTTAGCGGAGACTATCTCCAGTCGGATTTTAAAGATCCTGCAGAGAGAGATGGTATCCAGAGGTTCTTACGAGTCATGGAACAACTGAAAAACTTTAGTGTGATAACGTTTGGTTGGCAGGACATAGTAAGATCGGACTTTCTTCGTGATTACATCATGACGAAGGAAATGTTAGGAATGAGATAATGTTTAAAAAAGTAATAGGAATACTTTTATTGTCTACTACTATGGCAACTGCAGGCGCACACTCTATTGTTAGACTATACGGAAAACCTGTACCATGTGGTGATAACCAAATTGCCCTTGAAATGTGGAATCAGTTGTATGTAGATGAAATGCAACCCATAGTAGGTTTTAAAGGTAATGCGTTTAGAAACGATGGATCTAAACACGACACACTTTACATCGTAATGTATGATGCAAAAGATCAACAGATCGCAGTGGTTGAACAAATGCCAGAAGGTGGTACTTGTTTGATCGCAGGTGGAACTGGTAACGTATCCTTTGATACAGAAATGTTAAATAGATTAATAGTTACTGAACAAATGAAAGATTTTAATTGATGAGGAGTTTCCAACATGAAAAAATGGATCTTGGTTATGTGGACTTGGATTCGGTTACATCCAAACGAGGTCGCTGCTATCGTGATCCTAGTGGGGTTGAGTATCCTAGCGTCACGACCATCTTAAAAATTTTGAGTGAAGACTCCATTAGAAAATGGAGAAAGAGAGTCGGTGAAGAAGAAGCAAACCGAGTCAGTAGTCGTGCGAGTTCTCGTGGAACTCAGGTGCACAGTATAGTAGAGGATTATTTGAACAATGAAGATACAAAAGACTATTTCCCACATGTTAAGCAGTCTTTACAGAATTTGCGGCCAATACTTGATAAATCTATCGGAAGGATCTTTGGTCTCGAAGTTGCTCTTTTTAGTCGCTATCTTGGTATGGCTGGTCGTTGTGACTGCATAGCAGAATTTGATGGTGTTCCATCGATAGTAGACTTCAAGACATCACGTAGGGTAAAAAAGAAAGAACACATATCTAATTACTTTGCACAGGCCTCTGCATATGCGATTATGTTCGAAGAACGAACAGGTCTTGCGATACCAAACACAGTTATTGTTATGGACGTTGATGAAAGTAAACCTATAGTATTTAAAGAACATAGAGACAACTATGTCGATCTTCTGTTGGAAACAAAAGCAGAATACGATAGAAGACAACTTTTTTTCAAATAAATTAAAAAAACGCTTGACAAACGAATCAGACTATGTTACAGTGTATATGTAATTAGAGAGGATTTGTTATGGGAATGAGTGGAATGATACTTGACAATGTTGAACAGTTCTGGAACATTTGTCATGAGACTATTGGTCAGTGTGCAACTGCAGAAGAATGGGAAGCAGTGATGACCCCTCACTTACACTTGTTACAAGGTTCTGAAGATTTGGAACATGTACAAGAGTGCGGTTTTGTTGCGTTATATAATGATTATTGTTGAGAGGAGAATATTATGCAAGATTGGTATCGTAAGATTTATGCTGCTGTAGAGAAAGCAGCAACTAACCCAGAGAACATCAATGATGATGGTACTGTCAATTGGGACTTTGTTGATGCTGACTGTTTCATGGAGTTTAAACCTTCTGAGAGATATACAGAAATGTATTATGGTCAGTTCAATGAAGCAGTAAATGATTATATCAGGAAGGACTTACCTTTTGGTGATGACGAACCTGATCAATATGAACCCACCATGTTATACATGTGTGAAAAAGAAATGCAATTTGAGGAGGTTGCGTAATGATAGATTCTAAATTAAAAACTAAGTATTTTGCTCCTAAGTTGAAAAAAGACTATGAGTATTTTGCAAAACAGTTAAAAGCATTTGAAAAAAAGAAAAAGGTCACTCCAGGCCTTGGTTGGGCAAAAATGCTCTGCAGACAAAGAATGACTGAGATCGAAATGGTTCTTGAACCTCTGGGGTTTGAAGTATGAATACAGATACCTCTTGGTCACAAATGGACGAATGCCTCGTCATACTTGCGGAAGAGTGTGGCGAGGTTATACAAGCAGTTTCAAAAACGATGCGGTTTCCAGAAGATGATGAGAAGAACCGTACCAGATTAACAAAAGAACTCGGAGATCTTCAATGTATGATTGATCTTACTTGTAAACACCTTGATATAGATCAAGAAGATGTTCTCATGTGGTCTAATATGAAAGTTGAGAAACTCAAAACATGGAGTAATCTATTAAAATGATTTACTTAGATATGGATGGAGTGATTGCTGATTTCTTTCGCGCATTTGCGAAGAGGAACAATGTCAATCACTGGAAAGAAATAAAAGACTACAAGAGTGCACTTGATGATCTCAAGGGTACTGGTTTCTTTTTTACAATACCAAAGTTTACACCACTGACTGATCAGATATATTTACTGGTCACTCAAACTGCTGCACAAAATAATATGGAATGGGGTATTTGTTCTTCACCTTTAGCAGGGGACGAATACAATTCTGCATACTGGAAACGCAGATGGTTAGAAGACACTGAAATGATGCCTAAAGTAAAGAACCTAATATTTACTGCAAACAAACACAAGTATGCAGAAACATTTGGTGATGGTGGGCCAGCAATTCTTATTGACGATAAACCTGCAAACATACATAGGTTCCAACAAGCAGGTGGTATCGGTATTCGTTTTCAATCAAATGAAGACGATTTAGAATACTTAAAAGAGGAACTAAGAAAGGCAATTGAAATTAGGGATGCTAAACTCATGGGTTCTAGTTTTCATTACAGTAAACTATAGTAATGTAACTGCAGAAGCAATCGGTAACTACGACAACATGACCGATTGTTTTTTTGCAAGAGAAACATTTAGTCAAACAGTGGGGGGTAATGAAGGTTACTTCCCATTAAACACACAAGCAGTATGTATAAAATTAGATAATAAGGGGAAAAAATCTTGAACATATTTCAAGTTCTAAATTTACGTACAGAGTTTGATGAGATCACCAAAGACTATACAATGAAGGAAAATAATTCTTGTATAGATACTATTGAGTGGTTTATCGGTAATGGATATAGATCCAACCGACTTCGTAATGGATACAAACGTGCAAAAGAAATTGCACAAATCATTAAGGAGTATTCGGATGGCACCAAAAACGCTTGAAGAAGGGTCGAAGTATGCACACTTTGACAAGGATGGTGATGGAATTATAACTGATGAGGAATTTATGCTAGAACGTGAAATGATGAGGGCAGAAAATGAAGACGCTAAAGAAGATCAAATCAGAAAAATGGCTTGGTTCGCTTTGTGGGGACTTCTTGTTTACCCTATCGGTATTATTGTTGCAGACGTGGTTGGTTATGAAACTACTGGACAGTTACTTGCAGATATTGCACCTACGTATTTTGTCGCAATCTCTGCTTTAGTTGGAGCATTCTTTGGAGCACAGGCATACGCAAAAGTAAAAAAGTAAATTATGAAAAATTTAATATTTCAGTATTACATTCCGTATGAGAATTTCGATGCGGATATGGGTGGGGCAGAAATGCCAGATTGGGCACACGCAGGAATGCGGAGTGCACAAAAATATGCACAGATATGTGGAGCGGAGTATGAGTTGAGTCATGACAGGTTTCTAAAACATTTAGATCCTAGACTCGACTCTCTCCGTTTATTTTATGATGAATACTTTGACCAGTTCGACAAAATACTTTGTCTTGATCTGGACATGTTAATATCTACCAAAGAAAATTTATTTGAAAAAGAAATTGGTGACGTTGCTATGGTTCACGAACTTGGTGTATTCACTGGTGGCCCTAGAAACTGGATCAAACGTGTAATGGATGTTCCTATGCATCGTAGAGGAATCATTGCATATGGTAAACACTTGTTTGGTAGAGAATGGGAATTCCCTAAGTCAGATCTCTACCCACAAGAAAGATTCAGATATCTCAATGGTGGTTTACAATTGTGGACTAAAGAAGGTCGGCACAAAGCAAGAGAACATTTTACATCTATAGATGATTATGTTTTGAAGACTAGATTTACAGAACAATGTTATATCAATCTACAATTATCTCAACCTGTATTCAATGTAAGAGAACTAGATACGAAGTGGAATAGGATGACTTACCAGTGGCCTAATGGTAGACCAGATGGAAAGATAACACACTTCCTACATAGAACAAAGTTTGAAATGCCTAGATTAGAGAAAGCAGGGTTTGGGATATGACCGCTACTATAGTTGTAAAAGTTGACAACAAGAAACTATTTTCTTGGTACTGGTGTCCTCTGTTACATAAACATGAGGATCAAAGATTTGTATTCTGGGGTGAACCAGATTTCGTATATAACAATCCAAACGTTAAATGGTCAAAAACATTCAGTGAAGCAATTGGTATGGTATCAAAAGGTGATAAGGATCAGATTGTAATAACAGATCAAGATGCTGTACCTACATACAAGTTTATGACACTTGTTCCTAAGATAGGAAACAAGAACGAAATGATTATCCCTAAGTGGCAAAACCAAGAAGACACTGACACTGAAAGACCAAATACCTTTGCTTGTCATGCGACTAGATATAAGGGTGAGACTGAAAAAGATTTTATCTTGAAAAATGATCCCAAGATAAGACATATTAGTTCTATGTACTATGTGAGGTAACAATGAAAATTATGGTATTAGGGGCGGACGGTTTTTGCGGTTGGCCGACATCACTAAAACTTGCGAAGGAAGGTCATGACGTTATCATGATCGATAACCTGAGTCGCAGGAAAATAGACAAACAATTAAATAGTAATTCTTTAACAAACATCTATAACATATATGATAGAATCGAAGCGGCAAGGAAGTTCAATTATAGTTTGTATTTTATAAACTGTGACATCACAGAATACGACAACTTTGCTAGATATGTAGATCAACATCGTCCAGATGCGATTGTTCACTTTGCAGAACAACGTGCAGCACCATACTCTATGAAGAGTCATAAAGAAAGACGATACACTGTAGAAAATAACATAATAGGAACACACAATGTACTTAATGCTATTATTGATCACAGTCCCAATACTCATCTTGTACATCTTGGTACGATGGGCGTTTATGGATATAGCAAAGAATTTGGAGCAATCCCTGAAGGTTATCTAAACGTAAAGATTAATTCTACACAGAACGATACAGATATTCTATATCCAACAAATCCTGGCTCAGTGTATCACATGACTAAGTCGATTGATCAGTTGTTGTTTCAATTCTACAATAAGAACTGGGATGTCAAGATTACAGATCTACATCAGGGAATTGTTTGGGGAACGCAGACAGAAGAAACTCAACTAGATGAGAAAATGGTAAATCGTTTTGATTATGACGGTATGTATGGAACTGTCCTTAACAGATTTATTTCGCAAGCAGCGACTGGTAATGACATCACGGTGTATGGAACTGGTGGTCAGAAACGTGCATTCATTCATATTCAAGACACTGCAAGATGTGTTCAGTTGTCAATAGAGAATCCACCAAGTTCGGAAAAAGTTCGTATCTTTAATCAGGTCGCAGAAGTTCATTCTGTAAAAGATCTTGCATTAATGATGGAGAAAACTTATAACGGTAAAGTAGAGTTCTTAGATAATCCTAGAAAAGAACTTGCAGAGAACGATCTGCAAGTTGACAATACTGGATTGAAGAGTTTGGGATTCGAACCTATCAAACTATCAAATAGACTTGTTGACGATGTGTTGTACATTGCACAACAGATGAAAGAAAACCTGAAACAAGAAAACATATTAACTTCTCCGAGGTGGTAATGAAGACTGTAATTTATCAATACTATGATGGTGAAACTACTAGTGGTAATGAGGCTGGTAGAAAAGCAATGGAAGAATACGCACTACGTATTGGTTCCGAGTATATCTACGAACAAGATCCATACTGGAGAACAGATCTCGGTAGATACTCTCCGCACTATGGAACGTTCAAACCAATTTACGAAGATGAGTTTTACGAGTGGGATTATCTGATGTACGCAGATACAGATGTGTTTCCACGTGAAGGTCTAGACGAAAACATCTTTGAGGAGTTTGCTGCAACAGGTGCAGAGGTTGGTATCTGTGAAGAATGGAATGCACCAGAGGCACGTAAGAGATATACAATCGGTGGTGGTATCAATAATGCAAATGATGAGAAGTGGTGTGATGTGATCAAAGAGGTATACGATACAGAAATGCCTAGAACCAAAAGTGGTCTACCAAAAGTATTCAACTCTGGTATGATCATATGGACTAAGGAAGGTATGCAGAAAGCACGTGACAAGTTTCTTAAGTTTGCATCTTTCCAAGCAGTGGTAAAGGGTGCAGGTCTACCAGACTTCTATACTTGTGACCAACCATACATTCATGCAATGTTAGAAGTGTGTGGTTTTAATTGGGTTACGATGCCTTACAAATGGAATTCATCTGTGCACTACGATCCAGGCCAGAAAGGTCAACCAAGACCTATTATAGATCTACGTGATGAGGATTATAACTTTGTTCACATTCAATTGAATGGTGCAGACAATTGGGATGCAGATAAACTACATAGAATTACAAACTTACCAACAGAGGAATGGTCTCTATGAAAAATATAATACTACAACACTGGCATGGAACAAAAAAGTTTTGGGTTGCAAAGTGTGAGAATAGTATTAGAAAATATGCAGAAGACATTGGTGCAGACTATGAACTACTTAGTGGATTTCCCATGGGTGATTGGTTCCCAAACTTCGACACTAAACCATGGTTGGTGGTACAGAAACTTTTTATTTTAAATAAAAAATACGATGAATATGATAATGTATTATTATTAGATATGGATATGCTTTATACTGGAGTTGTTGATGATATCTTTAAGTATGAAGGTGTTGGTCGTTTACATAAAAAAGGTATGACAGAAGCAAACGCAAGTAAAAACGGTAGGAAGTGGCCTAAGTTATACAATCAAGGTGAACCTATGTTCTTTGGAAACTGTTTAAAGTTTTCTAGAAAAGAAAGAATTAACTTGCGTGAACACTTAAAAGATGATATAATACATAAAAGTATATCGGATGATGGGTTACCTCCCAATGATGAAATCATAATGCATCATCTGATAGTGAAGAGTGGCGCGTTGAAAGATAAAAACGAACTGCAGTTACCGCATGATAGATTTTGTGATCTACCAGAAGAGTCTGCTCACAACGCGACACTCTTACATTATTGTGGAAATAGAAAAAACCAGTTATGAAAAACATAATACTACAACAT
>Ga0213858_10001887_pt1 | contig 10010 bp, 11 predicted proteins | sample PICome_FD_160122 | JGI IMG/M metagenome (GOLD analysis project Ga0213858, IMG submission 160122) | Coastal seawater microbial communities near Pivers Island, North Carolina, United States - PICO245 | ecosystem: Environmental > Aquatic > Marine > Coastal | place: USA: North Carolina | collected... | reverse complement strand
GGTTCCGGGCATTCGCTCAGTTCGCGCGGATCGTCCCCGTCGCGGGGCCAGTCGTAACGCAACTCCAGCACCGGCCCAGCGGCCAGGCGCTCGCTGAGGGGGGTGTGGAGCCAGTCCTGCAGGGGCGTGAGATCGAGGCGGCGGATGGCGTCCTGCGAGACCAGAACAGACATGGGCGGTGTGACAGGCCTTTGCGAATGATGGCGTCTGCGGTGGAGTTGGGAGAAGAATGGTGTTGTTTTTCTCTCGACGTCATGGCTAGCTCCCTCACCCAAGCTGAAGTGCTGATCGCTCTGGTGGTGGCGGCCCACGCCGGTGTGCTGGCTGTGCGTCTCTGCGTCAGCCTCTACCGCGCCTGATCCCGGGATCGGGCCTCTTGGCAGGTCCCACTGGCTGCGTTACAAGCGGGCATCCTCGAAACGAACCGGTGGCGTCCTCCCTGGCTCAGTCGTCCCGTCAGCGGCGTGAAGGTCGCGAGGCATCCCAGCGTCGACCCCACGCCGCCGCATCCCTGGCTTCCGAGCTGCAACTCGAGACGGAGCGCCGAGAATTGCTCTGCAGTGCTCTGGCACTCACCGTCAAGTTCGGTCTGGTCGGTCTGGGAGTGGTCAGCTTGGTCAAGCTGTCCATGGCCTATCAACAGCGACTGGATCGACATAGCGAACTGGCTGCTGTGGTTGATGTGGAAACAGGTAAACTTCGCAATCTCCAGCAGCGTTTCGATCGCCTGTTCACCCTCGGTGGTGACCAGCGCTTGATGGATGAGCAGGATCAGTGGATCGAACCCAACCGACTGCGGGTGATCTGGCGCTGAGTCGCCAAGTGTTGCGGTGTGATCCTTCCAGGGGCTTCGGCCAGGCGAGACACGTTTACTTTGGCCCTCTGAACGTTCTCGGCCCGCCCTGATGGCTGCTTCTCCTGCTTCTTCAGTTGCCCCCACCGCCACTCCGGGAACGGCGCTGATCACGGGAACCACATCCGGTGTGGGATTGAATGCCGCCAAGGCCTTGGTCGATAGGGGCTGGCGTGTGGTGACTGCAAACCGCGATCCGGTGCGGGCCGCTCAGGCCGCGGAGTCTCTGGGCCTTCCCTCCGCTCAGCTTCATCATCTGCGCATCGATCTGGGCGATCTCGACAGTGTGCGAGCCGGCGTTGAAACCCTGATCGGCTCCCTCCCTGGTGAACTCGACGCCCTGGTCTGCAACGCCGCCGTCTATAAACCCCGCCTCAAGGAGCCGGAGCGCTCTCCCCAGGGCTACGAAATCTCGATGGCCACGAATCATTTCGGTCATTTTCTCCTGATTCAGCTGCTGATGCCCACGCTCCAGGCGTCCAGTCACCCGTCACGTCGTGTGGTGATCCTCGGCACGGTCACCGCCAATTCCAAGGAGCTGGGCGGCAAGATTCCCATCCCCGCGCCGGCCGATCTCGGCGACCTGTCGGGCTTCGAGCAAGGGTTCCAGGCTCCGATCAGCATGGCCAGCGGCAAGCCCTTCAAGCCTGGCAAGGCCTACAAAGACAGCAAGCTGTGCAACATGATCACCAGTCAGGAGCTGCATCGGCGCCTGCATGAGCCGACCGGAATCGTGTTCAGCTCTCTGTATCCAGGCTGCGTGGCCGATACACCCCTGTTTCGCAACACACCAAAAGCGTTTCAGACCATCTTCCCCTGGTTCCAGAAGAACATCACTGGGGGCTATGTGACCCAGGCCCTGGCCGGGGAGCGAGTGGCCCAGGTCGTAGCGGATCCAGACTTTGACACGTCTGGAGTGCATTGGAGCTGGGGCAACCGGCAGAGGAAGGACGGTCGTCAGTTCAGTCAGGAGTTGTCTGACAAGGCCACAGACCCACGCACGGCGCAACGGGTTTGGGACCTGTCGATGCAGTTGGTGGGGTTATCGGCCGAGGCCTGATCTCAGTCGAAGCCCAGGAGATCAAAAATCTCTCTGTCCTTGAGTGGCGAGGCCTCGAGGGGCTCGACGCTGTCGAGCAGGGTCTGGGCCAGACGCAGGTATTCGTTGCGTACCTCTTTGACTCCTGGCTCGTCATCGTCCATTTCAAAAATCGTGCATTTCTTCAGGCGTGAGCGGCGGATCGCGTCCACATCGCGGAAATGGGCCATCGTGCGCAAGCCCGTGCGGCTGTTGAAGCGATCGATCTGATCGGTGTCGGCCGAGCGGTTGGCAACCACACCGCCAAGCCGCACCTTGTAATTCTTCGCTTTGGCCTGGATCGCCGCCACGATTCGGTTCATCGCGAAAATGGAATCGAAGTCATTGGCGGTGACGATCAGGCAGTAGTTGGCGTGCTGCAGCGGAGCTGCAAAGCCGCCGCACACCACATCACCGAGCACGTCAAAGATCACCACATCGGTGTCGTCGAGCAGGTGGTGCTCCTTCAGGAGCTTCACCGTCTGACCGGTGACGTAACCGCCGCAGCCTGTGCCGGCAGGGGGGCCACCACTCTCGACGCATTGCACACCGTTGTAGCCGGGAAAGACGAAATCCTCAGGACGCAGTTCCTCGCTGTGAAAGTCCACCTCTTCGAGGATGTCGATCACGGTGGGCACCATGCGGTGGGTCAGCGTGAAGGTGCTGTCGTGTTTCGGGTCACAACCGATCTGCAGAACCCGACGGCCCAGCTTCGAAAACGCCGCCGACAGATTGGAGGAGGTGGTCGATTTGCCGATGCCTCCCTTGCCGTAGACGGCGATCACCAGGGCCCCCTCTTCAATGCGCATGGAGGCGTCCTGGTGCACCTGCACACTGCCTTCACCATCGATCGGGCGTTTCAGTGTTGAGGTCATGCTGAATGGGCTCCTGAGTGTTTTGGGAAAGTGATGCTGAGCTGATGTGATTTGTGCTTAGGCGTTCATGCTGACGCTGAGGGTCAGTGTCCGATGTCAGGGGCTGTAGTGGGCCTTGGCGTCATAAAGCGTTTCGCTGTCGATCTGATGTTTCCCCTGCTGCCTGGCGAAACATTCGGTGTTGCGTTTCACCTTGCCGCGCACGAAGAAGGGAATCTTTTTCAGCTCCGCTTCACCATCGTGCGTCCATTGCAGCTCCACATTGAGATTCGCTGCGGGGTCTGGCTCTGAGCCTGCAGCGTCAAGATCGCTGCCGGATGGTTTGGCAGTGTCGGCTCTGCCGAGATGGCCCAGATGGCTCGGCTGGTCATCCACAAACTCGAAGTCGTGGCGGAACATGCCGATCAGGTGTTCCTCCAGCCCCATCATCAGCGGGTGAACCCAGCTGTCGAAAATCACATTGGCCCCTTCCCAACCCATCTGCGGGGCGTAGCGGGCGGGCACATCCTGCACATGCATCGGGGTGCTGATCACGGCGCAGGGGATGCCGAGCCGCTTGGCGCTGTGGCGTTCCATCTGGGTCCCGAGCACCAGCTCCGGTGCTGCGTCCGCCATGGCGGCCTCCACGCTCAGGTAGTCGTCGGTGATCAGTGCCTCGAGACCCAGTTCTCTTGCGGCCGCCCGCACCGGCCGAGCCATCTCGCGGCTGTAGGTGCCGAGGCCCACCACCTGGAACCCCAGTTCCCGCTGGGCGATGCGGGCGGCCGCAAGCACATGGCTCCCGTCTCCGAAAATGAACACCCGCTTCCCGGTGAGATAGGTGGAGTCCACCGAGGCGGAGTACCAGGGCAACCGCGACTGACCCTGGGCTTCCCGTGGATCCGGTGCCTCCAGGCCCAGCAGGTTGTGCAGTTCCTTCAGAAAATCGGTGGTGGCCCCGATGCCGATCGGCACCGTGCGCGTGAAGGGTTGTCCGAAATGGCGTTCCAGCCAGTTGCAGCAGGGTTCGGCGATCTCTGGAACCAGGCACACATTGGCGTCGGCCAGCGGGAGGCGCTCCACATCCGTCACCCGGGCACCCAGGGGCATCACGGCATTCACATCGATGCCGTGCGCTCCAAGCAGACGGCGGATCTCGAGAACGTCATCGCGACAGCGAAATCCCAGCAGGGATGGGCCGATCAGATTCACCCGTGGGCGCCGTTCCTGCCGGCGCCAGGCGCAGGGATCGTGATCGGTGGAGCCAGGGCGCTGGTGTTGGAGCAGGCCGCGCACCAGTTGGTAGAGCGTTTCAGCGGCCCCCCAGTTTTCCTTTTTGCTGTAAGCCGGCAACTCCAGGCTCACAACCGGTAGCTCCAGCCCCATGCCGGCAGCCAAGGCACCGGGTTGATCCTGAATCAGCTCGGCCGTGCAGCTCTCGCCCACCAGCAGGGCATCGGGCCGGAAGCGATCCACCGCTTCACGCACATGTCGCTTCACCAGCTCCGCCGTGTCGCCGCTGAGATCACGGGCCTGAAACGTGGTGTAGGTGACGGGCGGGCGGCGATCGCGCCGCTCGATCATTGTGAACAGCAGATCGGCGTAGGTGTCCCCCTGCGGGGCATGCAGCACGAAGTGCACACCCTCCATGGAGGCGGCGATCCGCATCGCGCCCACGTGGGGGGGGCCTTCATAGGTCCAGAGGGTGAGATCCATGCGGTGATGATGTGGGGGTCAGGCGAAGGCGAGGGCGCCGTGGCGCACCAGGGGGCGTGAGAACAGTTCGGCCAGGTCTCCGGCCTGGTCGATGCCATGGATCGGACTGAAGACCAGTTCGATCGACCACTTGGTGGCGATGCCCTCCGCTTCGAGCGGGTTGGCCAGGCCCATGCCGCAGACCACCAGATCGGGGTGCGCCTGCCGCACCCGGTCGAGCTGCCGTTCCACGTGCTGCCCCTCCACCACCCGGGTGTCGGCGGGCAGGAGCCTTAGTTCCTCCTCCATCAGATCGCGGTGGAGGTAAGGCGTGCCCACCTCCACCAACTCCATGCCGCATTCCCGGTGCAGGAAGCGGGCGAGGGGCAGTTCCAGTTGTGAGTCCGGCAGCAGGACGATTCGCTTGCCCTGCAAACGCTGCCGGTGGGGTTCGAGGGCCTGGCGCGCCCGGGCGCTGAGGGGATCGAGAGTGTCGCGGATGATCTGCTCGTCGATGCCCCAGGCCCTGGCCGCGGCTTCCATCCACAACCGACTGCCTTCAGCCCCCAGTGGATAGGGCGCCCTGATCCGTTCGGCCCCGCGGGCCTGCAGCTCGCGGCTGGTGTCGCTCAAATAGGGTTGGCAGAGCAATAATCGGGTTCCGCGGCCGACGGGAGGACAATCGGTCGACAGGCGTGGCGGGAAGCTCCGCACCGTTTCGATTCCCATGCGCTGGAACAGGGTGATCAGCCGGTCTTCCACCGCATTGGCCAGGGTCCCCACCAGCAACAACTGGGGCTCATCCCGAGCGGGCAGCGTCGGCACCAGGGCGGCCAGGGCACCGTCTTCCCCCTGGGTGAAGGTGGTTTCGATGCCGCTGCCGGAGTAATTCACCACCCGCACCCGGCCGGAGAGGCTTGCATTGAGCCGTTCCGCCGCTCGGGCCAGATCCAGCTTGATCACCTCGCTGGGGCAGGACCCCACCAGGAACAGGGTGCGGATTTCGGGGCGTCGCTGCAGTAGGTCGCGGGCGACGCGGTCCAGTTCTTCCTGGGCATCGGCGAGGCCAGCGAGATCCCGCTCGCTCAGGATGGCGGTGCCGAAGCGCGGCTCCGCGAAGATCATCACGCCGGCGGCGCTCTGAATCAGGTGAGCACAGGTGCGTGACCCCACCACCAGAAAAAAGGCATCCGGCATGCGCCGATGCAGCCAGACGATCGAGGTGAGGCCGCAGAACACCTCTCTTGGGCCCGATTCCTTAAGCAGGTTGGTGAGCATCCAGCCCCGGGGTCGATGGCTTCAGGGTGGCGCCGGAATCGGCTGAGGCGCCGGCACTCAGGAACTCTTCGGGATCAGGCGGTCTGGGCGGAGGAACCTGCGTCTACATTTCTGCCGCAATCGTTCTGCCACTCTTATGTCTTCCTTCCGCGTCCTGCCTGCGGTCCTCGCTCTGACCGTGGTTCTGGCGGCTTGTCAATCGCCAGAGACAAAGGCGGTCAAGGATGAAGTGAAGGTGGCCCAGGGTGTGGAAGCGGTTTGTGCCGCTCGCGTCGATGTGGATGCCGCCCTTGAAACGGTCAACGGCCTGACGCCCCAATCCACGATCGGCGATGCCGAGAAGGCTGGCGAGCAGCTGAAGACGGCCCTGGCCAAGCTTGAGGGCGCCGAAGAGCAGCTCAACAAGGCTGAAGTGAAGGAATACCGCGATCAGGTGGCCATCTTCCGCGAGGAAGTGGAAACGGTGAGCAAAGACAAGTCGCTCACCCTCGAGCAGGCGGCTGAGAAGCTCAAGGGCAAGGCCGCCCCTGTCGTGGCTGCCCAGGAGCAGCTGGCTGCCACCACCGTGTGCGTGGAAATCGACGAGACCGCGGCACCGAAGAAAGACGGGGCCAAGACCGACGAGAAAGCCCAGGAGGGTGACAAAGGTCAGTCCTGATCCTTCAGCGCTCTGAAGTCTCAGAGGCGGCGGCGGAAGCGGTCATCGCTGAAGCCGCCCGAGGAGCGCGAGTCGGCGTCGAGGCGTGTCAGCCGCCACACGTTGCGGCTGACACGTCGGGCCTGAAGTCCGCCCCGTTCGACCACATCCGCTCCTGGTCGGGCACCGAGCAAGTGGGTGACCTCGGTTGTGGACAGCGGGGCGCCGGTGTCGATTGCGAGGGCTGTCAGCTCTAGACGCCGCCGCAGCTGGCGCAACCCATCGGACTCTTGCAGGGGGCTGGCGTTCAGCCAGGGAAGTGGATCCTGGCTCTGATCGGCGAGCCTTTGCATCAGCGAGTAGCTCACCAGGCCGAGAGCCTGTTCCGCATTGAGCTCAGGAGCTGCCATCGATTCAAGCGCAGATGGCCGGACGGTATCGGTTGCCAGCCGCTGCGCAAGATTGCCACCGGCCCCTTGTCGTTGAGCTTCCGGTAAGATCCGCGCCATGAATCGTTTCGCCAGCTTCGATGCTCGGGAGCGGCGACGTGGCGGCAGCGCTCTCGTCACCGGCACGGAGGTTCGTCCCTCCGCAGGTGGTCCCAGCTGTGTGGTCACCACCGATAGCGAATCACCGCGACTGACCCGGCTCAACAGCCATGTGCAGTCGATCGAGTTGCGCACGCATGTGTTCATCGATTCCCTGCAGCCGCAGTTGGCGGCCTATATGGGCTCGGTGAGCCAGGGGTTCCTGCCGATTCCCGGCGATGCCTGCCTCTGGATGGAGGTGTCGCCAGGGATGGCGGTGCACCGTGTCACCGACATTGCTCTCAAGGCCAGCAATGTGCGGCTCGGCCAGATGGTGGTGGAGCGGGCCTTTGGATCCATGGCGCTCTACCACCGCGATCAGAGCACCGTGCTCCATTCCGGCGATGTGGTGCTGGAAGCGATCGGGAGCTCGGTTGAGCAGCGCAGTCCGGCGGATGTGAGCTGGACCGAGGTGATCCGGGCGATCACCCCCGACCATGCCGTGTTGATCAACCGTCAGAACCGTCGCGGCTCGATGATCGAAGCGGGCATGAGCATGTTCATCCTGGAAACGGAGCCGGCGGGTTACGTGTTGATCGCCGCCAATGAAGCGGAAAAAGCCTCCAACATCACACTGGTGGATGTGAAAGCGGTGGGGGCATTCGGGCGACTCACCCTCGCCGGCCGCGAGGGTGACGTGGAGGAGGCCGCCGCTGCTGCTATGCGGGCGATTGAGTTGGTCAACCGGCGATCCGCCGCGCGCTGATCAGTCCAGTCCGAGCCGGTTTCGCAGCCGGGGGGCCAGGGTTCTGGCCGCTTTGCCACGACTGCCCAGGCGAGCCAGCTGGGCCGGATTCAATTCGCCGTAGCTGCACTGTGCTTCCCGCACCCAGAACAGGGATTCGAGGCCACCACCAGGATAGGCAGGAGCCTGCAGCATTTCTCCCCAGCACAGACCCTCCGCCTCCTCGAGGCATTCGCCTTGCGGTGAGCAGAGCACCATGGCGCTGCGAAAACGGGCACTGCGGTAGGGGTGGCCTCTGAGGGCGTCCAGCAACCGACACACCTTGTCGGCATCAGAGGAGGCGAAGCGGGCGGAATAGAGCCCGGGCGCACCGTCCAGGGCGTCCACCTCCAGGCCGGAATCATCGGCCAGGGTCCAGTGACCCGTGCGTTGGGCGGCAGCCCTGGCTTTGAGGCGTGCGTTCTCCAGGTAGGACGCGCCTGTTTCCTCCACCTCCAGGTCCGAGGGCTGACGACGGACCTCCAGGGGAAGAGGGCCGAGCATCGCCTCGATTTCAGCAACCTTGACTGGGTTGCCGCTGGCAATGGTGAGGGTGGGCCGTGCCAATCCGTGGGGAGATGGGGGCCTCCATTGTGTGGGGTAGGGGTAGGGGGAGGGGGTCTAAGCGCTCGCTCGTCGGCCAGGAGTCAGATCGGGTTGAACATTCCACCCCCTGCAGGCGCAGGGTTCTGTCTCCGAATGTGAAGTTATGGCGGTCGCTGGACGTTGACAACGCTGTGTGGCGGTGTGCTCACAGGAACCCCTGCAGCCGTTCGTAACAGTTGGGGCCTTGCTGATTAGCTGCGCTTATCAGGTTCACTATGGACAGTGATGCGCGAACAAGGCCGGATCGCTTGACGTCTGGGCTCGTGGCAGAGCAATGTCAGCGGCGAACATTCCACCCCCTTCTCCGGTAGGCAATGGCTAACGAAACCATGGGCATCGCTCTCGGCATGATCGAGACCCGCGGCCTGGTCCCCGCAATCGAGGCGGCTGACGCCATGACCAAGGCTGCTGAAGTGCGCCTGATTGGTCGTGAGTTCGTCGGCGGCGGTTACGTGACCGTGCTGGTGCGCGGTGAAACCGGTGCTGTGAACGCTGCCGTTCGCGCCGGTGCCGATGCCTGTGAGCGCGTGGGCGACGGCCTGGTGGCTGCCCATATCATCGCCCGCCCCCACCGTGAAGTGGAGCCTGCATTGGGCAACGGCAACTTCCTGGGTCAGAAGGACTGAGATCTCACGCTGACCCTCTGAGCGACCGGTGCTGACCATCGGTTCTCGAAGGTCGCGATCTCAACCCTCCCCTTCACCGACCTAACGGAGTTTTCCCATGAGCAAGAAGTACGACGCAGGGGTCAAGGAGTACAGGGACACGTACTGGACTCCTGACTACGTTCCCCTCGATACCGATCTCCTGGCCTGCTTCAAGTGCACCGGCCAGGAAGGTGTGCCCAAGGAGGAAGTGGCTGCTGCTGTGGCAGCGGAATCCTCCACCGGCACCTGGTCCACCGTGTGGTCCGAGCTCCTCACCGATCTCGACTTCTACAAGGGCCGTTGCTACCGCATCGAAGACGTTCCTGGCGACAAGGAGTCCTTCTATGCCTTCATCGCCTATCCCCTCGATCTGTTCGAAGAGGGTTCCATCACCAACGTGCTGACCTCCCTGGTCGGCAACGTGTTCGGCTTCAAGGCTCTGCGCCACCTGCGTCTCGAGGACATTCGCTTCCCGATCGCTTTCATCAAGAGCTGCTACGGCCCGCCGAATGGCATCCAGGTCGAGCGCGCCAGGATGAACAAGTACGGCCGTCCCCTTCTTGGTTGCACCATCAAGCCGAAGCTCGGCCTGAGCGGTAAGAACTACGGCCGTGTGGTGTATGAGTGCCTGCGCGGCGGTCTCGACTTCACCAAGGACGACGAGAACATCAACTCCCAGCCCTTCCAGCGCTGGCAGAACCGTTTCGAGTTCGTGGCCGAAGCGATCAAGCTGTCGGAGCAGGAAACCGGTGAGCGCAAGGGTCACTACCTCAACGTGACCGCCAACACTCCCGAAGAGATGTATGAGCGCGCCGAGTTCGCCAAAGAGCTCGGCATGCCGATCATCATGCACGACTTCATCACCGGCGGCTTCACCGCCAACACCGGTCTGTCGAAGTGGTGCCGCAAGAACGGCATGCTTCTGCACATCCACCGCGCCATGCACGCGGTGATCGACCGTCACCCCAAGCACGGCATCCACTTCCGCGTTCTCGCCAAGTGTCTGCGTCTCTCCGGTGGTGACCAGCTCCACACCGGCACCGTGGTGGGC
>Ga0213858_10001885_pt1 | contig 10027 bp, 8 predicted proteins | sample PICome_FD_160122 | JGI IMG/M metagenome (GOLD analysis project Ga0213858, IMG submission 160122) | Coastal seawater microbial communities near Pivers Island, North Carolina, United States - PICO245 | ecosystem: Environmental > Aquatic > Marine > Coastal | place: USA: North Carolina | collected... | reverse complement strand
GGCAGGAATCGGCGTGCATGATCAGGTTGCTGCCGCCGCGTCACGCCGACTTGCGAAGTCGGGCCACAATCCGCTCAAAGTCCTTGTTGTCCGCAAAGTGAATGACAACCTGCCCCGACTCGCGACCGCGTACGCGGATTTCGACACGCGCCTGCAATTGATCCCTCAAGATATTCTGCAGCGACTGAACATGGCTTGTCAGCTGACCAGCCGATGCTGCTGGCGCTGATCCAGCGTCCGTTTCAAACGCGGTACCAGCCCCTTTCAGTTCGCTGAGAATGGTTCGAACCGCTTCTTCAGTTCGACGGACCGACAGGTGCTGTTCGGCAACCTGCTTTGCAAGAATCACCTGACGGTCGGACGAAAGCGGAAGCAGGGCGCGTGCATGCCCCGCACTCAGTGATTCTGAACGCAGCAGTTCCTGAACCGGCTCCGGTAATTCCAATAGGCGGATCGTGTTGGAAACGTTCGCTCGACTCATACTCAGCTGGCGAGCAAGGTCCTCAATGGTGCCCCCAAAGCGTTCCAGATATTCACGAAACGCCAAAGCCTTCTCAAGGACATTGAGATCTTCACGCTTGAGATTTTCCTCCAGAGCCGCTTCGGTGGCCTGCTGATCGGAGAAAGAAATGATTCGGCACGGGACGCGTTCCAGTCCCGCCTGCTGTGCGGCTCGCCAGCGACGTTCGCCGGCAATTAGCTGATAACTGCCCGCCTCTCCTGGCCTGACCAGCAACGGCTGCAACACCCCATGGCGACGAATACTGTCGGCCAATTCATCAATCGCAGCCTGGTCAAAGTCGCGCCTTGGCTGTCCGGGATTTCGTTCGATGTTTTCAAGATTGATCTCGCAGTCGCTCTGCCCCTTCGATGCCAACGCGTCATCAGTCGTGACCATCGGCAGAACGCTGACTGATTCCACTGTACCGTCGTCGTCACCAAGCAGAGCACTCAGCCCGCGTCCAAGGCGACGCCGTCCGGCAGCAGGCCGACTTCCCGAATCCATTGCTCTGGCTTCCATAACCCAATTCCTGATCGACTCTGTCACCGATTTCTTCAGATGTCTCCGGCAGTACGCAGATTTCCGCATGCCAGAACATCGCAAATGGAACGCTGGTTCCGCTGTTCGCGAAGTGTACTCCTTCCTGTTTCGCTCTGTCTTGATCGGATCAGTGAATCCCATTGTCGATGGCTGGAAGCCCTTTGCGGTGGCACTGCCTTCGGCAACAAATGCCGATTTACAGCTTGCTCAGGCCCCGGTTTCGGCAGAAATTGCCACTGCAATCTCATGATCACGGGCCAGCGGTCTGACACGCTTCGTCCTGCATCCACCGCCGATTCGTCACTGAATCAACGCTGTGTGTGGCAGTGGTGTCACTTCGCAATGCTGTAGGCAGATCCCGACCTCGCCCTGCCGGCTGCATGACGGTGCACCAGCATGAATGCCGGGAAACTCGGCAGGGATGTGCTCGAAACGAATCAGGTGGCAGCTGACAGCAACTGCTGCTCAAGCTGATGCAGCAACTCTCCAATCGTACGGCAATTGACCGCCGTCGCGAGTCCCAGCACATCACCGTCACTCACCTGTCGGGCAATTTTCTTTTCTGCCGCCACCACAGTACTGTGGTCCCGCCCGCCAAAATACATTCCGATCTCTCTGTATGCCGACCCCGTCATTCGTCGGGACAGGAACATGGCAATCGCACGCGGAACAGCCAGCAGTCTTCTGCGGGAGGATGATCGCAGATCTGCGGCAGAGATACCGAACGCGTCACAAATCACTTTTTCCACGTCACTGATCCGCACCAGGCGCTGACACTCCTCCTGCAGACTTCCCAGCAACTGACGTGCTCTGCTGCCACTGACTCGCTTCCGCTGAAGTCGATAACACCCTTCCAGCTGATTCAGAGCCCCCTGAATTTCACGAACGCCGCGGCTGCAATGACGAACGACATACTCGATCGCGTCAGCCGATAACTCCACCTGCATTCCCGCCACAAATCCAGACACCATCTTTCGGCGTGTTTCTTCATCCGGAACATCCATTCGGCAGACCAGCCCGCTGAGAAAACGAGTCGTCAACTCTTCCCGCTGACGAGTCAGCATTCGCGGGTGGCGGTCGGATGAAATCACCACCTGCCCACCATGTTCAATCACCTGCACAATCGTGTGCAGAAATTCCTCCTGTGTTGCGCGTTTGTTATCGAGGAACTCAATGTTGTCGATCAGCAGCACATCCACATTGCGAAACTTGTGTCGAAATGAAGGGATCGACTTTTCACGGAGAGCGGTTGTAAAGTAATTCGTGAACCCTTCGCTGGTCAGATACATCACCTGGGCAGCGGAGTCAGTCTTGCGGACCTCACTATAAATGGCCTCCAGCAGGTGGGTTTTTCCCGTTCCTGTGGAGCCGTACACGAACAGCGGGTTGTAGCGATCTCCCGGTGTGCCGGCGACCTGCATCGCTGCCATGGCCGCCATCCCGTTACACTCCCCAGTCACAAAGGAGTCGAAGCTGCGAAACCTGCGGCGTCCTCGCATTCTTCGCTGTTCACCGGAGTCCTGTTCGTTGATAACCTTGGCGCGCTCCACTTTGCGAGCGGCCATGGTCAGAGAACGCTGGAAACTGCCAGATCCCACAGTACCAGATCCCACAGTACCAGCGGGTGCAACGGTCGGCGTGGCCGCTTCCGCCGAAACACTCGACCCCAACGCTGGAACCGCAAGCGTTCTGTCGATCTCAAACTGGATATTTCCCGAGGGCCCAAGCAGCCGAGCAGCAACTTGCGTCAGGCCTGCACGAAAACGCTCAGTCATCCACTTCAGCAGAAATGGGTTGGGCACGAATACCTGCAGTCGATCGTTAGCAACCTGAATTCGGCAACGAGACTGAAACCACTGCCTGTAGTCACGCTCGCCCACAATTTCCAGAATCGCTGCAGACACTTGTTCGGACAATGCCTCCTGCGTCTGCAGGGGTGCAATCGAGGGGGCAGCGGCGGTATCGCCGATGGATGCGGAAATCGATGAGGCCGCTGGCAGAACTCGCTCATTCTTCGGCCTCACCGAAGGCATCGAGGAAGATGCATCCGATCCACGCCCTCGCGGATCCTGACGCACTCCGGGAACACTGCCCCTTGCTGGCTGGTCATCGTGACTCATCGGCAGCGTCATGCCACCTTCCCTCCTGAGGCCAGCGCGCAATATCCCCGTCGACCGGAACGCACAATCCTTGCAGCAGGATCGAACGCAACGCTGACTCGTTACCGAATTCTTTGAGGGGAACAGCGAAACCGCTGGAATGATTTGACAGTATGCGAAGCACTCGGAAGCAGAATTTCCAAATGCAACAGGCTCACTCAACGCGGCTGATGTTAACCGTCTTCCACCGACTGTCAAACGAGTCGGGAGCATTTCCGTAAACCCTTTGCACCGATGCCTGTCTGACTCTTTCGAATCTCCAGTCCAAGAAGACTGGTGCGGTTACGTGAGGGAATTCAGACCGGCAAAAAAAATCAGCCTTCCCTCATCTTTCCCTGAAAAACATCTACGAAACACCCGTAAAAACCACTGCCCCCGCCCCAATCCGTGGGCGCTTCCGGTGTCAGCAGATTCACATGCGCTGGTGCACCCAATGCATCTCGCAGTCCTCCAAATGGCATCCATACAACACCGGGACGGACACGGTCAGAAACCTGACACAAGGCGCAAATTTCACCCTGTTCATTGGACACAACAACGACTTCACCATCAGCAAGACCGCGGTTTGCGGCATCACTGGCATGAATCTCAATCCACAGCGTACCCTCACGATTCTGATGCCGTTCATGGTGACTGTAACTGCTGTTCAGGAAATGCAGGGTCTTGCCAGTAATCAGCTGTAACTGACCCGCCGGGCGCGCGGGAATGCAACCGGGAACCGGCAACGCGGGCAAGCCGCTCTCCGCGAGTGCAGGTGATGACAACCTTGCCCGGCCTGACGGTGTCGAAAATCCTCCTGCCGCAAAAGGCAGCCATTCTGCTTCGTGATGCAGATGCTGAGAACCATGTTCTCGCAGCGATTCCAGTGTAATTCCTTTTAGCATTGGGTGGTCGCCGGAGAGTGCCGCCCGCAGCAACTGCTCGTCGTTATCGAATAACCAGGACTCTGCTCTCCGCAGCACTGAGGCAAGCCGACGGAACAACTCTGTGTTCGAAACACACTCGCCACGTGGTGCGATGGCAGGCTGGTTCAGCGAGATGTAATGGTGGCCCCACGAAGGAACGATGTCGAGATGCTCCAGCTGACTTGTGGCTGGCAGCACAATATCCGCATACCTGGCTGTGTCGGTAAGAAACAGATCATGCACGACAGTAAACAGATCTGTTCGTTCAAGCCCATAACGAACAAGCCTTTGGTTTGGCATTGTGACGGCAGGATTGCTGTTGTAAACGAGCAAACTGCGGACCGGTTTGATGTCCTCGGTCCCCGACAGGATTCGCCCCAGATCCCTCATATTCAGACTGCGGCAGTCTTTCTGCCACGTGTCGGGCATCAACAATGCATCAATGTTCAACGCTGAAAACTGAAATGCCCCGGTCGAACGCGATAGTCCACCTCCTCGATGACGCCAGGCCCCGGTCAAAACCGGCAAACAGGCAATCGTACGAAACATCATTGCCCCATTGGGATGATGCTCAAGACCGATCAGCGGGCGCAGTAGCGACGGCGTTGTCGTGGCGTACTCTCTGGCAAATTCCACAATCTCCTGTGCTGTCAGACCGGTGATGGACGCCGCATATTCGGGAGTAAACTGCAAGACGTGTGCTGCAAGCTCCTCAAACCCCTCGGAGTAGTCCCTGATGTATTCAGGGTCGTGCAGGCCCTCCTGAATGATCACGTGCATCATCGCCAGCATCAGCACGGTATCAGTCCCCGGATTCACAGCCAGATGACGATCGGCTGCAGCCGCTGTACGAGTCCGGATGGGATCAATCACGATCACCTTTCCGCCCCGTTTTCTGGCCTGCTCGATCACCGGCCAAAGATGGAGATTCGTAACCCGTGTATTGGTTCCCCACAGCACAATCAGACGACTGTGCTCAATGTCCTCAGGATTAATCCCGGTTCCGCAACCCTGCGTTGCACAAAGCCCCTCGTGAGCGACGTTGCCACAAATATTGCGGTCCAGACGACTGAACCCCAGCAGCCCAAACAGTCGCATGTCCAGTGAGCTGTGCTGAATCAGCCCCTGATTCCCGGCCGAACTGTAGGGCAGAATGCTCTCTCCACCTTCCTCTTCGATCAGCGACGCCCATCGCTGAGCGATTTCCTGCAGGGCAGCCTCCCAACTGATTCGCTCAAAACTACCGGACCCTTTCTTTCCACAGCGACGAAGCGGGTACAGCAAACGGTCCGGATGATAGACGCGCTCGAGGTAGTGATTCACCTTGGCACAAAGAACACCACGAGTGAAGGGGTGACTGCGATCACCATAGAGACGTACCGCCCGCCCATCCTCCACTTCAGCTTTCCAGCTGCAGGTATCCGGGCAATCGTGTGAGCACACACCATGAACAATCTGCAGGCTGCCGGATTCACTCATTCGTATTCCCCGCTCCCACACAGCCCGCTCTTCAAAATGACGACGTCACCTGCCAGAGAATCACTGCCAGTCCAACACCGCCACAGTAAGGGGAAAACCGATGCAGTTGCCCTCGATCAAGAACTGCAAGCAACCAACGCAGTGCAATTACGCCGGTGATAAAACTCACCCCCGCACCTGCCAGCAGTGGTTGCAGGGAGATCTCCCCCATCGCATCCTGACCCAACAGCCGGATGAGTTCCAGCAGGGTGGCACCACCGATCGCCGGCAACGCAAGTTGAAAGGAAAAACGGGCTGCTTCCCCCCCCGAGATACCCGCAATGAGACCAGTACTAATCGTCATCCCGGACCGGGAGATTCCAGGCAGGATGGCCACTGCCTGAAAACAACCGATCAACAGTGCCCGCCCAGTCGTCAGCGAAACAAATTCGTCTTCAGTCAGGTTCTGCTTCCGCCACTTGCCGGATAGACGCAACATCACTGCCGTCACCAGCAGGCAGCATCCAGCGGCCAAAGCACTGTCAAAGAGTGGTTCCAGAACATCTCGCAGCAAAAAACCCGTACAAGCGACCGGAATCGATGCCAGAACAATCTGCAGAATTCGCTGGGGCTTACGAATCAACAGCAGCAGGTCCCCGAAATAAATCACGACTATTGAAAGCAGAGTCCCGGCATGGAGCGCGATCTCCATCGTCAGACCATGAAAAATTGCCGGGAGTGGCCCTCCACCAGCCGCCTGCAGCAGAGCTTCGGCAATCACAAGGTGACCAGATGAACTGATCGGCAGAAACTCGGCCACCCCCTGCACGACGCCCAGTATGACTGCGTAGAGAAGTTCCATCCGTCTGCAAATTCCTGCTGCTGTGTCGCATCGCCACGATCACAGCCCGTGTGCGCTTTGATCAAGCCTGTTCGGTTCTTCAGCGGGTGATCATACAGCAAACATGCTGAGAAGAACCACTCGCACTCCGGACGACGCAGAATACCGCCGATTTAGTCGACCTCGATGCTGCACAAACGCGGACTCGCATCTCGGAGGTTGCACCACTGAATCTGCAGATTCCCCGCAACACGGGGAAACCACGAATCAATTCCGCCCGCATCGGACAGTTCCTGCACTCGGCTGCTTTGAGGATTGCACGACTTGATCAGAATTAATCGCGAAATACCAAAGTCTGCAGCGACGCAGGCAGCGATCGAATCACTGGTGACATCCCACGAGTCCGGCAATGCTCGTGTCCGCTCGGCCTCCCCGTGGTGCAGCCATGCAGAAACATCAAGAATTGGAGATTTCTGAGTACCGCTGACAGCGTCCAGCTCGGCCCGCGTGGACACGGCGCGAAACAGACCGGTCGTTCGAGCCAGCAGGCAGGCGTTGAAGGACATCGCTGCAATCGCCGCAGCATGACTGTCCGCCATCGGTAATCGATATCGGGAGTCGAGCCGGCGGATGATGTCGGCCGTGCCTCCGCCGCCGGGGACCAGCAATACGTTGGTTGCCAGAGAATCCAGCAGGTGGCTAAGCCGAGCAGTCAGATCCGGAAGGCTCAGCAAACTGCCACCCAGTTTTAACACGGTTGTAGGTCCCATTGAACCTCTTGCGCTCCTGAAAACTCTCGGTGTCGCTTCACAGCCTGCTGGAAATCTCAATCACACTCGACTCCGGGAAACCGCCGCTGGAAGCTGCATTTCACGACGACAGCTCGTATCCTGAAACCATTGTATGGCTCCGTTACCTGCAAGTGGAAACACCCCGTGGATCATCTTCACATCAATCGCAGCGCCTGGAATCGCCTGGCTGATACCGGAAGTCAATTCGCCGAGACCGCCACGGACGAGGAATGCCGCAACCCCCTTGGCACACTGGACTCGAGAGGCTGGATCCCCAGGAGTGTTGCCGGAATGAACGTGCTCTGCCTGGCCGGGGGAGGAGGCTGGCAGTCCGTACTCTACGCCTCTGCCGGTGCAAATGTCACGGTGGTGGATGTCAGTGACTCGATGCTGCGACTTGATCAGCAGGAATGTCGGCGACGAGGACTGAAGGTGCAGACAGTTCGCACAACGATGGAAGATCTTTCCATGCTGGCGGAGGACTTCTACGACATCGTGCATCAACCGGTGAGTACCTGCTATATCCCGGATCTGACCCCAGTCTACCGGGAGATTGCACGCGTCCTCAGGGATGACGGGCTCTATATTTCACAGCACAAGCAACCCGTCAGTCTGCAGGTCAGCCATCGCAATGAACGTGATCAGTTCGTCATTGGCGTGGAATACTTCCACCGCGGCCCACTCCCGCAGTTACCGGATACACATTACCGGGAAGCCGGCACCACCGAGTACATGCATCGACTGGAGCAGCTTCTGGGAAGTCTGTGCAGGTCCGGCTTTGTCATTGATGACTTCAGCGAACCATGCAGAGCCGACAGGTCAGCCGATGTGACCCACTTTGGGTACCGAGGTCGGTTCGTTCCACCCTATCTGAGAATCAAAGCTCGACGCAGAATTCGTGGGGAGAGCGAGCGCGACGGGCATCTCAGCAGCAGTGGGCTCTGGATCCCAGGGATGAATCAATCGCCCCCGGAAGCAACAGAACCCTGATCTGTTTCGTGGTCACTGTCCGCCGGTCATGCTCATCGCACGGCCAACACTGACTTCCCGACTGTACGGCTCGGCAACAAATACCCGGCGAGCAGCGTCGAAATTCCCCATGTCAGCCAGCAGTCGAACAATCAACTGCCATCGCACGGCATCCAGTTCCGGATCGGCGTTGTTCATCGAACGCTGAACCACCACTGGAAACGGCGTAGAAGGCATGCGTGCGGAAATCTCAGCGATGTGATCCAGCCCGCCAGGCGTCAATTCTGATGTGCTGCCGACGAATTCGTTACGGTAGATCACAAAGTCCGACGCCTCTGCGTTTTCCTGCATCACGTGCCAGTGTGACCGCACGATTGACCCCAGTGGCATCACGTGAGGAATCGGGTAACGGGTCGGTGGATAATAATTATCGCTCCATGGCCATTCAGAGTTGGGCACCGTAGGAAGCTTAAAGGTTACTCCCTCACAGTCGTTGCAGCCGCTCGCACCTGACGAAGTGCATCCACTGATCAGAATGCTCACCAGAGCTGTGGCAACCACCGACAAATATCGCGTTGTTTGATTCTGAAGATTCATCCAACCAGCTTCCCAAATTGAAACGAATACTGCCCCCCCTCAGTTCCAACTGAGCCGGCAGGCGACTGCTGAGTCGCTCCCACGTTTCCTGACCAGGATCTACTGTCCCCACGACCAGCCGGTTGTTGTTGGCTGACCGCCCTCGCCGCTGACCGTTTCAATTGACCGCGTCTTCTCTCGTGAGAATGCGCCGAAACCCGGAAACAGTCCGCCGGACTTCTTCACTCTCGTATCGCTCGCCGGCCTGATGCCGCCGAATCCAGGATCAGTTGCCCCGTATCCGGCAGATCCACCGGAGCCGCTGGGAGCGACCTGAGGAACCATTGGTGGATAGGCGGGGTTCATGCCGCCATAACTCCCCTGCGGGTAACCAATCGGTTGCATCGGAGCGCCCGGATAACCACCCATGTACGGCCCAGGGCTTCCCCCCGGTGCACCAAAGATGGGTGGTTGCGATCCCATCTGGGTCTGTGCCTGAGGAATCGGACGCAGCTCTCCATACCCCAGTGGCGGAAGCTGGTACAGCGTGTGATCCGGTGCTCCTTCGGTGCGAGCATGCCAGTAAATCTCATCATCTGTCGGTTTCGGAACGTTGTATCCCGGCAGTGGCGGAACTTCGTCTGCATTCATTGGACGTACGATTTCAGGAGAAACCAGTACCAACAGTTCTGTCTCGATCAGTGATGATGCCTTGGACTGAAATACCCTTGGACCAAGCCACGGAATATCTCCCAGCAATGGAACCGAGCTGACTTCAACCAGAGTCTGACTGGAGATCAAACCGCCAATCGCAAACGTTTGTCCCTCTCGCAGTTCCACAGTGGTCTGAACCCGCTTCACATTGGTTCCCGGAATCCCCTGAACCGCATTGGCGGAGTTCACGGAGCTGAACTCAGGCTGGACCTGAAGTCGAATCAAATCGCGGTCGACGACCGTGGGGGTGACAACAAGACTTGTTCCAAAGCCGCGGAACGAACTGCTGGAACCGCCACCAATTCCCACAATCGTTGGGACAGCAAACTCGCCACCGGCAAGAATACTGGCTCCGGTTCCGCTCAGAACCGTCAGACGAGGCTCCGCCAGCATGCGAATCGTACCATTCGACTGCAGCCAGTTGACAAGCAGTTGAATATCACCGCTCTCAAAGATTCCGCTCAGGTTGGCAGCACCACCAGCACCATTGCTGAGGCTCGCACCACCAAACACAACATTCCAGTTCAGACCGAAGTTCTTCAGTGCAGATCGGTTCAGTTCCGCAACAATCA
>Ga0213858_10001884_pt1 | contig 10029 bp, 12 predicted proteins | sample PICome_FD_160122 | JGI IMG/M metagenome (GOLD analysis project Ga0213858, IMG submission 160122) | Coastal seawater microbial communities near Pivers Island, North Carolina, United States - PICO245 | ecosystem: Environmental > Aquatic > Marine > Coastal | place: USA: North Carolina | collected... | reverse complement strand
ATAGCACGAACCCATGCTTCCATGGCTTCACGAATCATGAAGTCGGTGTCGTTCAGAACCGTGATGGTCCAAGGCTCGAAGGTGCGGTCACCCGCAACCTTGAGCACTCTACCACGGAAGGGAACTTCGATCACACCGAGCTGTGATGCAGGCAGGTTTGCTGCCTTGACCATAAATTGACCTTGGTTCACAACTGCTGTTGCGTTTCCAATGCCAACCCCAGAGGGGAAGTTGAGGTCAACCTTAAATAGATTAGGTCTTGCTCCACCCCCCACTAGTTGCGCTTTGAAGTTTGTGAGATTGAGTGTCATTGTTCTGTGTATCCTCCTGGTTAATACTACTTATGAGATCAGTTTGCGATTTCACTAAACTCGATACCTGTACGTGTTGCCACGAAGGATAGAGTAATGAAGTTAATCGTGCGGGTGGGCTTCACGAAGATCTCTGCGTAGAACTCACCACGATCAATAGCATCTGCAGGGTTGTTGGTTTCGTCACACACAACCAGGAAGTCAGTGATACCACGACGACCCTGAACATCACGGAGATAAGGTTCAACGATATTGCGGAAGATGCTTCTAGAAACTGCGTCGTTTTGCTCGAAGAGTTGACCACGACCTGCTTCACCGATGATTCTTTCCAGAGTCAGGAACAGACGACGAACGTTAATTCTGTCGAATGCGGAAGGTGTTGAAAGTGCAGTCTTATCACCGAAGAGGACTGTGCCCTCACCAGCAAATGTAACGACGGGGTTCACTCTTGACGAATACAGTTCGTCTCTGAATGCCTTCTTAGGATTGTAAGCCAACTTGATCACGTTACGGATCTGACCACGGGTGAAACCTGCGGGGGAGAACCAAGGATCGTTGGTGATTGCTGTCTCAACACAAGTACCAGCAATGTCACCGTTACAAGGAATGTAACGATACTTGTCGTTGTACTTATCGTAGAGATACTTATAACCCGAATCGAAGACTGCGTAAGAAGAACCAGTCAGACGATCAAAGAACTTGACAATGTTATTTGTCTGAGTTCTGGATGTGGGGTTAGAGATGATACCGACAACATCGTCTCTTTGAGGTGAGATGAATGCAACACAATCCTTTCTCAGATCAGCAACAGCAATCAGTTTGTTTGCTTTTGCTAGGGAGTCGGATAGGTTAGCACCAGTCTTACCACAGAGGAGATAGTCGATTCTCTCAGTCTCAACATCTGCAAACATATCGAGTGCTGCGTTGATGTTAGCAACGTTTGCATCGAAACCACTGTCACCACCAGAGAATTCGTACTGGTAGGAACCACTATACCAAGCACCAGTTGCCTGATCCTTGATATCAGCACCAGCAGTAGTGTCTAGTCTGTAACCAGAGTAGTTTTGCAGGATGTTGAAGTTCTTGTTCAGTGCGGGTGTACCCCAGAGACCAGAAGCAACTGCAGTATTGCCGTTAGTTCTGTACTGAACGTGAGTGGTGGAGTCTCCAGTCAGTGTGCCAGGATGCTCACCGAAGAAGATGTAAGAGGACTCATTCTTGATAACTTCAGCATAGTAGTTATTAGCACCTTGAGGACTCTTAGCATCAGATGCTTTGGAGACAAAGGTGAACTTCTCAAGAAGAGTCTTGGGTGTACCAGTGATTGTACCAAGATGGTCAAACACAAGAACGTGGAGTTCGTCATTGCTACCACCCTTGTTCTTCACATAATCGGAAGTACCAGGACGTGCTGCGACGTTGACCCATTTCTGACCAGGATAGTATTCCAGTTCAGAATATGCATCGGAGAAGGAGTTGATAGTGAACTCGTTAGAACCGAGGTCTGCAAGACGGACCTTAGCAGAACCGATGGAATCATCAGAGAACTTCTCAGAAGTCTTGTCGAGAGCAACATAGAGTTTTCTCTCAATCTTCTCGATCTGACCTTCAGAAACAGTAGGTGCAGGATAACCAACAGGAGCAGATAGAACCGACTTAACGATGTTGCTACCAGTTGCGGTGCTGTAGAGACCAGTGTTTGTGGAATCGATCTTAACTTCCAGAATTCTAGAAGTAGGATCCCAGGAGATCACATCAGCAACAACAGGAGTAGCTGCGTTAGTGGTTAGTCTCTCACCAACTGCGAACTTAGACTTGACGGTGCCTTCCTTGAGAGTCAGAGCAACGACAGACTTGTAGTTCCAACCAGAGATGTTGTAGGTTGAGAGGGATTGTGCAGAAGTTGCACCAGCAGGTGATGTCAGACCACCGTTGGTGAAGGTGCCGTCAGCAGCTGCTTGGAGTGCGAAACGGGGTTCTGCAGAACCAGTTGCAATAGGAGTGATTCCTGAAACCTTCATGACCTCAGAGGTCAGGTTCAGTTCAGTCACGGTTGCACCATCTGCGTGAGATGCTGCGGTTGTACCCAGTGCACCACGACGAACAGTCAGATCATTGGTGGACTTACCAGTCACTTCCAGGATCTCATTGTCGATCTTGATGAACTCACCAGTAGCAAAGTTAGTGCCATCGGTAACGGTCAGAGTTGTATCTGCGTCACTGAAGGTGCCACCCTCGTTAATGGTGGTGGTGTTTGAGTTGGAGGTCTTGATCACACGGATCAAGTCGTCAACAGTGAAGTTGGTTAGACCATCGACCGAGATCGTGGTTGCACCAGTTGTACCGATTGCACCGTTAAGCAGAGTTGCTGCTTCAGTCACGGTGACTTTGGTAACAGCAGAACCGTCTGCGTGAGATACTGCAGTAGTTGATTCTTTTGCACGAGCAATCGTGACAGCAGTACCACCTGAGTAACCAGAATCGATGCGAACTAGTTCAGCACCGTTAGCAGATTCGATTAGCAGGAAGTCGTTTGCTGCAAGACCAGTGTCAGATGAAACGTTCAGAGTTGTCGCAACTGCGGACAGTGCGGTGCCACCTGCGTTATCAATCGTGGTTGCGGTTGCTGTTCTGTCAATCAGAGAAACCACATCGTCGTCAGCAAAGGTAGTAGCAGAAGTGCCACCCTGTGCTCTCACAACGGTAAGGTCATTTGTTGACTGTGACAGACCTGTGCTAACAGGAGTCAGATACAGAACCTGATCAGCACCTGAGTCAGCAACGAACACCTTCAATGAGTTACCACTCTCACCTGCAGTTCTTGCTGCATAGTGGAATGCGTTTGACGCATCTTCGATGTTTGCTTCGTAATCTGCAAGTGTCTTGATCTTGGGTCCTAGACCTGAGACTGTTGCGGTCACTGTAGTTTGGTCGTAACCTTTACCACCAGAAACCACAGTGTAACCAGTCACTGCACCTGATTCAACAGTTGCAACGACTTCAGCACCTGTGCCAGTACCACCAGAGATAGTGACGGTTGCACCACGATATCCAGAACCTTGAGCATTAACTGCCACTGAAGCAATGGAACCGTTGGTCACGGTCACTGTTGCGGTAGCACCTGAACCACGATTATTGGCAGAACCAATGTCGTCAGCTGCGTTTGCAATCTTCGTAGAGTCTGAACGCACAACTCTCAGGTTACCACCATACTGGAGGAACTGAGCTGCGACGAACCAGTCTTCGTAATTCTTTTCTGTAGGGTTGCCAAAGACAGAAGCTAGTTCTCTCTCGGAACCGATTGTAACGGGTTCTTCGATTGGTCCATTTTCAAATGCTGCTGCGATAGCACCAACGTTTGTCAAGGACACCGAAGAAGAGGTGCTCAGATCTCTTTCCAGTATCTGCACACCAGGGGATTGTTGCCTTGATGCCATTTGTAAAAACTCCCTCTATTAAATTAGTGTCTTTTACTAAAAATATTTATGAAATGCTACTTTTTGCAGCATGTTCACCATGATGTAGGGGTCATGTCATCGTTCACGTAATTCCATTGGAAAGCACGGTCTCCGTATTCATCCACATACCACCTATCTCCATTGTTATCCACGAAGCTTTCTTCACTTGTTCCATCTTCAACAAATCCAAAGGGTGCCATATCGGCTTCAATTGCTTCCCTCTGATCCTCGTAAATTTTCTGACGTATATCACTATTTACCAATTCTTTGAAGTAGACACTTGTAGTCAACCAGCAGAACATAACAAAGCACATTGCTAGGTCATCGTTACAACCTTCTTCTGCTTGGAAACTATCACCGACCTGAATAAAAGTGGTCAGTTCAGATATGGTATCGTAATCTTTAATGACGATCTTATCATCCTCTAGCATCGTCTTGAAGTTAGAGCAACCAAGTTTCTTCACTGCTTTAGTCATTCTAACTCCCAGGTATGCTTTCTTACCAGAGAATCCAGATCCAACAACTTGACCTGATCTGCCACGCATTGAGCACATCAGAATATTATCGTACTCAAGATCGAAGTGTAGGATGTCAGCAACCTGACCACCAATATCATTCACTTCAATCAGAGCATATGCTTTATTATATGCCTTACAAACATCATGAATGATGTTGGGGAACAACATTGGTTTGACTTCATTGTTCCTATACTTTGCCACCATCACATATGGTATCTGCGTCACGTCCATCACAGTAAACGCAGAATAGTCACTAGAGATACCACGACTAGTATCTACAGTCACAATGTATGTGTGATCTTTGATTGGTTTTTCGTAGATATCCAGTCCAGCATTTCTCTCCAGAGGATCTTCATACGGCATGATCCTCAATTTGCTAGGACTGATCAGAGTGTCAACAGATCCAAGGAACTCACACTCAAACTCAACTCGAAACTGTTGCTCTGATGTGTTAGCAATCGTCTGTTCCTTCCACTTGTCATCTCTACCAGGAACTTCTGACCAGTGAACCTCAGTCTGAACATATTCATTCTTGTTCCTCTCAGCATCATGCCAGAGTTTATAGAACATGTTCATCCCGTGAGGTGTCGAGATGATGATTACCTTAGTTGATTTACCAGAAGAAATAGTAGGATAAACAGAACTAAAGAACTGGTCAGCAATGTGGTTCGGGATAAACGCAAATTCATCAAGGAATATGACGTTAAAAGACATACCCCTGACAGCAGAAGCTGAAGTAGAAGCAGCCAGGATTTTACTTCCGTTTTCCAGTTCCAAACTGCCTCGGTTCCATGCGATGATTCCTTGCTGGAGCCACTTGGGGAGGTTTTCATAAGATAGTTGCAGTCTCTGTAGCATCTCACGAGCAGTTGCTGCTTTGTTTGCAAGAATTGCTACGTTAACGTTTTGGTTAAAAAGAACATACCACAACAGATAGGAAGTCACAATGGTGGACTTACCTGACTGTCGTGGTAGTTTTGCAATATTAAATCTATTGTCATGGAACTTCTGCACCATCTCTTCTTGAAAATCGTACATGGCAAAAGGAATTAAACCTTCGTCCAGTGAAACGATCCTAATGTAAGTCCTAATAAAGTAAACAGGATCTTGAGAACATTTGATGTACTCTTTTAACTGTTCCTCTGTAAACTCAATCGGGGTATTGACCTTCTTGAGATTAGGATTACCAAGATACTGCTCACTCATTTAACAAGACTCTATGATGCATATATTTCATGTATTCACTATGTATGAAGGTTTCCCTTTCGGGTTTCTCCATAGTGACTGCGTAATCACCGATGCCTTGAGAGATTGCATAATCACAGAACTGATAAAAGTCTGTGTAGAGAGGAATGCCTTTGTGGATCAATGCCTCAGCAAGCATCCCCTTTTGTGCGAATCGATCATCAGAATTACGCCAGTCGTTAGTGTTCATGGATTAGGAAACGTGTACAGTACCGATCATGCCAGCACCCTTGTGGGGTCCGCACCAGTAAGTATAGTCCCCTGCCTCAGGAAAGTCAACATCAAACTCTTCACCTGGCAACATTGCCAGTGCTTCATGTGACAGTTCTGGATGATCTTCCACAACCACATTGTGTGGAGGGAGCATGTTGTTGATAAAATGGACTGATTCACCAGCAGAGATACTGACTTCTGCAGGTTCAAAAACTAGGTTGCCATTGGCACCCATCTGGACATCGACTGCCCAAGCAGGGGCAGCAAGAAAAAGTGTAGCAAGTAGAGCAAATAAAAATTTCATATTAACCTCTATATCTAATTGGCCAGGTTGCCTCCATACCGACAACCAGCAGCATAACAAAGGTGAACACAAAGAGTGCGGTCATTCGACCAACGTGCCATGAGCACGACGAATCTCTCTTAGTTCTTCAAAATTCTTTTGCTTTGTACCACCATCATATGCCCACGCATATCCTTCGGTGATCATTGCTTCGTTAAGGGACAACTCTGCATCCCCAATGTATAACCAGCCAAGAAGACGCCCATATTTGCCAACCCCGCCAACAAGTTCAGTCCTAATAACAAGGTCATCGTCACCAGAAATGGCACCTTCCAGTTTTTCTTTGAGCCATCTGGTTGCGTCGAGTCCAAGTGCTTTCTCCTCTAAATCTCTTGTACGTTTCTCTGGAGTATCTACACCTGCAACACGAACTCTCTCTTTCTTGTACAGATCAAAACCCAGGTCAATGATGACATCAATCGTGTCCCCGTCCAGGACTTTCACAATTTCCGTCACTCTGAAGTTGTAACAACTCTTCCGATTCGGGGGTGTCATTGCTCCCATCTTGCATCTCCTTAAATGCTAATCTCATTATATAGACAATACAATAGGCTGTGAACACCAGTCCACAGCCTAGAAGGATTATTACACTGTAAACAGGATCGTTAAGACCTCTGCTCGTAGTATTGGCCAACCAAGAATACAGCACCATTTGAATCCTTCTTTGCTACAGTTTGTCTGAGTCTCACAGTATCATTCTCTAGCAGTCGGATTTCCTCTCGGAAGGTCATACCGTTGTAACTGGTGTGCCAAACTACACAGTCATCATCAATGACTTGAACCTTTGAAGTATCAGGTTCATCACTCATGTAACCACGTGAACGACGACACTCATCATCAATGAAGATAAGTTCCATCTCACCCTCTGATCCCACAAGACCTTCAGGTGTTTCAGACTTCCACTTATTCAACCAAGAGTTATCAGACGTTTTTTCAATAGTAAACTCTGTCTTGTAAGTATTGTTGACAGGGTTCTTAGGGATTCCCTGAAGATAACGACGGTGAGAGACCCATTCACCCTCACATCGGGACATGAAATTGATAGCATCCATATTAACGTCAATCATAAATTTATTCGTCAGTGTCTTCATTATACCAGAAATCTTCCCAATCTTTCTGAGATTCTGACACATCTTCCCACCCAGGTTCATAGAGTGGACACGGTTCTTCACATAAAATTTTCATCTTTTCCATAGTAACTTTATTGTAAAGGATTTTAAGATCAGTCTCTTTCATCTTCCCTTAGTAGTTCCTCGATGCGTCTTCTCATATTGGCAGAATCCTTCTTATAGTTATTCTGTGAGTAACCTCTATGTTGAAAGAGTATCATGGTTCCCTGATAGAACATTGTAGCAGCAAATACCAAAAGAAGAACTATACCTATTAGTTCAATGTGATTTTGAGCCATGGGAAGATAGGATCTATAACTCCAATAAGTCGAAGCAAACCCTCAGCAAAAAGTGCAAGAACAACCCACCCAACACACATACTGATAATTGAAGCATTACGATTGTGTCTGCGTATTGCGGCATCTATCATCTCCTGACACTCTTCTTGAGTGACATAATGTGGGGGATCGATCTCAGTCATGCGGTGACTCATTGGCTGTGTTCGTTGATAATGTCAAGTACCAAATTCAACTGATGATCTGCTGCTGCATAAGCATCAGAAGACATATCATGCTGCTTATTGTATAGGTCTTGCTTTAACCTTAACACCCTAGCAAGCATGGTAATCTTGTCAAGTCTACCTCTCGGCATCACGTTCCTCTTCGGACTTCTGTAAAAATTCTAGACGTTTTGCCCAGGTATCACCACCCTCCATTCCTTTCATAGAATTGATACAAGTGTGATCACCAAGCTTATTACACACCAAGCCAGCAAGATCCAGATCACTACCTTTCCTCCCAGTACCAGACCATACGTGTTGACCGTTTAACCAGACAGCACCACACTTGGGACATTCCTTTCTCTCAATCTTAAGATCTGAGAGATCCCTGAAATCTTCCATGTGTGTGGCTCCGTGATACAGTATTACTAGAATACATGTATTTAGAGAAAGTGTCTACTACAAACGGCTACAATGTTTGTAATTCCAGGTAAAGTTTCGTAAATATGTACTAAATATTAAATCTTTTACGGTACTGGCCAGTTTAGTGCAGTATCACCCTTAATAATAATACCTTCACCAAAGACACCAGCGTAGGATGTGCCAGATAAGGTTCTTACCTGAAGTTGAATATCAGTCTTCTCATCATACTTGAATGGGAATCTTCTCTGAATATTCATTTGGTTCAGGTATGGAGTATCAGCAACTCTCAAAGTTCTGCCATTTGGGAATGAGACTTGGTTCCTGAACAATCCAGGTTTTGCTGCAGATGCGTCATTCATAAATGCATCGATACGATACAAGAAGAAAGTATGATTAGCTGGGACGGTGTAAATAGCTGCCTGGTTCGTTCCAAGATCAGCATTGATTCTTGCATAAGTTACTCCACCATTTGCAATGGTAACATTAGCATCATTGGTGGCACTAATCATAACAACATTGTTGATACGGAAAAATGCCAAAGTTGTTACTGGTGGTGTGGCATTATTCAGAGTAATTAACTCTTCAATTTCTTCGTAGTTTGCATCTAGACCAAAGATTTTCATGGTCTTGCCATCATCAGCAGCATCACTGGTTACTGTCATATTGACAGCAGAGGTCGGAAACACATAGTCAGTTGTATTTGCTAACTCCCACAGTGCTCTCATGTTTGTATTGGTAGAAGCATTGAAACCAAAGATGTTTACAACGGATGCTCCCTTGACTTTGCCACGGGCAACCTGTAACTCAAACTGATCCTCAATGATATAGTTCTTCATTTATCAGGACCACTCAGAGTTATGGGGAACTTTCTTGGCACCTAGAACTTTTCTAGGACTAGAAGGGGGGTAAACATTCTGAATGATTGCACCAGGATATTCACCCTGAATCATTTCAGTCAGTTGGTTTCTCTCTGGAATAGAACCGTCGTATGCCATTTCGATACGATAGAGTTCACCATTCCACTCCATATCAGCAGTGTACTTCTCTTCCACTGCCTCAGGTCCTTGACCCATGTAGATATTACCGTTGAAGTCTCCAGAGACGTTGATACTCTCGGAGAGGAATTGTTTAAAAGATTTCATTAGCAGTTCCAAGCACGTAGAGATTTGTTGATTCTGCTGTCGGGATCAGAAGCAGTCTTCTTAGAAGTCAACTTCTTTTTCATGCCCTTCATTCTAGCACAGAATGATGCCCTACGGGGATTTCCAACCTTCTTTGACGGTGCCTTAAGGTCTGATCCAGGATTCTCAGCTTCGTAAGATTTTCTTCCCTTCTCGTTGAGTCCCCCTTCAGAGTTCTTACCTGCTTTCTTAGTCCAAGCAGCACCCTCTTCAAGAAACGAACTGAATGATTTGAGAACATATGATTCTTTTTTGGTAGATTTACCATAATTAGCAGCACCCTTTTTGCGGCACTGAACTAGTCTACCACTAGCATATGCTGAAGGCCAAACCTTAGCACTTGCTTTTACCTTGTGGTAGCAAGCATCTTTCTTGCCACTTCCCGATCCTGGTTTATCCTTTTCTTCTCCGATAGGAACACAGTTGGGAACGACTTTCTTTCCTTTCTTCTTCATACCTTTTTGAGTGTACCCCTTCCAGCACTTCTCGTCAAGGGGTTCCGTACCCTCATCAACAGTCTTTCTACGACCATACTTGTCAGTCTTCTGGTCATGCTGTTGGGGTCTTCCATACTTTTTCTTAGCAACAGCTCTCTTAGAACCATCAGGGTTTCTGAAGTCAGAAGGATATGTTGCTTCATCAATCTCAGTCTCTTCTTTTGCCATCCTAGTGGCAGTAGCATACATTACAGACTTTGCGTCCTCACCGTAACGTGCTTTGAAGTCTTTG
>Ga0213858_10001883_pt1 | contig 10032 bp, 8 predicted proteins | sample PICome_FD_160122 | JGI IMG/M metagenome (GOLD analysis project Ga0213858, IMG submission 160122) | Coastal seawater microbial communities near Pivers Island, North Carolina, United States - PICO245 | ecosystem: Environmental > Aquatic > Marine > Coastal | place: USA: North Carolina | collected... | reverse complement strand
AATATAGATATAGTTTACAAGCGATTTCTTTTCTAGTTTGGTTAACTCTGAAGCATTAGGAACATTCACTGATACTTTAAGAGTCGAGTCCCTCATAACCGTTACCATCATAAAGAAAAATAGCAACATAAATATGATATCAGGCAATGAAGCTGTAGATATCGCTGGTGTCGATTTACCTCGTTTTTTTGCAAATTTTGACATAGTTTCTAGCTGTTTTCTTCACCGAAGTTAGTAGGTTCTGCTTCTGAAATTACCAAAGGAATCTCAGCTCTGATTGTCTTCTGCTGAGCACGCTCTAAGTATTCATACTCTTTGCCATATCTCCTTTTAGAAGCATCATCCCATAATTCTCTATAAGCAGCTTTGAGCTCATTATAGACTTCGAGATAAGTTTTGTATTTGGTACCTCTATCGTTCTTTAGAGAGATAATCGCCTTGTTTGGCCTTTCAGCCATGTCCTCCCTATTTCTGGGGTTTGCGATAAACTCCTTAGTATTTTCACGTAATTCATCAACACGCATAGGCTCTCCCCTGACTAGAAGTTGATTCTGAGCATTAACCAAAACTGAATAAACGTTTCTGGTTTTCAATTTCAACTCATTTGGATCATCTTCAGACCAAGGTGGTAACTTTACAAGTACCCCTTTATCTACATCAATGGTTGTAGTTACAAGGAAGAAGATCAATAGCAAGAATGCAATGTCCGCCATTGAACCAGCGTTGACCTCATTACTTAGCCTGTCTTTTGCGCTTTTCTTAGCCATGTCTTATTTATTTAAATGCATTTCTGACTTCCATACCTATCATAGCAAAAATAGCTACTAAGGCTAATCCTACAGTGGCTTTTATACCAGCAGTTATCATTTTACTGACTCCCTCTGTGATATTATTCTTCTGAAGTAATTCATAAATCTTTCCAGAAGTCTCACTATCAGACATGGAATACAAAACAAATACCAGAGCCAAAATGGCTACTAAGGCGATTAAAAACTTCATAGACCCCTTAGGGTTTCCTATCAGTCCCATTACACCGAATGCCAACCATGCTATCACAGCAACGGCTATTAGAAATAACACTACATAGATAGAAGGCATAAAGAAATCAAAATTCGCATCTGGATTATTCTTCATGATTTGATTTAAATCATCACTTGTAGAATAACCGGCTCCTTTGATTCCGGATATTATCGAGAAGACAGCAATTAAAGAGCACAGTAGGCCTAAACCTAGTGCAGCTGCTTGTCCTTTCGTTGTTAACAATTTATACATAACAATATCTTTTTATTCTATTACTTGAAAATGCCGTTTCTGGCCATTACATCTACTAATCCGATTGAAGCATCTTCCATCTTATTTACGATACCATCAATTTTAGATACGATGTAGTTATAGAATATCTGTAGTATAATCGCAACGATCAAACCGAATACAGTTGTTAATAAGGCTACTTTAATACCCCCAGCTACAACACTCGGAGATAAATCACCCACCGTTTCGATCATGTCAAAGGCCTGAATCATACCGATTACCGTACCCATGAAACCAAGCATCGGAGCAATGGCAATGAATAAGGAAATCCAAACAAGTCCTTTTTCTAAAAGTCCCATTTGAACTGAACCGTATGAAACGATTGCTTTTTCAACAGCATCTGGTCCACCAGAAGCATTTCTTAGTCCTTCAAATAATACACTTGCAGCCGGACCAGGAGTAGATTTAGCTACTTCTTGAGCACCTGCTAAATCACCATCAGCTAAACGCTCATCGATCTGACTTAATAACTTATCTGTGTTAGCTGTTGCAATATTTAGAGTAATGATCCTTTCTATACAGAAAGCAAGACCTAAAATCAAACAAACTAATACTAAAGACATGAATTTCCAGTCTCCTTCTATGAATTTCTCTTTCAATACCTGGAATCCACTTGATGAAGCTTCTCCTCCATCTTGAGCTAATATTTCTGTAGCTCCAAAACAACTGAATATTAAGAATACAATTCCTAATGCAATAATTTTTCGCATAATACGTCGAGTTTTCTGTTTTATCTATTGTGAAAGAAATAGGTTTATTCCGATAAAAATAGAAATTAATCTAAAAGTCTACTATTAAGAAAGAATTTTTTTTTTATCATATCCCCAATAGGACGAATAAGTGTTCATTTTACACTAAATAAGATGTTTTTTTAAGCTGTTTTGGTGCTTTTTAGCGCTATTCCCTTTGGTTTTATACCTCTATTTAAAGCTTAATGTCTTCTTGGGCACTTCCCTTCTAAAGCCTTAATGCTTTAAAGGGTCGGGCTATTCATGGGTGCCGTCCTTTGGACTCACACTTCGCATAGCTGCATCAGCGTGACCATTTCTATCCCTAGTGCAAAACAGAGTATAAAATATTAACCATCAAGTGCTTATTACTAAAATAGGATTGCCTTCGGCAATCCCCGAAAAGGGATGTTAAAATAATCAAACCCCATACTTAGTTTAAATTACTTGAGGAGAATGAGATGAACGAATGGTTTCGATCTATCGGAATTGAATGTAGTAAACCTACATTCAAAATGAGTGAACCTCACCATCAGGTGAGGGCGGGTAGAAAGAATCCCGAATTCTCCGACTTCTTTAAGGGAATGCCTTCGGCGATCCCTTAAAGGGGAAGCTAAAACATATTAAGCAGGTGATATTCAGCAATTTTATTTCCTAAGCCTATGCAAGTAAACTTGACTAGCCTTAAATCAATAAAAAATGCGCATCAATAGATGCGCACATGCTTAATATGTTTGCGGAGAATGAGGGATTCGAACCCCCGATACCCTTTTGAGGTATACACGCTTTCCAAGCGTGCGCCTTAAGCCACTCGGCCAATTCTCCAATGAGGCATAAAGTTAGTAATAACTTAATTGCAAACTTCCTTAATACGGGAAAATAGTCTCCGAATTTTGTCCCGTTATATTTATGACTTCATTCACGTCAACGTCCTTAATCGCTGCCAGTTTTTCTGCGACCAGCTGAACATATGAAGACTCATTTCTTTTTCCTCTATGAGGTACAGGCGTTAAATATGGTGCATCAGTTTCTAAAACCATCATATCCAATGGCAACTGCGAAACTGTTTTATCCACACCAGCATTCTTAAATGTTATCACGCCACCTATTCCAATGAAAAAGCCGGGGATTGTTTGAATTCTCATGGCCTCTTCTACAGTACCATTAAAACAATGAAAAATACCCCCACTTAGTCCACTACTCATTTCTTCGACAATTGAAATCGTTCTGTCTAAACTATCCCTTGAATGAATAACTACTGGTAAGCCTAACTGCTTTGCCCACTCTATTTGTATTCTAAACGCTTTTTCCTGGATACCTTGAGTACTTTTATCCCAATATAAATCAACACCTATTTCTCCAACTGCAGCATAATCATTTTCAAAAAGCTCTAGTTTTATAATCTCCAATTCTTCCTCATAATTTGACTTAACGGAACAAGGGTGTAATCCCATCATTGGTATGCAAAATCCAGGGAATTGCTTTGCAATATTTTTCACATCTTTGATGGATTCAGCATCGATATTAGGCATGTACATTTTCTCCATACCTACATCTTTGCATCTCTGGATAACTAATTCTATATCGTCATGGAATTTATCCAGGTATATATGTGTATGTGTATCTATAAGCATTAATTGATGGCTTCTAAGCGCAAAAGTAAATATTATGTGGTTTGGGTAGGACAAAACCCTGGAATTTATGATAACTGGACAGATTGCCAGCTACAAATAAAGTCATTCCCTGGCGCAAAATATAAATCATTTAAAACCAAGGATGAAGCAGAAAGAGCTTTTAGTGGTGCATACAAAGATGCAATTGAAAGGAAAGCAAAGATTGAATCACCAGATTTCGAAAAATTTAAAATTGAGAAAAACAGTATCAGTGTTGATGCGGCATGTAGTGGCAATCCTGGTATTATGGAATATAGGGGTGTCATAACAACAACTGGTGAAGAAATTTTTAAGAAAGGCCCGTATAAAAATGGTACAAATAATATTGGTGAGTTTCTAGCACTAGTTCATGGCCTTGCACTACTTAAAAGACAGGGAGATTCAAAAACAAAAATCTATACCGATAGCAGAACGGCTTTATCTTGGATTAGACACCGAAGAGTCAAAACGGTATTGAGAAAAGATAGAGATAATGAAGTCTTGTTTATAATGATAGATAGAGCTATCAAATGGTTAAAGACTAATGACTATAAAACTGAGATTATAAAATGGGACACTAAAAACTGGGGAGAAATACCTGCTGATTTTGGCAGAAAATAGGTCTAAAGTTTTACAAACTTCATTCTGTAATCAGATCTCACATTCCCTTTTTTGATTGCCTCTAACTTTCTCTTTATGAGTCTTTTCTTTAGTGGCTTCAATTTTTCTGTAAAGATTTTACCTTCTATATGATCATACTCATGCTGAATTACCCTTGCATTGATGCCACTAAACCTCTTCTCATGTAGCTCAAAAGATTCATCATAATATTTTATCAAAATACCTTCCTGTCTACTTACATCTCCTCTAATATGAGGAATGCTCAAACATCCTTCCTCATAACTCCATTCTTCGCCAGTTTCTTCTATTATTTCTGCATTTATAAATGCTTGCTTAATGCCTTTGTCTTCATCACCTTCCTCCATAACTTGTACAGTATCTACAAGAAATAATCTGATACTTTTCCCTATTTGAGGTGCTGCGAGTCCAACGCCTTGAGCATTATACATCGTCTCCCACATATTATCTATCAACTCTGTGAGGCCATCATAATTTGCATCAATCGGTTTTCCTACTTTTTTTAAAACAGCTTGACCGTAAGCATAAATCGGTAATATCATACTATATGTGATTCAAATATCTTTGTAAAATTAATACGGCACTTAACTGATCGACTTTCTTCTTATCTCTCCGATCCTTTCTTTTCATGCCTGCCTGTATCATAATATCAATGGCATCCCTGCTACTAAAAAACTCATCCTGAAAATCAATTTCCATGCTAGGAAATAATTTTTGAATCTTTATCACTAGCTTATCTATATCTTGATTCAAATGAGTTTCTGTGCCATCAGCGTGCAAAGGTAATCCAAATACTATTTTTTCAACACTTTCCTTCCCACAATAGTCTTTAATATAATTTAGTAAGTCCTTTGTGTCAAGACCAGTAAGTCCATTCACCACAATTTGTAAAGGATCAGTAGCAGCCACACCACTCCTCTTCTTACCATAATCTATTGAAATTATCCGGCCCATATTAACCAAATGTTTTTTAGATTGAAAAAGTTCTTACAGATTTAAAAGTCTTAATGAGCTTAAAAAAAAGAACCCCCTCCAGGCTTTCCTAGAGAGGGGCTCCATCCCAAAAACAGTAATATATTTTATGTTACTTTATAACAACCATTTTCTTGGTTGCAGTAAACTTACCTGCTTTAATCGTGTAGTAATTGATTCCTGAGATTCCTTCAGCATCTACTCTAATAGTATGCTTTCCTGCCGGATAGATACCATTTTCTTGCATTACTACTTTTCCAGCTACATCATAAACCATAAACTCAACTTCCAATTCTGCTGGAATACTAAATTCTACAGTTGTAAAATCTGAGAATGGATTCGGTACATTCTGAGCTAAGTCAAACTGGAACCTGTCTCCACTTCTATATGTCAACTCAATATCCATTGCTGTTAAATCCGCTGAATACGCTTCTTTCTTGGTGATAGCTGAATTCATATTGATGTCAGAAGATAAATCTTCAACTACAATGCTGAATAAAGGACTATCAGTATCGACACCAATCAATTGAGAAGAATTCCAACTGAATGTCATCATATCATTAGAAATCAGTGCAATATTCTGATCATTAACATCTATACTTCCAGAAATTACATTCACTACATCTCCATCTAATTGCAATGTAAATTGCATACCGTATAGATCAATTAATTGGTCAGCATATACATCAATAGTAGTTGTATTCTGATCAGTAATTAGATCATAACTAAGATCAAGAGTGCTGTTAGATCTTGTGTCTACAGATGGTCCATTGAAGTTTAGAATAGCTGAGTTATTAACATCTCCTATCTTAACTCCAATAAAATCGATGACCATTTCATCTTGTAAACTTGGGATCTCGTAGATTTCTGGGAAGGCCTCATCCAATGGATTATCATCATAGAAATTATATTGCTTATCAATAAATCTCCAAGATTCGTTTGCTGGGAATTCTGAATAGATACCTAGAATCATTTTTCTTAATTCTATAACATCTATTGCTGTAATTGTTTGATCGTTATTGATATCTGCTGCGATGATCTTATATGGAGATTCAATCTCATTCAGACCTAACACATGTCTCTGGATCATAACAATATCTAATGTCGAAACACCATTCAAGTAATCATCATTTTTATGAGGATCAATATCATAGCTATTTCCAAGAGGCATCTCTGGGAATGCGTAGTCACCAAACTCGTCTGTCATTTCAATCAGACCAGCTGCACCTAATAGGTCAACCATAACGTCGCTGATTTCAGCTTCATTTTCATCCATAATCGATCCACCAATCCCTACTCTCATACCTGTATCTTCACAAGCACCCTGATTATCTTGAACATCTACACCTACTGTACAGAATGTCTGTAATAATTCTCCTAGTTCATTTACTATTGGATCACCGTGATAATCAACTGCAGTAAAGTAAACAGTTACCATTGTTGTGTCTGAAAGTGCATCTTCACAATCAAATACAATATTAGTAGCCTCGAGTGAGTCAGCAATAAAGTGCCCTACTACCTGATATCCACACTGGTGGAAACTGCCGGCGTCAAAGTCAGATGCCCATAGTTCTACATAACCAGTAGTATCTCCGTTCTCTTCATGTATACCTAAGCTTACTGCTAAGGAGTTTAAGCAATATGCTGTTGGTTGAATACAATTTACAATTGAGAATTCCTGATCACAAGTTGTGGTATTACCACATCTGTCAAAGAATGTCCATCTTACTAAGTGTGTCCCAATCGGATAATATATCGCGTCGCCACTTGCATCAACTGATGCATTTGCAACATTACCATTTCCTGTTTCCTTGTAGTCGTAGTCGAAAGAGCCGTAGTGTTCGTCGTAGTTTAAGAAAATCTCATACTGCCAGGTCAGATTTTCTTGTGAACAGCTATCAAATGCCATAGCCACTAACTCTACGAATCCTTCCTCACACTCTACGTCATAAGTGCAAACTGGCTCTTTATCTTCCAAACATTCGATCGGGTTACCTTCACCGTCAACGAAGTATGGATCGTCATTGTTATTTAATTTGATGACCTGTTCGTAAGTACATGTGTAATATTGACCATCATACGGATCATAATCACACCAGTCAATAACCGACCATCTTCTTAGTATTTTGAAGCAAGACGCATTATTGTCATTAGAAGGATTAAATTCAAAGATTTCATCCTCCCAGTTTGCACCTACAAGGTGACACTGGTTATCTCCAATGAAGTGAGGGTATCCTGTAACATCTGGGTGATAGTCCGAAGACGTTGGATCATCACATCCACCATTCATTGTAATATCTAGTGGCCAAATTACATGATCATTTGGATCATCTGGCTTATTACAATTAAAGTAGAATAATTCATCATTATTAAAGTAAATCGTTTGAGAGCAACTTGAAGATGTTCCACCTGAACTAGTTGCTGTAAACGTTCTAATAATCTTTCCTTCTTGACACTGATCTAACTCTTCAACTACAGTTTCTACTAGTGTATCACCACAAGTTCCAGAAACATAAGCATAGCCAAATGAAGCTCCTAAATCAGACATATCGTATGTCTCTTCACAGTCTACGGTCATATCAGCTGGACAAATAATTGCAGGAGCTGTTTTGTCTTGAACCTCAACTGATACCATGCAATCATTAAAGTTACATTCAGCATCAATGGCTCTTAAAATAACCATATTATCACCTGCATCATCACAACAGAAAGAAACTGCATCTGCGAATCCACAAACTGGCATTTCTAATACATATTTGTATCTGAAATCATTTAGGTCATCCATACATGGACCATTATACCATGTTCCTGTATACTCACTACCATCATAACAAGCATATGTGCATTCTCCTAAACCAGGTACTGGTTCGCCCGGTGCCCACATTGGAGAATCTTCTCCAGCAGGGAAGTCCGTGCCATCATGCCATACATAATCATCACCATAATCTCTCTTCACACCTATCCAGAAACATTCTTCCTGGTAGCCAGAATGGTGATAAACTGCATCATAAACCCAATCTCTTTCTTCCGCAGTATTATATGAGAATACATGACCTTCTAAAGCTGAAGCCTCTGACTTTGCCTTATCAGCAGTATACTCATGCTTAGATATATAATAATCTTTTCCGTTGTATCTTCCTAAGTAATGGAATCCGTATAATCCTACAGGACAATCACAATCTTCTGGATTAACATATCCTCCTTCATCCGGCATTCTCCTACTTACTATTCTTGATAATTGACAATCATCATAAGATCCTTCGTCAAAAGTAGAAGCATAAACATGTGTTCCATCTTGACTATTCAAACTAACAACTGTATTATTATCACATACTGGAACTGGAGGTGTTAAATCCTGTACCCATAAATGAATAGTATCTTTTGTTGAATTGTAGCATGCATCTTTAGCTTCATATATCGCTAAATAATGCCCTCTAGGCACCTGTGCATAGCCTCCATTACCATCTACAAAGTCTACTGGGTTACCATATACATCTTCGATATTAATACTTACATCTACATCATCATAACAATCGTCATTTACATAAGCAGCTGGAAGATTAATATTAGCACCACAGTATATTTGCCCATGCTGTGGATGGTAATAATCCATAGGTATGTTTGTAGAAAGCGTTAAATCATGGTGGGCGTCAATAGATGGCGCTGTATTATCCTTTATTTCAATCATTTGCGTAATCGGATCGAACGTTCTAGGATCACAATTCCACTCTATGATTGTCCATGTTCTTACTACTTTAACAACACAATCTACTTCTAAAGTTAAATCACTGTATGTAGCTAAAACATTACAATATTGCTCTGGCTCTGGATATAATGCTATATCTCCAGTTTCTGGATCAAAAACATTATCGTCATCCAAATCAAAATATGGTACACCTGTAATTGTAGGGTCAATGATCGGATTTCCATAATGGTCGTACTCAAAATATCCACAATCAAATGCATTTCCATCTGTATTGAAATAATTTGCTGGACCTTTTATGATATCCTCATCTGGTCTTAAAACATCAAAAGTAAATGTGCATGGTTCAGATTTATTGCCCCATTTATCTACTGCAACATATGTTCTAGTAACCGTTTTTAATATCTCCGGATTAATACTAGAATCTGTGCAATCATTTACAACAATATCTTCAAAAATCATATCAAAAGTAACCCCATTACATTCAGGCTTAGAAAGCAATGGTTTGAAATCTATTAATTGATAACAATAGAGTTCATTCATATTAGTTTCTGGTACAACTTCTAAATCATCAATTATGAAGAAACTTCCACTATCGTGAATTAATACGCTTGCAATGTGGTCAGCCTCAATAGATATTTCACCAGAAGCGTTTAACATGGCTGGTCCTGTCTCTGACTCAATTAAATTACCTCCAATATCATATGCCTCTATAGTCAACGGCGAATTTGATGAATAATTAAAGCTTACACTACTCCAGAAGTAGCCAACTGCTTCAATTGGTAATTCACCATTTACTGGAGAGTATAAAACATCAACTCCAGATGATGGTGGATATGGACCACTGTTTAGATTAATACCATCCGTCAGAATTGTTGCATCTCCACCAAAACTTACACCGACATCTTCATATTGATCAGTGACAAGATCATCTGCAGTTAACAATTCAAAATCTACAGTAATCGGAGTATCGTCTTCGTTACAGTAAATCATCGGAGGTAATTCGTCTTCAACGATTAAATTTCCC
>Ga0213858_10001882_pt1 | contig 10032 bp, 7 predicted proteins | sample PICome_FD_160122 | JGI IMG/M metagenome (GOLD analysis project Ga0213858, IMG submission 160122) | Coastal seawater microbial communities near Pivers Island, North Carolina, United States - PICO245 | ecosystem: Environmental > Aquatic > Marine > Coastal | place: USA: North Carolina | collected... | reverse complement strand
CAGGAGAATATATTGAACCAGATGATGAACGCATTGACCGTATTATCGATAGTTGGCGGGGTGAGCGTCCTGCTATGCATTACAGCAGTTGCCGTGAGGATGTACTACACGGCTTTGATCCAAGTGTACGACCAGACATGGACACACTACTTGAATCCGGATTTAAAAAACAAAAGTTGAGAGCACACAGTGACTATATGTGGAACACTGCCTGCAACGAGTGGGCACTATCGCACTGGGAATGGGCAGACATCATGGTCGAGGCCAAGATGAAGAACTTGTCCACAGGACAACTTTACAGCATGACCGAAGAGTCAAAACGTATGGCAGCATAAATACAATATGAATTTAGCAAAGATGTATGGAGCAAAAACTCCACAAGCAATTACAAAAGATAAAAATCCTAACCGTGTGCTAGGTGGACTCAAAGGTGCTGGTGTAAACAGTTTCACAATGCTAGGCGAAGATGAAACTGAAAAACAGATTCCAACTTATGCTTATGTACAAGCATTGGAAGAAAAAATCAAGCGACTAGAACAAACAATGCTTGAGCAAGACAAACACATTAGGAGATTGAGAAATGATCAAAGATTGGATAGAGAATCGTTTAAAACAGCGTTCAACCGTTGATGGAGTGCTTATGGTTGCAGCAGGAGCAGCAATCATTGTATTTTCACCACTAACTAAACTTATTGCGTATGCTGCTATTGCATATGGAGCCTATACTATTTGGCGACAGTAATTTACAAAACAAAAATTAATCACGAAAAAAAATTAATACATAATTTTACACCAAAATGCGGAAGCAGCTCTATCTCTTTATGGCTGTCAAATTTTGGTCAATGGGAAAATTATAATTTAAATAAAAATAATATTCCAAATGATTACACTGTATTTTCAACTGTAAGGAATCCAATAGATTGGGTTATTAGTGGATTTAAAATGTGGAAGAAAAAAGGAGTTTGGTTCCAATTTACTCAACATTTAGAATTTATTAACAATCCATATGTCTTTATTAATAATATCGATAACAAGTTTGATTACAGTGATTGGTGGTATCATTGCGGGATAACTCCAGATCAACATCTTGTAAAAAATCAAAAAGTTTTTAAAATAGAAAATATAGATAAATTGCAAGAATGGTTTGCAGAATTTTATCCCGCAGCAGATAAAGTTGAAATACCTAAAATTAATACAACAAGTCTTGATTATAATTTTAACCTTACCGATTCGCATCACCAATATCTAATTAATAGAAAAATGTATTGGTATGCTAAAGAGATAGGTTACGATATTGACTTCACAGCTTACTTATAGGTATATTGCTACTAGCTTTAATGCTCCAAACTTTTTTTGCGTTAACACCACGTTGTTGAGCAAATCGTTTTGCATCACAATTTTCACAAACATGAAAATAGTTGTTGTTTAGTCTTTTTGGATCCATACTACCTCTAGGGCGTGTGAATTCATTGTCACAGTTATCACAACGTAACACAACCATAGTTTTTTTACGATTATAGGTGTGTTGCTTGCCAAGTTTACTACGGCGCATATGCCAAGTATCGATGAAATATTCTTTTATAAACATAACTATATTTACATTAAGATTATAAAATACAACCATAAATAATAGAAAGGAACACAAATGAGCGTACTTACACTAACACAATCAGCACAAAAACAGATAGATTTACTTTGTGAAGAAAACGAATGCTATGGTATTAGTTTAAATATCAAAGGCGGAGGTTGTGCAGGATTTGAATATGACTGGGGTACAGTTGCAACTCCTACAGATCTTGAAAAAGATGATGAAGTAGTAAAAACTGCAAATGGTTGTGCATTTGTAGTAGGTGCTCATAGTTTAATGTTTCTTATCGGAACAGAAGTAGATTATGTCAAAAGTTTAGTAGGATCAAATTTTGAAATCCGCAATCCAAATGCTCAAAGTGCATGTGGTTGTGGAGTAAGTGTAAACTTTGATATGGATAATTTAGTACCACAATGGTAATGGAGTAAAAATGGCAAGAGAAATAATTGATATCGGTATTGAGGGTAACGACGGTACAGGCGATAGCATACGTGAAAGTTTTAAAAAAGTAAATGAAAACTTTCAAGAGCTATATGCAATCTTTGGTTTAGGCGGAAGTATTAGTTTTAAGAATATCGACGATACACCTGATAGTTATTTAGGTAATGCCGGTGGCATAGTAGCAGTTAATCAAACTGAAACAGGAATGGGTTTCTTCAAATTTATTAGTGATGCACTTGATAATGCTGCAACTAAATCTGCAGGTGTAGAAAATAATAGTGTTGTTGTTGAATTTGAAGATGTGGATCCCGCTACTCCGGATCAAAGCGGAACAGTAAAAATTGTTATTAATGATCCGCATATTGAAAGAGACCCTGATCCGACTATAACAGCTCCTTTTTCTCTTTCTAATGTAACAGCATATGATAATAACACTGATATTGTTTTAAGAAATACTACAGGTACTGGTGCCGATATCAATACACTTGTTACAAATTGGAATACTACACACTCAAGCAAGCCTGCAATCACTGCTGAAAATATTGTTCCAAGTATTGGCTATACCAATGATACTTATGTAAACATAGCCGGCGATACAATGACTGGCCATTTGAACACAATTACCGGTGCCACAGGCACTCAAGTGCCTCAAGTTGATGAAGTTATTACAAGAGCAGGTAGTGAAAACAATAGACGTATGCTAGATACACTTTATCTTGCAGACCATCCAAATCCAATTGAAGGCTTTGGTACTCCAAATGGTAAAGACGATTTACAGGCTGTTACAAAACTTTATGTTGATACACAAGGATTTAGTAGTACTACTAACTTGTATGTTTCAACAAGTGGCGACGATAATCAAAGCACCACTCCTGCAGGTCAGGAAGGTACTGCTCCACAATATTCATATGCTAGTGTAAATGCTGCAATGAATAGAGCTACACAAATTATTGATGCAACGCCATTTGAACCTGGTCCCTATGTACAGCGACTCACATATGAACAACAAACACTCAATACAAAAATATCGGGTATCACTGGATACACTGCTTGGGGTGGTGGTGTAGCAGCTACAGCCAGTCCAATTGTGCAAGATGCGATTTTTACAATACAAGAAGATGTCGAAACACTAGTTGCAACTAACTATCCTGATCTTTCATACAATGTAGAAACTTGTAAACGAGATGTTGATTTAATAATCAACAGTGTAAGATTAGATGTTTTAGCAGGTGCAAATGTAAACTATTTGTCAAGATATGCAGGTTTGAGATACTATGCAAATCCTAGTGCAGTTCGTGCTAGAACAATACAACTTGATGCCACTGTAGAAAGTATAGCTTTGATTAGAGCAAGAATTTCTGATTTATTGACAGAGGAACTGGCTTTAAGCGGCGGTGATCCTGTCTATGATGCTTATGTAGATAGATTAAATGAAATTATTGATATTGTTCAAGGAACAGAAGTAGCACTTGCAAGCACAGGAGATGGTTATACTTTTGATTTTCTAAATGGCACAAGAGAAAGTGTTGATCAAGGTATAGAAGGCAATCCAGATTTACGTGAAGGAAAATTAATTGTCGGTGTAAAATCTGGTGCTAAAGGTATCATTACTGATTATATTAGAAGTGCAACAGGAACAACAGATAGAGTTGTTGTAGATTTAGTTGAACCTATTGAGTTTGAAGCAGATGAGGAATTGGATTTTGGTAACATTACCAAAAATAACCAAATCACTGTAAGAGTTGAATCTGGAATTTATTATGAAAATTTGCCAATTAAATTGCCTGAAAATGTAAGTATTAAAGGCGACGAATTTAGAAGAGTTGTTTTAAGACCAAAACCAGGCGTATCTCAAAGTAAATGGGCAAACACATATTTCTATAGAGATGCAGTAATTGATAGTTTACCTGCTGCTTATTCTCCGATAGAGACAATTAGTGCAATTTCTGCAGATCCTTTACGTACAGCAGGAACTTACAATATAACGAACACACAGTGGACAAGTCCCGGAAATTCTATAGATGCAACTTTTGAGGTTGAAGTTGAAGCAGGCACAGGAAATACAACTGTCACTGTGACAAATCCAGGTGATGGATTTATAGTTGGTGAACAAATAACAATTCCTAACACCAATTTAGGAAGTGGTGCAGGTGCAGCAGACGTTGTGTTTACTGTAACAGCAACAGGCGGCGGCTTGACATTTGTACACCCTATAAGTGGCAAAAACGGTAAGTATGGCTATCATTACTTGACAGATCCTAGTGCTCCGGTTGAAGTAGGAACCGATGGTGCTACAAATCCTGGAAACTTTGATCAAGCAGCCAGATTGATTGAGTTTAACAAAGAATTTATTACCGAAGAAACTATTGCATATATTGATGCACAGGTAGCCGGTGGTGCAGGAATATGGAGCGGATTTACTTATAATGCTACAAAATGTAGACGTGATACTGGATTAATTATTGATGGTATTATAAATGATTTAAAATTAGGTGGCAGAGAAGCAACACTTACAAACCAAGGCGCATACTATTCTGGGAGTGTTGCAGGCCAAGAGGCACAGACAGAAGCTGCATTAGAAAATATTAAAGCCATTGCATCTTCTGTTTTGGCAAATGATCCAGATAATCTCTACACTGCATTAAGTTCAGAAGTACAAGTTACTGATGAAGATTACACAGCTGAAGTAGAAGCAGAAACAAATGTAAATGGTTTACTTGATTGTGTAATTTTTGCTTTTGATCCTAGTTATAACCCTCCATTAAACAACAGCGAAATGGATGTTCTACTTTGTAACGATGGTACAATTGTTAGAAACTTAACAGTGCAAAGACATGGCGGATTTATGATGACACTGGATCCTGAAGGACAGATCTTAACAAGATCACCTTATTGTCAAACTGGTTCTAGTTTCTCACAATCAAAAGGCACACGTAGAAATTTTGCAGGTGGACTTTTTGTTGATGGATATGCAGGCAACATGCCGGTGACTGTTGATACAGTAAACAGTGCATTCAGTATTTCGGTAAGCTCACCTGCAGGAAATGGTTTATTTGTACGTAAACCTCCTACACCGTTCCCCTTCTTTTACAACGGTGCACGTTATCAAGTGAACGTTATTAAAAACTATGACAAGGCAGCTGGTACTGCAACATTTGTGTTGGACGAAACAAGTAATCCTACTGACTCTGTGACACGTTTAATAGACAATATTACTAGAGCAGCAACGGCAGAAGTAACATTTGCAACAGCACACGGATTCTCCAATGGTGATAGAATTGCAATCAGTGGTGTAAATGGTATGACACAAATTAATGGTCAAACTCTTTTCATTAGTACAACTGGTGTTTCTGTTGATGCAACCACACAAGTTCTACTATATGAAGACGAGGCATTAAGTGTACCATATGATACACAGGCAAGCGCAGGTTTTAGTGCATACACTGGAGGAGGACAAGCTGTAACAGTTGCAGGTGGTCAAGGTTGGACCAGTGGTACTGGTGTTGATATATTTGTACAAAGTGGTGGTAACAGATCAATGCTTGCTAACGACTTTACACAAATCAACGATCTAGGATTTGGTGCTCTTTGTATAAACAACGCATTGTCGGAACTTGTTAGTATGTTTACATACTACTGTCACACAGGTTATCTTGCAGCAGATGGTTCACAGATACGTAGTATCGCTGGTAACAACAGTTATGGATTCTATGGACTGGTTGCTTCGGGTAGTGACCCAGACGAAATTGCAACAGATGTTTCATTAGCAGCAAATATGGTTTTCCCGGCAAAAGCATTTAGAGCTGATGGCTATTTAGATTTTGCTAGTGCTGTTCCAGGAGGTGTTGCACGTGGACAAACCATTACACAAGGTTTGATTGAACTAACAATAAGTGATATTTCACAATCTGCAACTGTGGCAGTAATGACAACAACTGCGCCTCATGGTTTAACAAACGGTGATCTAGTCACTATTAATAATGTTACCACAATGACTGAAATTAATGGTTTTAGTTTCTATGTAGATACAGATGGTAGTGGTAGTGCAGGCGGAACATATACAACAAGTGAAGTTGGATTGTATACCGATGAGGCATTAACATCACCTTTGGATACAAGCTCTGGATATACTGCATTTGGTGCAGGAACAGGTGACGCTACAAGAGAAGCAAACGCAAGTGCTATTGTGAGTTTTCTAGGCGAAGAAGACGGTTCTGGCAATCCACGAAGAATTTATGTTCATTCAACAACTGGAAGTTTTAACACATCAAATTCTTGTTCCACAACCAGTGTTCCGGCAGTTGGAACTCCAACTGATACTGAAAATTTAACCACTGATGCACCTGAAGAATCATTGTTTATGTATGCATATGATTTAGATGGTTTCCCAAATAATATTAGTGAAGTTGAAATTTATCACGATGTAAGTCTTTATCAACCTTATGAAATAACAAATGCAAGTGATGCAGATTTTACTCTAGGTGGCTATACAATTGATACATCTACAGCAGTTGGTTTAGGCGGGACCTATACATCTAACGATGCTGTTTTTGAAATTTCAAAAATACGAGCAGGAGGCGGAACATATCAAGTTCGAGTAGTCGAAGGTGGAACCGGTGCAGCAACAGGCGAAACAATTAACATTCCTGGTGACTTATTAGGAGGTGCAACTCCTGGCAATGATATCGAAATTGAAGTTGTTGATGCAGACGGCGGTATTATAAGTGAAATGCAAATTAACAGCGGTTCACCAAGGGTAGATGATACAACACCGCAATTGTCAGGAAAAGTTTATAGATTTAACTTTGGTACTGGTTTAGAAGGTACTGCTGATAACGGACTACAGGCAGACACATTACATGATACGTCACTGGTTATTAGGCATAAACAAAACTTTGTTATGGATAGTTTCCCTACAGAAGAAATTCCAGTGAGACCGAGTACTGCATTCCAATTTGTAGATGACACAAATGAATACACTTACAGAACTATTGCGTTTACAAACACAATTACAGATGGCGTAACCGTTGGACTTGATCAAAAAGTTGTTACTTTTGATGCAAACTTCAGATATATCGATATTACTATTGATAGAGAAGGGGATGCATTATTTGATAGTGAAAGTGCATTCTATGCGGCTGCTACAGTCAATCCAAACTATACAGATATCATGGCATCCCCTACACCTGCATTGAGTGGCACTATTACAATGGGTGACACTGCTGCAACAACCAGCACCGATGGTAGTAGATTTTTAGTTATTAACACAGTAGATGAAACTGACGAAGCTAGATTACAAAATGGAGACATGATTTTCACATGGGGCGGTAAAGTTCATCAAATTGATTCATATGCTGTATATGATTATCCAGCAGGTGGAGGATCAACAAGAGAAGTTGGTGTTATAAAAATCAGTGACGTTGCAAACAGTGATATTAATTTTCCATTACTATCAGGAAGTGCATATGGCGGTATTGGTTTAAGCACTGAAATAAACGATGGGTTAGTTCTAAAAGCAGGATTAGCCTCTGGTGAAAATGCAGAAATTACAGTCAACATCAGTACATGTCGAGCAACAGGACACGATATGTTGGACATTGGAACAGGCGGTTATAACACAAGTAACTATCCAGAACGCATTTTTGGTGAACCATTTGGTACAACAGCATTGAGTGTAGGAGATGCTATTGACAGTGACGGATTTAACAGTGCTGCACAAGCTCAAGAACGTAACAAAGGGCGTGTGTTTACTGTTATGACAGACCAAGATGGTTTCTTCCGTGTTGGTAGATTCTTTGAAGTTGACCAAGGTACTGGTAGTGTTACATTTAACGCAGCACTTGTTTTAACAAACATTGATGGTATCGGTTTTAAACGTGGTGTACGTGTAAATGAATTCTCAAATGACGGTACATTTACAGATGCCAAAGGTGATGCAGTGCCTACACAGACAGCAACAGAAGCATATATCAATGCACGTTTAGGCAGAGACAGAAATGGTGTTGCTTTAACATCTGGTATTATTCCAGCAGGAGGTGGCTTCCTTTACAAGGCAGGTGATACCATGGCTGGTACTCTTAATATGGGTAACAACAAATTAACAGGACTAGCAGCACCAGATCCTACACAACCTACCGATGCAGTAAACATTCAATATTTTGAAGAGAATACAGATGAAATCAACGACATAGGCGATGTTACTATAACAGGAACAAATGCTGCAATACAAGCAGATATACTAGCCTTTACGGGTACCAATCAAGAAAGTCAAAACTGCGAAGTACAAGGCGATATTGTATTAACATATGATCCGTTGTCGCCCAACATTGTTACAGCTGGTTTAAGCAGTGGTGTTATTGTAAACGATGATGTTGCTGCAAACGCTGCAATCGAACAAAGCAAACTAGATATGGTAATTGCTACAAGTAGAGCAGCAGCACCAACAGGAACGCCAGCGGATATACAAGCAGCAAGCGGACTAGCAAGTTTTGATAGTGCAAACTTTACCGTAACTGATGGCTGGGTTAAAATCACAGACGGTGGTATTGCAAATGTAGAACTAGCAAATAGTGACATCACTATTGGATCAACAACAGTTGCATTAGGCGGTACAAGCACATCACTTGCTGGTATGACTGGTATCACTTTTACAAGCGGTAATATAGAAAGTGTTGTTAATATAATTCATTCCGGAGATATTAGAGGTGGTGCAAATGGAAGCAGTCCTGACAACGGACAGTCGCTTGGAACTACTAATCATACATATAATGCTGTTTGGGCAACAACATTCCACGGTACTGCTACTGAAGCACTATACGCCGACTTGGCAGAAAACTATTTAGGTGATGCAGACTATGAACCAGGTACAGTGCTTGTATTTGGTGGTGATGCCGAAGTTACAGTCTGCAGTGCTAAAGGACAAACTAGTGTCGCAGGTGTTGTAACAACAAATCCAGCACACTTGATGAACAGTGCATTGGAAGGTGATCACGTTGTAGGACTAGCACTGCAAGGTAGAGTACCATGCAAGGTTATCGGGTCTGTGAAGAAAGGTGACATGCTGGTTACAAGTGCAGTACCAGGTTATGCAATAGTGAATAACTCCCCAGGCGTAGGTCAAGTGCTTGGTAAAGCAGTTGGCACTAAAGACACCGAAGACAGAGGTGTTGTAGAGATTGTGGTAGGGAGAGTATAATGGCTATTCAATTAATCAACGTAGGCACAACAGCAAACAGCGGAGGGGGTGATCCTCTCCGCGATGCAATGATTAAAATCAATGAAAACTTCACTGAAGTGTATGCAGACATTGCTGCAATTGATCCAAACACTGCTACAGATATTAAGGGCAGCGTGTTTGCAGATGATAGCACACTGTTGGTAGATGGTGTAAATGGAACTGTACCAGCAGCAAACTTGTCAGGTACATTGCCTGCATTGGATGGTGGTGCTTTGACGAATATTGATGCTGCAAATATAACAGGTACATTGCCTGCATTGGATGGTGGTGCTTTGACGAATATTGATGCTGCAAATATAACAGGCAGTTTATCTGGTGTTGCTGTATCTACAGCAGACATTACAGGCTACGGTGTATTCACAGGCACAGAAGAATCATTTGCTACACTGACAGGTGCTACAGGAACAGTTGCACACGATTGTGACAATGGACACATATTCTACCACACTACACCAGCAGCAGATTGGACTGCGAACTTTACCAACTTGGGACTTACAGCAGAACACGCCACAACATTGAGTATTGTTATTGCACAAGGTGCTACAGCATATATTCCTAGTGCAGTAGAAATAGGCGGTGTAGCACAAACTATATTATGGCAAGGTGGCAGTGCTCCAAGTGGCACAGCAGATGGCACAGATGTTGTAGCATTTAGCATATTGAATGACGGTGGCACGTATGTTGTTATGGGACAGTTGGTAGGATTTAGTTAATGCCTTTCTTTAGTAGTTTTACAGGATCATTCACAGGTGGTAGAAGAACAGTA
>Ga0213858_10001880_pt1 | contig 10037 bp, 10 predicted proteins | sample PICome_FD_160122 | JGI IMG/M metagenome (GOLD analysis project Ga0213858, IMG submission 160122) | Coastal seawater microbial communities near Pivers Island, North Carolina, United States - PICO245 | ecosystem: Environmental > Aquatic > Marine > Coastal | place: USA: North Carolina | collected... | reverse complement strand
ACAAGATGATGAATTTTAGATTATTCAAATATGAGAACTATTGTAAAACATGTATGGAATGGGTTGAACCTAAAGGTCACTTTCCAGTATCAAAATATGCGAGTGTATTATGAGTATAACTGATTCACTAAAAAGAAGGGCACATGTTGTTCATTATAAAAAAGATATTATACCTACCAGATCACAAATAGAGGAGATATTAAGAATAGGTTATCCTCTTGCAACATCAAAACAAAAAGCGTTTCCTTACAAAGCATATGTGTTAGGACCTAATGAAAGTAGAAGTAAAACTTTATATAATCTATGTGAAAATAATAAGATAGAGTTTGATGGTGATGTAGAAGAAAAAGGATTTAAGTATAGAGCAAATCCTAATTTGTATCATTTAGCAACAGCACCTTGGACATTGATATTTACACCAAGAGTAGCACCAGGCAATCAATTTGCACAAGAACAATGTGCCCAAACAGGCACTAAATGGGAAATGGGTGATGAGTCATTTATACCTCGTGGTAGAGAAAGTTGGTCCATAGAAGTAGGTATGATTGCAAAAACAATCACAGGTGCAGTATTAGACGCAGGTTGGGATACTTCATATAATATTTGTTTTCCTAAAGATGTAAGTAAATGGCCTAAAAATTATTTTGGTTTTATTAAACACATGCCATATCTTGTTCAAACGATAGGTAAGGCAGACTTATATAAATGGCAAAACATGAGTGAAGAAAGTTTGAAAAAAGATACTTGCCCGCCATTTGAGGATATCTTTATATTTGAGGATTAATTATGACAGTAGCAGATACGTTTAAAAAAAGAGCTCATGTTGTTCATTATAAAAAAGATATTATACCTACCAGATCACAAATAGAGGAGATATTAAGAACAGCATTACCATTAGTTACATCAAAACAAAAAGGTTATCCCTATCAAGTACATGTGTTAGGTCCTAATGCAGAGCGTAGTAGAAAACTATGGAATCTATGTGAAAATAATAAGATTGATACAGACGTTAAAGCAAATATGGGTGACGCTAAAATGTATCGTTCTAATCACGGTCTATATCATATGCGTTCAGCACCTTGGACTTTGATAACAACACCTATGACGAGAAATGCAAACCCATTTCATAAAGCAAAATTTAAAGAGGCAGACTCACTTTGGGAGTTAGGAAATCCTACGTTTGTTAATGAAGAAAATAGAGAGTCTTGTGCAGTAGAAATAGGTATGTTAGCAAAAGCAATAACAGGTGTAACTTTAGAAAGGGGTTGGGATACATCATACAACATTTGTTTTCCTCATATGAAACATAAGTGGCATGATTTTCCTTTTATTAGATATACACCCACACTTATGCAAACAATAGGTAAAGCAGATGTATATAAATGGCAACAACTAACTGAAGAAGAAAGAAAATTAGATACTGACATATCTTTTGAGAAAATGTTTAAATTTGAAGATGACAAATAAACTACCAGAACATTTAACTAAAGGTGGGCCTGGCGATAAGTATCTAGGTCAAGGTAAGATAGATACATCTAGTTGGTTTGAAGATTCACTTGTAAAACCAATTGTAGGTCCGTTTGAAAAACAAGTTAAAGACCAAGATATATTTTTCTGTGGCGCACCTTTTCAATTATTATATACAGATGTTAAAGGTGACTACGGACCTTGTTCGTGGGCTGATACAGATTTATTTAAAACTAATGTAAAAGATGTTTCAATAAGAGATTGGTTTGAAAACGATAAAAAATTAAATCAACTACGAACTGAAATGACAACACCTGGTTCAGATTTAAAATTAACTAAAAAATCTTGCAAGGCATGTATCAAACAAGAAGAAGAATATGGCAGATCCAGACGACAGGCTTCACTAAAAATACAATCTAATAATATTGGTATATGGCCTGCAATGCGACAAGCAGTTGAGGCATATAAACACACTGGTAGAGGCCATATAGAACACAAAATTTTTGAAGTACAAATTAAAGCATTTGGTAATCAATGTAATTTAGATTGTTACATGTGCCACACTTACGACTCATCTACAAGAACTACAACATTGAACTCTAAAGAACTAGAGGGACAAACAGTTATGAACGATCATGTTATCAGACACGGCAATGAAGTTAAGGTTAATTCTTTTAAAGGCCAGATAACAGATATTATAGATCAGATAGTTGAATTTGCACCTTACATCTACAATCTTAAATTGATTGGTGGCGAACCATTAGTTATGAAACAATTTTATCAATTACTTGACGCAATGATAAAGACAGGTCATACTAATAAAATGTATTGTAAATTTCAAACTAATATGTCTGTTTTAACACAAGGTAAATATAAAATTACAGACTATATTAAACATTTTAAAATGTTTGAATTTACTGTATCGCTTGATGGTATAGGTAAATATGATGAATATATCAGACGTAGATCAAACTGGGAAGATATAGTTGAAAATATTAAAACAGTAAAACAATATCCTAATGTACAAATAAATGTAAATGGCACTATATCTTTTTTAAGTGTATTAAGATTTGATGAACTTATAAAATGGTTTGATGAAAACAAAAAACTATTTAATCAGATCAACTGGTCTAATATAAGAGGGCCAGCAAAGTTATGTGCAAATGTATTACCAGATGATTTAAAAAAAGAACTTATAGACAAATATAAAAACTTTCCTGATATACAAAATGTTTTAAAAGAAGATAACAATGGCCTATCTTATTTAGACACAATTGACTATCTTTTAAAAATAGATAAATACTATGAAGGCACTAAATGGGAAGCAAACTTGTTTGATGTCTATCCTGAACTGAAAAAATATAATGGGGAAAAAAGAGTGAAAAAAATATATTCTGTAGCACTTAACTTACACGACCACAATACCTATGATGGTGTGTTTCATAATCAAAGAGAAAGATTTACTAGATTTAAACATAATCTACCTTATCACGCTGAGGCATACAATCATCAATCAGACGTATTGAATCCTAGCGATTACAGATTAAATGATCAGTTTGTTGAAGAATATTGGGACAAGAATGAAAGAGATGGTACAAATGGTATTTTAGCATTTACATATACATACGGTGGTATAAGAAAATGCAAAGATAAGTTACCACAAGATGTATTTGATTATGACCCGAAAAAACTATGGGACTATTATTTAAAAGATGATCTCTACTTTATAGATCATCATCAATCACACGCAGCCTACGCCTTTCTTAATTCAGGCTATAAACAATCTGATATACTTGCAATAGATGGTATAGGTTCTAAATTTAGATGTGTCTTTTTTGATAAAGATGGCAATCTAATTGATCTATCGGATAAGTTACCTATCGGTTGGTTATGGAATCATATGTCAGGTCTTACAGGTTTTGGCACACTAGGTGCTAGTAAGTTAATGGGTAAAGTAGGTTACGGAAAACATAGTGATTATTATTATACTGTTTTTGATGTAATATTAGGTGGTGAGATAACTGAAAAGAAACAAGAACACTTTAAAGAGATTGATGTTGCTAAACATGGCATAGATGATTTAGCATATACACTACAAGAATTTACAATAGATAAAATTAGAGAACATGTATATCCATTAAAGAGTTGCGATAACTTATGTATTGCAGGTGGTGTTGCTTACAATGGTTATATGAATGAAGAATTTACAAAACATTACGAGAATGTATTTGTACCACCTGCTGTAGGTGATGAAGGTCAAGCAATAGGTACATATATGCATGCCGATTATATGTTAAATAAAAACATACACAAATCAAACTTATATGCTGGTAAAGAGTATGAATTTGTTGGTGATGAGAAAGTAGATTATAAAGAAGTAGCACAAGCAATTGCCGATGGTAAAATAGTAGGTTGGTTTCAAGGTAAATCAGAAAGTGGTAATCGTGCATTAGGTAATAGATCAATACTTGCAGACCCACGTAACCCTAATATAAAAGATATTATCAATCAAACAATAAAAATGAGAGAAGACTTTAGACCTTTTGCACCAGCAGTATTAGAAGAACATTACAAAGAATACTTTGATACAAGATTACCTAGTCCATATATGTCACGTATATGTAAAGTTAAATCAGATAAAGTCCCAGGTATTACACACGTTGATGGTACTGCTAGAATACAAACAGTTAATAAAACAGATAATGAAAAGTTTTATAATATCATCAATGAGTTTTATAAGATTACAGGCATACCAATGTTATTGAATACTAGTTTTAATTGTAGAGAACCAATTGTAGAAACACCACAACATGCGTTAAGAACTTTTAAACGTACAGCGCTTGACTTATTAGTTATTGGTGATCAGATAGTAAGAAAATGATAGATTTAGATTTATTTAAAAGAATAATACATGAAGGTAGGCACAATCCTGATATACTAGACTCATATAGTATAAATCAGTTTAGAGCAAAAGAAAGACTAATCAATCATGTTGAGAAGTTAGGAATTGTAGATCATAATAGTGAGATAGTTATTATGGGAGGTTGGTATGGTAGTATTTTTATACCTGCATTTAAACATGTAAGAAAGATTACCTTAATAGACTCTGATCAAAAAGTTATTGACATTGCTACAAATAGATTATTCTATGATTATCATAATGTTGAATTTATATGTGATGATGTATTTGAAACATTTAAAGAAAAACAATTTAAAAATGTTGATCTGTTTATCAATACTTCTTGTGAGCATATGCGACCTATGTATGAATGGGGACCACTAGGACCTAAATCTATGCATAGTCAATCAAAGTTTGGCACACCTGTTACACGTAAAGAACCATGGTGGCAAAGAATTGCACCTACACACTTTGCGTTTCAATCTAATAACATGTATAATATACCTACACATATAAATTGTGTAAGTAGTATTGAACATTTTAAAGAACAATTGCCTAATAAAAAATTTAATGGTGTTGAATCCGAAGTGCTTGTAGAAGATAAAATTAGTGATCAACGTGGCACAAGATTTTTACTAATAGGAAAAATGAGATGAAAAGAGTAATATACAGTTTGTACATAGATGTTCCTAAAGAAGAATTAGATGTATTTGATAAGAACATTTTAAAACCTAATGTTGTACCTACAAACTATAAAACAAAATCAGAATTTAAAAAACATTATGATGACTTGATAGCTTGCAAACAAGCTTATGCTATGTCTATAAATGTTGATTTTAAAATGTTTGAATTTGATTTGCACTATGTTAATTATCAAAAACAAATGCAAGCAAAATATCCATATCTTACAACTTATAATGTAATTAATTTTTACAAAATACATTTATTATATGAATTAGCAAAACATTATGATGAGATAGTTTATTTAGATTTTGATGTTGTGCCTATGAAATACGATAACTTTTTTGAACATTGGGACTTAACAAAAGGTATTGCTGTTTTAAATAATAACGATAGAAAAACATTAATAGAAAATGTATCTGATACATCACAAACTATAAGAAGTCCATCATCAAAATATTTTAATGCTCAGGCAATGTTATTTGAAAAAGGCATGAGTATAGAAAATGATGTTATCAATACAGGTATAATAGGTATCAATAGAGATCATTTAAATAAACTAGCATACTTTGAAAACTTTGAAGAAAATTTAAATATGATGACAGACTTAACAAAAGATAGTGATATATTTCCTGCCAAGATAAGACAATACTTTGGTTGGGATAACGAAACTTTATTTTCAGTTAAGTTAAAAGAAAACAAAGTGCCTGTACAATGGTTAGATGATAAATGGCATTACTTCTTTGCCTTTCAAGGTTTTATACCTAACGATACAATACTATGTCATGTTATCTGTAAAGACTTTGATCTTGTATGGAGAAAAATAAATGCTTAAAATATGCACGGTGTATTTTGATGGTTTCTATACACCTGATTATGTTGCTAGATTTTACGATAGTTTAAAAAAATATTCAACAGTAGATTTTCAATCTGTATGCATAAGTGATACAGATGTTAAAGCAGATGTAGTCTTACCTTATAATCATAATAGTAAAATAGTAAAACATTGGCACAAACTAAAATTCTTTAGTCCTCAATTTGCATATCAGAATCCAGATGATGAGATTATCATTATGGATATAGATCAAGTTATAGTCAATAACATAGACGATCTACTTAACCATCCAGTAGAAGAAAACGAATTAGTAACTTATGGTCAATGGTGGTCAGACGCTTTAAAGTTTAATGGTGGTTTTTATAAGTTTAAGTCAGGTAGTTTAAGAAAAATATGGGACGACTTTGCACTTAATCCTGAGTTTTGGCAATTGAACTATTACAACAAAGGTATTGTACATAAGAAATACTATGGCGAACAAAACTATGTTGGTAATAAAGTAAAAGAACATAATTACAAACTTACTTTAACACCACATGAATGGGTCACAAAATATACAGATGACTACGCAGAAAATTTAAAACTTAACAAAATGTATATGAATAAATTTAATACTGATTATATGATACTAGACAATGAAGTAAATGAAAAGTTAAAAGTTGTACATTTTACAGGAGTAGGAAGAAAGATAAATGAGAATTATTTGTTGTAGATTTGGCAATAAGTTTAATCAATGGCATGTTGATAACTTAAAACATATGATAGATGAATACTCTGGTCTAAAGTATGATAGTTTTGAAGTTATAGAAGATGACCTATATGGCAATTGGTTTAATAAGTTTCAAATGTACGATAGGTTCCGAGATGGAGAGAACTTGTATTTTGATTTAGATATGGTAATCTATGATAAGTTACCTAATCTAATAAGAAAAGATTTTACATTGTTAGATGATACGTGGTGGAGAGCACCTGCTCATACACCTTTAAATTCATCTATAGTATCATGGACTGGTGATGTATCTTATATATGGGATAAGTTTAGAGAACAAGACGATTTCTATGTTGATACCTACACTAAAGGTAGTGATGAATGGTACTATAAGTTTATAGATTATAAGACTTATGATAAAGTCTGTCCTTCAATTAAAGATTACATATACCAACAACCACCACAATTTAGTGTATGTACATTAGGACAAATGCACCATCTACAAGAAAAAGGATGGTCGGGTTGGTATTCTAATTATTTCTTAACACATTGAATAGCCGCAGAAAGAATATCTAATTTATTTTTAGCTTTTCTTAATTCTTTCTTGGCATCCTCATTTGTAGATTCTTTAACAGATTTTAACTCAAATAAAGCAAGTTTCAAAGCAAAAACATGATCAGCATTATCTGCTTCTTCAAATAAAGAAGTTACTAATGTTGGATAAAATTTAGTATCTATTCTTTCACTATCCATAATCAGACCTTCTTTTTGAGCAATTCTAATTACAGATTCTTCAAATAGTTTTCTTTCTCTTTTGTGTTTTTGGTATGTAGCTTCATGCAATTGATCTAATGTTATCATTGTCTGAAGTGCTTTCCATTGATGACCATCTTCTTCAAATGGTATAATATATGGTATTGTTTTCTTTTGATCTTCACTAGTTACCAAGACTTCAATATTTTTTCTTTCTTGGTCTATGAAGTATGCAGTTAAAAAATGATCTTTTAAATATTCTTCAGTTATCATTTCGGTTCTCCTTTATGTATTCATATAAATTAATTTTAGGTTTCCAACCTATACTATTTAGTAGGGTATTATCAGCAAGGTTATCTAGTCTTTCGGTGTGTTCTCCCACAACCCTTTCACAATCTATACCAAAGTATTCTATTAACTCTATAAGATTGTTTGTAGTACCAGTGCCTATGTCTGTAATACCCTTAACGTTTGAATGTATCAAACTATCTATCGCTCTCACTAAATCATCAACATGTATAAAATCTCTACTATGATTTGTGTTAATGTAAGGAACATCATTACGTAATATCCTTGGTATTAACATACTCTCTCTAGCATTAGGACCATATACAGTTGTAAATCTCATACCTACACTATTAGGTGGTGCAATCTGTTCAAGGCTATACTTACTCATGGCATATGGATTTTTCCATGGCTCATGTGCTGTTGATGAACTTGCGTATAAGATTCTTGTGTCTTTGAAATATTGAAACAGTCTTTGACCTGCAATTACATTTTGTTCCCAATATTCAGTAGGTCTGCCTAGACTATCTCTAACGCCAGATAAACCAGCAAGATGTATAACTAAATCTACTGAATATTTTAAGTCGCAGGAAAGTAAATCATTGCCAGACTCTTTGTCTATGCAAATTACTTTGTGACCTTGTTCGTTTAAGAATTTATTTAAGTGCCGACCTATAAAGCCATCACTACCTGTTAATAATATATCCATAATATAATTTATAATAGAAATAATTATCTATTATGATTTGTGTATTCGTAAGTAGTATGTAGCTGCAGTTGTTTCCGATCCATTAGGAAACTCCTGTGCTCTATAGTCATCATCATTTACTTTTCTTGTTTGGTAGTTACCAGAACCATTTAAAATAGTATCTGCCATACCAGAACCTCTAGTATTACCAGAGCCAGAAGAACCGATGTTGTAACTTAAAGAATAACCATCTGAAGATGATACTGCTGTGTATTGCATCCACTCTTGTAATAGTGAATCAAATGCAGCCGTTGTAAATTCTTTGATGTTATTAGAACCATCTAAAAAGTATGGTTCAGTATATGTAATTTGAGAACCATTAATTCTTTGTAGATAATAACTTGTAATAGTTGTCGGTTGGTCTTGTGTTTCAGGAATTGAACCTGCTGAATAAGCACCTGTATCTGCTCTTGTATCTTGGAAGATTGCTGTGTTTGATCCTGATACTTCAGTTGATCCAGAAACAGAAGCACTTGTTGAAATGTGATAAGTTCCACCTTGTTGTGTTCCTGTTGATCCAGAAGCCAATAGATCAATAGCTGGGTGTAAAAATGTATCTTTTACATCTTGCAAATTCATTGCTTGTATTTGTCCTGATGAATTGTAATATACAGGCCATGTTTTACCTGTATCAGCTGTCGGTGATCCTGCTGTTCTTGTTTCAGTTACTTTGTCGTAAGTTACTGTTACTGTTTGAGGTTCCTGTGTTGTTCCTTCACCTGGAAATGCAGTTGCACTTGTAGAGTGAGCACCAGCAGATTTTCTAGTGTCGGTAATTGCGTCTAACGATCCACCAGATGAAACTACTGATAAGGCAACACTAGGACTTAAAGAATACTGATAAACTGCTTGATCTACTATTTGACCGACCATAGTCGTATCCATCTCTCGTAGATTACCGCCAGTTTCGTATAAAGGTTTTCTTACTGCCATAATTTCTCCATATATTTTTAACTTGGTAACTCACTTCTATAGTAAGTACCCTTTCTCTTATTTATATTATTTATGCACCTGCACCGTACATAGTTTTAACTACTGTTCCACCAGAGTTAATAATCTGCAAGGTTACTACGTTTTTCAACTGATCTTGCCCAATAGCGTCATTGGCCATATTTGCCTCTGCTACTGTATCTGCAGCGATCATTGTACCTGTAACAACGGCACTACTACCTGTAGTTACAATTGTACCATTTTCGTTAGGTAATAAAATTGTTCTATCTGCTGTAGGATCAACAGCATTTAATGTTGTTTCAAATCCGTCTTGTGTAGATCCTTCAATAATTACACCATCTCTTGCATATACAAATCCTAAAACTTGAAAGTTAGTGTCAGATCCACTACCTACAAAAATATCACCAGTAGATGATTCTATTTTATCTATAGTAAGATTTTTTGTAGCACTTACTGTTAAATTGTCATCAACTGTTACAGTAGTGCCTGAACTTGTTATCGTGCTACTTGCAAAAGATATTTGACCTAAAGTATGAGTACCTGTACCACTAGCAGTAAAGTTACCTGGTATAGTAACATCATTTGTTAATGCATATGTAACTGTATCTGTTGCTGATACTGTAGGCGTTAATTGATTAGCCGTACCTGCAAATGTCATAGTTTGAGCATTACCAACAGCCTGTGTATTAGAACCATCAGAAATAGTAAA
>Ga0213858_10001878_pt1 | contig 10038 bp, 23 predicted proteins | sample PICome_FD_160122 | JGI IMG/M metagenome (GOLD analysis project Ga0213858, IMG submission 160122) | Coastal seawater microbial communities near Pivers Island, North Carolina, United States - PICO245 | ecosystem: Environmental > Aquatic > Marine > Coastal | place: USA: North Carolina | collected... | reverse complement strand
CTATGTCGTACCATATGCATAAGATAGGTTTGATCACTTGGCGCGATACTAGTGCATTGGAGAATATCGTTGCGATTTGAAATGCTAAAGGATAACATCGGAGTTTGGCATGAGTGTATGCCACGCTGGTGGTGTAATGAACTTATTGCGATGTTTGATGACATACTCAAAGAAGTACAGGATGCCAATCCAGAAATTGGTGAGAATGATGACGCGCATCGCTTCATGTTTCGTAATAATGAAAAGCGGACTGATATATCCACCACCTTGGAATCTTTTGAAGATTTTGCAACATTTGAGTACGAACTTAAACGAAAATTGGAAGAATGCACTGAGGAGTATTGGCACGAAGTCGCAGGACAATACACTGGCGAACGATCCCCTTGGACTAAACACCTAGAACAAGTAGAAACTAAAATACAGAGAACTCCTCCTGGTGGCGGGTTTAGTTCTTGGCATTATGAGCAGGGCAATGATTATCATTGCTCTAGAAGATTCGGTGTATGGATGATATATCTAAATGATGTGAACAAAGGTGGTAAGACAGATTTTCCGAATCAAGGGTTGTCAGTAAAACCAGAAGCAGGAAAGATGGTTATTTGGCCAGCAGCATACACGCATATGCATAGATCTGCTCCCGACCTAGAAGAATGGAAATATATTGTTACAGGTTGGTTTATATACAAAGACGCAAATGACAAACAAAATGAAAAACAATTTGAACCAAGTAGAATTAGAGAGAGTCGTTCTTGAGGTAATCGGTGGGTGTAACTACACCTGCCAGATGTGCCCGCAAACAAATCCTGGTCGCGGCAAAAACTGGACTAGGAAGATGCCGCTCAAACAATTTAAGAGCATCCTCGATCAAATCGTTCCGAAGTACGGGACTCCTCAAATCAATCTAGAGGGTTCAGGCGAACCCACGCTCGCGAAAGATCTACCCAAGTATATTCGCGAAGTAAAGAAGAGGGGACTCAAGTGCTACATGTACACCAATGGGTATAACCTGCATGGTGATTACATGAAGGCAGTGCTAGACGAGGGCATTGACTTTATCCGTTGCTCGGTCATTGGTTACAATCAAAACACATACGCGAAGTGGATGAACACTGATAGTTTCTTTCACATTCGTCGTAATCTAAACGAACTACAAAACTACAAGCATATCTCTAACGCACCTGTAGAGTTGAGCACGTACCACCTTATCACTGACAATAATCAGATACCCTTCGAGATATCTGAGTATCGTCAAAATTTTATTCAACACGTACAGTCCAAAGCATACATCTGGAAGATGCATAACTGGTCAGGCAACTATGACCCGAACGGTAATGCTAGGTTGGGCGAAGTTCGTAAGACCTGTGGACGACCGTTTGGTCCTGAGATTACTATCCGCGCAGGAGGCAACGGCAAGACTGGCGCGATGACCCCATGTTGTCAAACACTCGGACCGCCCAACGAGGAGAAGTCTGTGCTCGGGCATTTTGAGGATGAGACATTCGAGGAAATATTCTGGGGTGAGAAGTATGAAGAACTTCGTCGAGCGCATGAAGAAGAACGGTTTGACGATATTGAATACTGCAAGAACTGTGACTTCCTATATGATGACCCTGAAGTATTGGTCTGGAGCAACGATCCTTCTGCTCGCACCAAGCATATGCTGGGCACAACCTTCTCATTGAAGGAAAACATTATATCGAGCATCAGTTTGTGAAACCTTGGGAAACAGGGCAAGCAGTCTCATTCTGGCATCCACCAAAAACTGCTGGCGCCAGTATATGGAATAATCTCATAAGAGTAAGCATGCTGCACGGAAAGCAGTGGTGGTATAGGCAAGCGGATAAAAGATCAATAAAAAAGAATTATGATCCTGGTCTGATTGAGTTATCGAAATTAGAATATTCTTGGGTTAAACATTTTCCTGTACAAAAGATGTCGATAGATCCTGCAACTCCATCGATACTATCAGTTAGAGATCCATACTCAAGATGCGTTTCTATGTGGGCTTATTATAAAAAACACGCGTATAGAAAAATCAACAATGGTATACTTCCTAAGAATACTCCGATCAGATCTTTCAGTGATTTTATGGAGTTTACTGTCTATTCTCCAAAGATGTGGAATGTTTGGAGACCTTGCTCTTATTGGCGGCATCATCTTACTGGACATGTTGATATTATCAGATACGAAAGTTTAAAAGAAGATTTTAAAAGAGTCACTGGTGAAGATTGGGTTGAGATTTCTAAGAATCCAACTCAACGCTGGGATAGAGAACGTGCCTTAGAAGTCATGACTGATGATGACATTAAGAAAATAACCAATCGGTTTGCTGAGGACTTTGAGTTGTTTGGTTATGAAAAAGTATAGTGCTATAGCACTGCTCCTTGCGGCACAGACGACCCAAGCAGATGACATGTACGAAGTCGCGAAAGATACTTGTTGGGATTTGATCAAGAACGAGTATCCTACCAAACGCATCTATCTTAACACGCACGACAGGATCGGGTATTCGGGAGATGCCCGATTCTTCATGGCAGGGAGATGTTTTGAACCTGCCTGCAATGAACCATTCAGTTGGTTTGTGTACCAAGTCAGATACATTGAAGGCAGGAAAGCATACATCACCTGCACCATGCCAGATGGTGGTGAACCTAAGTTAGATCGTTACAATCAGAACAACAGTTTTATGCCGCCTGAATAGTCTCGATCTCGCAGTGCTTGTTATCATTCAACTTCACTATAGTACCAGCACGCAATGATCTACTGCGAACAGTAAACTCCTTGACTTCTTTGCGTTGGATTTGACAGTTAGTTACAACTGCCCAGTCATTGCCTTTCTTGTCAGTGACATAGATTGTATCTTCGACAATATGAATGACTGGTTCCAGTGATCTGGTAGGAAGGACATCTGCGTTAGCAATAGCAGGAATGAGCAGCAACATGAGTGCTATCTTTTTCATGGATTTCTCCTTGCGTCATCACGACGCTCTGTCGCCTCACGGCGAATTATTACATTTTTATTACAGTTTTATTACTGTAATATTATATAGTCTCAGTAAATATTTTACTTTACTTTTATAGCAGAATATTATACTATAAATAATACCGATGATACTGTGGGATACAGGTCATCAGTTCTCTACGCAGAATGTTCTGGTAGAGTATAACAACAATCTTGCTTAATATAAGGAGATCCGTTATGGTATCTAAAGCATTTTCTTTTCCACGTTCACACTTCATTGGTTTCGATCACGTTTGGAATGAGATTGAAAGACTGTCAGATATGGCAGACAACAAACTCTATCCTCCTCATAACGTAGTCAAGCACGATGATGTTAACTTCACTGTAGAACTTGCCTTGGCAGGTTACAGCAAGGACGACCTCACTGTTGAAGTGAAGGACGGTATCCTAGTCGTAGCTGGTGACAAGTCAAGCGAAGAACGTGAGTATCTACACCGTGGTATTTCTTCTAAGAAGTTTACACGAACATTTAGGTTGTCAGAACACGTTGTTGTAAGCGGAGCGGATTTTGTGGATGGACTACTGGTCATTGACCTGAAGGTAGAGATCCCGAAAGAGAAGCTGCCTCGCGCTATCCCAATTGGTAAAACTAAGGGTAAGAAGCAACTTTTAACTGAGGACTGAAATGAAAAACTTGGCAATCGTTGCCTTGTGTTTCTTTTCTACTTTCGCATCTGCAAGTGACATCGAAGAAGTCGTCGTCAAGGCGAGGCACGTTCGCATTGTTATGATCAAACTAGCAGAGACCCACGTGCAGGATCCAAAGACTGGTGACTGGCACTATGTGGAAGAGCGCAAAGTAGAAGATAACAAGGCATGACAACTCGGGGAGACTTCGGTCTCCCCTTTCAAGGAGACGTGTAAATGGAACTAATACCCATCATTGGAATCGGTGCCGTGATGATGATTGCTCCTATAGCAATCGGCGTCACGCTCGTCTATTCATACGAAGCAACCAAAGATATCGGCAAAGAACAATCGTAAGTCATTGATTTGATTAAAGTTTTTCAGACTTTACTTTGATACTCGTTTCAAGCATAATAACTGTATGGTTGATAACGGAGATGAAATGATGATTGATATTGCTATTAACAACTTGTTTGACGCGATTGGTAAGGACTTCGCTGCTTGGCGTGCTCGTGGTGAGTACGGTAGCGAGAACGACTACGGCGAAATGGTTGATAACCTGCACGTTGAAGAAGGTCGTAAGTATCTCAAGATTGTCAAGAAGTTGGGCAGTCAAGAGATGGTTTGGGGTTTCATTGTCAAGAAAGATGACAAGAAGTTCCGTGCTGGCGATATCCTGAAAGCAGCATCTTGGGCAGCACCTGCCCGCAACCAAGCGCGAGGAAACATCCTCGATGGTGACTTCTCTTGGGTTCGTTGGACTGGTCCGGAGTATCTGTGAAGATTCTCCGCGAGACCACCAACTGGCCAAAGGTTGAGTACACCATACCCAAACACGATTACTTGGTAGAAGGTGGCCATGGCGGTCGCCTCATTGCTATGCGCAAAGAAGGATCTGACGTTTGGGAGAAGTTTAGCAAGGCAATCCCGTTCGGGAAAAAACACCGCACGTTTAAAGAACTGCGCGAACCACTACCCACTGAGTTTGTGAAACCCCAACAATCAGATCCGTGGGCAAAGAAAGAGTACCAATCATTGGAGATGTTCATGTCATGAAATTGAAAGTGGTTAGTTGCGACGATAATAGAAAATGGTATGCAGATAAGATTGGGGAATCATTTCCTCTTATTCGTATCGGCGATCATGAATGTTATGTCAAGACTCATGATTCCTATAACACTGGGAATTTTATTAGTAACTGCGATTTTGAGGTAGAGTATGAGGAAGAAGAAAGTAATCCCACCCCCAGTTGATGTAGTCGGACGCAAGGTTTCTTGGAAACCTAGTCCTAATTCAGATCGCATGTACGGCGAGGTTGTGCATGTAGGATTCCAGTGGCCATATCCCAAAGACCCTAAATACCCTTCTGGTAATGTTCGCATGCTGAAGCAACAACTTACAGTAGCGATTGCCGACGGACGTCTCTTCAAGATGTCCGGCGAGATAGAAGATCTTAAACGGATTGGGATGATCGCGGAGTCATCAAGCGAGGATTAATGCACTGGATAACATTACTCACATCATTGTCGATTGCTGGAGTCGCTGCGTGGTACAGTATCGTAGGACTCATGGCAATCTTCTCGGGTGCGGCGATAGCGATCGCCATTATGGGTGGTGTATTGGAAGTTGGCAAACTGGTAACTGCTGCATGGTTACACGCCAATTGGAAGAAAGTACCACTGTTGATGAAGACGTATCTTACATCAGCAGTGTTTGTGTTAATGGTAATCACTTCCTTGGGTATCTTTGGTTTTTTGTCAAAGGCACACTTGGAACATTCTATATCAGTAGGTGGAACAAATGAACTTCAGATCACCAACTTGGAGAGACAGATTGCGAGACAGCAATCAATCATTGCTGATACAGAGACGGTACTCACGCAACTGGATGATCAGGTACAGGTACTCATCGACTACGACCGCATTCGAGGTCCTAGTGGTTCGATTGCAACTCGTCAAGCGCAGGCAGAAGAAAGGCAAATGCTTAACGAGGGCATCGATGCTGCGTACATTCGAATTGACGAACTACAGAAAGAACTTACCCCGCTACAGCAAGAAGCACTGGCGATTGAGGTCGAAGTTGGTCCGCTTAAATACATCGCGGAGTTAATCTATGGAGAAGACGATGCCAGGAACCATTTTGATCGTGCTGTTAGGTTCGTTATTATCCTTCTTGTTACTGTATTCGATCCTTTGGCAGTCATACTCTTACTCGCCGCTACCATGGGATTCACCGCCAGAAAACAGTCACGTATGTTCACGGACGATGGTGAGTTAAAAGTAGGGCGAGAGAACGTTGTTGATGTAGAGGAACTTCTGCCAGTCGAACCTGTTATGGATCCACCAAGTGCGGTTGATGATGCAGCAAACGTCATGAGTAATTATGAGGAGATCGAAGACTTGCCTCCTGCTGATGAGATAGACGAAGTGCTTGACCCTGATGATGGTCATGGTATAGAAGATATCAACGACCCCACTGATAAGGTAAGGCGAGGTTGGGTTGACTTCCAAAGAAGGAATAGAAAAAAGACTTGACATTGATGTCAGATTGCGGTAGACTATTATCATGAATATATTTTACTTACACGAAGAACCTGAGCAGTGCGCCAAAGAGCACAATGACAAGCACTGCGTCAAGATGGACATTGAGTATCCACAGATGCTCTCGACTGCGCACCGTGTTCTCGACGGGGATGAGTGGTACGACAAAACTGCTAACGGTAGAAGAATCAAGCGATGGAAACATCCGGAACCCATTATGGATTCTGTACTGTACAAAGCAAGTCATATCAATCATCCAAGCGCAGCGTGGGTCCGCGAGAGCAAGAATAACTATAACTGGTTATTTCAGTTGTGGATGAACCTCTGCGAAGAGTACACTTGGCGTTATGGAAAAACTCACATGTCTTGGACGAAACTTGGCGTCGCGCTATCTCGTCCCCCTAAAAATATTGATGACAAACCATTTATCCAACCACCTCCAGCAATGTCGCACTTCCCTCAATGCATCGTGGAAGGAGACTCCATCGAATCCTACAGAAATTACTACAGAGAAGCAAAGGCAAGTTTCTCCAAATGGACAAGGCGACCAGCACCAGAGTGGTGGACAATATGAACTGGATTAAGAAACTACTGGGAACTCCCCTTGATAAAAATCCTATAGATACTGTTATCATTGAGAAACTTCCTGGTGCAGATAATGAACAAGTGCAGGAAGTGTATCAGGCAAGGTGGGTTTGGTATCACACTATCCTTGCGGTAGAGATCGCGTTTACCAATATTTTGCTATTGGGCATATTGATTATTTTGGCATTTAAATGAGTAACGGTTACAAATCAGGAAACACACGGATGTTCAATATCCGTGTTCCCGAGTATCTACATGCACAGTTTAAAGAAATCTGTGGAGAAGCAGATGTAACCATGGCGAGTGCATTGATTGGTTACATGGAACGTATTGTTGATGGCACTGAAGATATCGGTGGTAAGAGCAAACCGAACGCTGAGTTTGATCCACTGTCAGATATCCGAGGACAGTACAAAGAAGGTGAAGATTTTTAATGAAAGAAGCAATTGATTATCGTTACAATGAGTTTGCATTGATTAGTGAGTTAGAAGATTATGTCAACAGCACGTATCAAGAACACTACTCGAAAAACAAATTTCAAGCAACCGAGTTTATCATCGACGGTGGACACGGCGAGGGGTTTTGTCTGGGCAACATCCTCAAGTACACGCAAAGGTCTGGTAACAAAGAAGGAAAGAATCGCAAAGATCTTCTCAAAGTCTTACATTATGCTTTGATTGCTTTACATGTTCATGATCTGGAGCATGAAGATGATAACAGATTTTAGAGTCGATCATCATTTCGTTACACCAATCATGAAGTGTCAGGTTAATTTGCCTCACGCTGAGATTGCTGACTTCTGTAGAAAAAAATTGAGCTCGCGCAACATGTACACAAGTTACTTCGACAAAGAGTTCAACGAACATATGAAGCAGTTCGTCCCGTATCGCCATGCTTTAGAAAATTGCTTAATGGCAGTCGGGAAGTTGTACGCCGATGAAAGAAAGATTGAAACGGAACCACAGTTTGACTATTGGTTCTCAGTTTATTGGTCAGGCGAAGATCATGTTTTACATACTCATCCTGGGACGGTGGTGGCGGGAACCTACTATCCTCATGGTGATGAGAAATCTACCAAGATAAGATTTAGACATCCGGCAGCAACTCTTTTATCTCACGCCGAACCATGCAATGACGAAGAAATGTTCTACACTCATTACCCCAAAACGGGAGAGTTGAATTGCTGGCCAAGTTGGTTGGAGCACGAGGTCAGACCCCAAGGTGAGGTTGACCCCAAACAAACTAGAGTTGCCATATCATTTAATTATGGCAAATCTCACACAGCGAGAAGCATATCTAATTGATTTCATTAGAGTTATTTCTCTTGCTTTTTCCCCTTGATTGAGGCATAATAGGTGTTCTGGTTGAGGAGGACGCTTAATGATTACAGTAGTAGATAACACCCTAACCGCCATCAAAGGCGAAATCAAGAGACTCAAGAGTTTAGGTTACAAAGTAACCGAAGTCATCATTTTCGCAGGTATTATACTTTACGAAGAAGGGGAGGCATAATGCCAATTTACGGTTCAATGCGCCACGATTTTACTGGTCGTAAGATTAAAAAGAAGAAAGTCAAGGGTGAGGTCTACGCTAAATATAAGCGACCTGCGTTCACTCCGATGACTGCTTCTAGCGGACCAGTTCGTCGCGATGAAGGTCAGGTCTATGCTTCGGTAGACTGTACGAAGGGTGGTCCCTGCGCTGCTCCTGAGAAGAAACAGTATACGGGGACTCTGGTCAAAGGTATTGCGACGATGCATAAGTCGAACGCTGTACCTGTCATTGACGACGAGCAAGCGAAAGATCTTGCCCGTATGCGGAGGTGATGTATGCCGTCAGGTGTTTGGACAGAAGAACGTGTGCGCGATTATTTTGATACGCACTGGGACGTAACTCTACGACAACTAGCGAGGATGAGTGGGTGGTCTGTTAAAGACCTGAAGACAATTCTACTTATGGGGTAGGATATGCGATACTTACTTTTCGGAGCATTAGTTTTGCTCTTTGTTGGTTGCGGTCAGTTAGCGCAATGGAAACCAAGTGAGTTCGACAACGTAGAGTTTAACTCGTTGGCGACTCTATATGTCATGGCGAACACACCAGCGTCAGAAGAAGATTGGTGTAATCGTCGTGAGTTGTTTGGCATGAAACGTATGTCGCTGAGGTTGCAAGTTTATAGCGAACATAGATTGAACGATAACATCGGTGATATCTACAGAGAACTTAATTCTCTTATCAATGAGTTGTATGACAGGGAGAATCCTACTGACGTCTACTGTAAGATAAAAAGGATGACCGTTGCTGAATCTATAGATCGTACTCTCGAAGTGTTCGGAGGAAGGAAATGAACGTAGAACTTTGGCAAAAAGCAGGAGAAATAAAAGTTCGGGAGTACAGAGAACTCTTGGACGCAGGACATATTACTCTCGGGGAGTATGAAGAACTGGTTGAAGATATCTGCGACTATGCTAGAATAGAAGCAGACTTGGAAACTGAAGATCTTAAGAACAAAGCAGTGAAGGCGATTGACGCAATAAAGATGGTAGCAGGATTGCTCTAGTTATGAAAAAATTTAATTTGGACTTGATCGAACTACCGAAGATCAAGCGTGTTACCGTTAATGGTAAACGTCATTATGTAAAAGAGGATGGGGTGGCAGTTCCGTACCCTTCTGTCACAACCGTCCTTGCCTCTTGTAAAAAGACCAAGAGGGCATTACATGAATGGCGTCGACGAGTAGGTGCTGAGCAAGCGAACAAGATATCGAAGCAAGCATCTTCTCGCGGCACGTCAGTCCATACTTTGATAGAGGACTATATACAAGGCAAAGAATCAACTGGCGTAATAATGCCAAACGCTCGCGACATGTTCGGTCGTTTGCGTGATGTTGCTGATGAGCACATCGACAATGTTAGGTTGATCGAGGGACTAATGTACTCTGAGTATCTGCGAGCAGCAGGCACTGTGGATATGGTCGCCGAGTACGACGGGAAGATTTCAGTGATCGACTGGAAAACTTCTGCGCGGCGAAAGACTCGATCTAAGATATATAACTACTTCAAGCAGGAAGCTGCGTACGCAGTCATGTTTGAAGAGATGACTGGAATACCTGTGACTCAGTTAGTCACAATCATTACAACACAAGAAGGAGAGTCTCAAGTATTCATCGAACACCGTGACGAGTGGGTAGATGAGTTCTTGAAGTTGAGAGACCAGTATGAGTTGGAATTACAGGATAGCGCATCGCCCTAAAACTGAAACTAT
>Ga0213858_10001877_pt1 | contig 10039 bp, 8 predicted proteins | sample PICome_FD_160122 | JGI IMG/M metagenome (GOLD analysis project Ga0213858, IMG submission 160122) | Coastal seawater microbial communities near Pivers Island, North Carolina, United States - PICO245 | ecosystem: Environmental > Aquatic > Marine > Coastal | place: USA: North Carolina | collected... | reverse complement strand
TTTTTTGAGTAATCTTTCTATATTTACTTACAAATGATAAATTACTTAAATGTATAAATTCAATTTATTATATATTTTACTTTTCTCAATATCAATAGTGAATTCTCAGATTGAAACTGCGCAAAAGAGTTTAACCATTAAAGCTAAGGAATTAGCAAAAAAAAATGATAATTCATCTAATTTACTTAAGCTATCTCCTGTAAAAGGACTTACAAATAAAAACATTAAAATTTCTATGGGAATTCCACTAATCGATGGTTTTGCAAAAAAAGAACAAGGAATTGAAATTAAGAAGGATGTTGTGGATCCTACATGGGAAGTGAAACAAAAGTTTAGCGAAAATCAAAAGAATGTTTCTAAATACAGTAGAGATTATTATTTAGGAGATATTAAGACAAGTTCTAAATTCATTAGGATTGTTTGTAGAGATCATGAATACGAAGATGGTGATCGAATTAAACTATTATTAAATAATTCTGTTATTCATCCAAATATCACTCTAAGAAATTCCGGCTATACAATTGATATAAAGTTAAAAGATGGTTTAAATACAATTGAATTTTTTGCTTTAAATGAAGGAACAGCTAGCCCTAACACAGCAGAATTAAAAGTCTTTGATGATAACAGTGCAATAATAGGCTCTGGTCAATGGCTACTAACAACTGGATACAAAGCCAGATTGATAGTATTACACCAATAAATATATCTAGTCTGTAACTATTGGAATTGAAATTTGAGATGAACTTTTAACAACAATGTATGTAGAAGTTGCATAATAAGCATTACCTCCAGCACCATCGCTAACCCAATCTTCAAAATCATATTCAAAATTAAATGATGATCCTGTTGAACTTAAATCTAAATCATTAGACCTTACAGGAACAACCATCCCAGGGCACCATCCAGCTCTGTCAGGCTGCCAATTACCAGGGTTTTGATTGTTTATTGGATTTGATGCACATCCAATGGGTCCCATGTAATGTTGAAACATACTTGAACCATTAATCTTTACATTATGAGTCCTGAAGCACCATTCAGCACAGGGTCTTCCTCCAATATCATTAGGAGTTGCATGACCCCAGCCTGAGATAATTGTTCTTAGATGTGCTGATTCTGTATTGCTAGGAATCTGAATATTTTTATCTAAATCAAAATTGTGATCTACTCCGTATGGAACTCCATCAATTGAATTTATGTGGTAACCCAATACCTCTGAAACTGCGTAATATGGATAATCAGGTGTACCTTCAACAAAATCAAACTCAACTGTAACAATATCAGCTTTTGCTGTCCAATTTTCTATATAAATTCGAAGTTCAACTTCTCCAGTCAAATATGACTTAAAATCGGTTACATCAAATTCTAATCCACGATCAAGCTGTTGGGTACCGACCCAATAAGGGGTTATGTAACGCCCTATTTCAAACCAGTTACCGGAGGCAGGATCTTTAACTTTAACATTGGCAAAACGATCCCAATCATCACAACCACTTGAAGGACAATCTATTTGTAAAAACATTTTCACCTTATCAATATTTGACATATCTCCGTGTAAACTAAAAACTTGACTTGCTGATTGATTAAATCCACCACCAAAACCTAAAGGTTGTTGATTAAATGCTGTATACGAGTGAATAATATTCACACCTGTACCAGTCAAAGTAACTTCCTCTAATACATTATCACCACTTGTGAGAGATAAATCACCTACAATAAGACCTGTTACATTTGGAGTGAATCTAATAAAAACTTCTTCATTTTGCGATGAATTTGGAATTTGTACATTGCTTGAAAAATTTTCATCATTTAGTGAAATTTCATATGGTCCAGAGACCGAAACATCAATAACATCATTCAGGTCATTTCCACTAACAAACAAAGATTGTGAATATGAATTGGTATTAATGTAAACCTGTCCAAAAGATATTACAGTTTCAGAAACTAAAATATTAGGCTGTAAGTCGTTGTTTGAATCAGAGCTACCACTATCGCCACCACTACAATTTAAAAGTGTAATAAGAACGATTAACAAAGAAAATCTATAAGAACTAAAAAAAGATAAAATATAATTTTTCATAATTGTAATGTTACAAGATGCAATTTAAAAAAAATATCACAATATATTGAGCAATATAAAGAGTATAATGTTATTCAGGAATTTCATATAATTCATCATAAATTGCACTTAAAACAGGCATTGATAGAAGTTGAGAAATATAAAAGTCATCTAAAAATTGCGGAATCATTGATTGGATCAGGAAGACCCAAAGAAACCAATAACATATCTTTAATAACCCCTACTAAAAGAATAGAGTAACTTTATTATAAATAACTTATTTACCAATACAAAAGTTTGAAAAAATATTTCCAAGCAAGTCATCTGTTGAAATTTCACCAGTAATTCTACCAAAATGATGAATAGATTCTCTAATATCAATTGACAGCAAATCACCCGTTAACCCACTTTTAAGACCTTTTTTTACATTATTAATACTTTGACTAGCCCGCATCAATGCATCATAATGACGTGCATTTGTAATTACAGTATCGTTGTTACTTAGCTTACCAAGTTGTAATAAACTAGAAAGCTTACTTTTTAAATCATTTAATCCATGACCAGTTTTTGCGCTTATACAGACTGAATCAAAATCTTTAAATAAATCAATTATTCCATCATTTTTTATTAATTCAATTTTATTGAAAACAATTATAAAATGTTTTTCTGAATAATTATTTATAATTTTTTTTATTTCAGTTATTAAATTAGTTACATCGTTATTTTTAAGTTTTCCACAATCGAGCATATATAAAATTACTCGGGAATCTTCCATTTTTTTAAATGTCTTTTTAATTCCAATAGACTCAACCAAATTGTCAGTTTTACGAATACCAGCAGTATCTATAAATCTAAATTTAATTCCATCTATGATTAACTCATCTTCAATTGCATCACGAGTGGTTCCAGCAATATCACTAACAATAGCCTTTTCATCATCTAATAAGAGATTTAATAAGGTTGATTTTCCAACATTTGGTTCTCCAACTATTGAGATTGGAACACCTGATTTAATAACATTCCCTGTTGAGAAAGAGTCAATTAAATATTTTAAAACATCAGAAATTCGATTTAATAAAGATTCAAACTTTTCAAGATCAGCAAAATCAACATCTTCACCAGAAAAATCTAGTTCGAGTTCTATTAATGAAGCAAAATCTATTAACTCATCGCGTAACTCTTTAATTTTATTACTAAAACCTCCTCGCATTTGCTGAAGAGCGATTTTGTGAGAAGATTCACTGTCACTAGCAATCAAATCGGCAACAGCCTCTGCCTGACTAAGATCCATTTTCCCGTTTAGAAATGCACGTAAAGTAAATTCACCAGGGTTTGCAGCTCTACAACCATTTCTAATAAATAATTGTATTATTTCAGATTGTATGTAATGACTTCCGTGACATGAAACTTCAACTACGTTTTCACCAGTGTAAGATTTTGGATCTTTAAAAATTGATAATAAAACTTCATCCAAAGCTCTATCATCATCGTAAATATGCCCTAAATGTATGGTATGAGTAGGTTGGTCAAGTAAGGATTTATTGTTCAAAGGCTTAAACAAATTGTTTGATATTGATATGGCGTTATTTCCAGAGACACGAATAACACCAATAGCGCCTACCCCAGAAGGAGTAGCTAATGCTACTATTGTATCATTATAATTCATAAAACAATTTTTTACAAAAGTATTAATATTAACAATAACAGCAGATTATCAATTTTTATTTATTTTTATCAAAAAATTTTCCCAATGATAAAATCTCAAAAACTTAATGCTTTAATTTGCTTAATTATCATTTTAATTTCCTGTAAATCAAACACAACAAAAAAAAATCTGTATGAAGTTGAATGCAATGCAGATGGAATATATAATGGTGTAAGAGCTTATTTAAAAAGTAGTAATAATAATAAACAAGTAATTGATACTGCTGTTGTTATGAATGGGGCTTTTAAATTTAAAGGAGAGGTTAGTAGCCCAGAAATGCGGATACTGACAATTGATGGCATAAATGGACAAACAGCTTTGGTTTTAGAATCTGGCAAAACTAATGTTACTATTTACAAGGACAGTATTTATAAATCTATAATTAAAGGCGGTGAAAACAATTCAATATTCAATAAATATAAAGATGGGTACCAAAATTTAGTTGAAAAAGTTACTAGCCTAAGAGAAGAATATATGGCATCAAGAAATAATATTGAAGAAGTAAAACGAATTCAAAAACAGAATGTTGAGTTAAGATTAGAACTCAAAAACTATGGGCTTAATTTTTTGACACAACATCCTGATACTGATTTTTCATTAATGCTGCTAGAAAGTATAACTCTACAGAAAGAATTTGATGCCAAGTTAGCAAATGAAATTTTAGAGAAAATTCCGAACAAAATTTCTAATAGACAGTATAATATTGAAGTAATGCAAAAAATAAATTTCAATATAAATAATGCTCTTAGTAAAGCTGTCATAGAAGTAAATAGTATAGCTCCTGATTTCACTGCTCCAGATCCAGAGGGTAATCAAATTACCTTGAGTGAAATTTTAGGTAAAGTAACAATTTTAGATTTTTGGGCCTCGTGGTGTAGACCTTGTAGAGTAGAAAACCCAAACTTTGTTAAATTGTATGATAAATATCATGAAAAAGGTCTAAATATTATAAGTGTCTCACTCGATAGAGAAAATCAAAAGAGTAGATGGATAAAAGCAATTGAGAAAGATAATTTGTCATGGTATAATGTATCAAATCTAAAGTATTGGCAAGATCCTGTTGCATTAATGTATAATATTACATCAATACCAGCTACATTTATTTTAGACGATAAAGGAACCATAATTGCCACCAGACTTAGAGGAAGTGCTCTCGAAAAAAAAATTGATGAACTTTTTGAAAGATAGTGACATACAAATATTTAATTACATGATTTTTAAAAAAAAATTGATGTAAAAAAAACTATCTTTGATGTACTATATTAGTAATCTATATGCAGCTAATAGCTTTTGTTCTTATCTATCCAGTTCTATGGATCGTTTCTCATCTTCCATTTAGATTACTTTATTTTATATCTGATATTTTATATATTTTTTTATTTCACATATTTAGATATCGTAAAAAAACTGTTATCAAGAATTTAAAATTAGTTTTTCCTGAAAAAACAGAAGCTGAAAGACATAAAATTACTAAAGCTTTTTATCACCATTTATGTGATATGATATTAGAAGCCATAAAATCAATGAATATCAATATTAACGATATGAAAGCTCGCTTCAAGTTTACAAATATTGATTTGATAAAAAATTATGAAAAACAAAACAAAAGTATTTCATTAATGTGTGCTCATTATGGAAGTTGGGAATGGATATTTATATTACAATCATATACTACACACAAAACATATGCTATTTATAAAAGACTAAGTAATAAATATTTTGATAGGCTTGTTAGAAAAATCCGTGCTAGATACAACTCATATTTAATAACTACTAAAGAAGCCGTTTCGGTATTGGTTGAAAATAAGAAGAAAGGGCTACTTACAATAAATGGATTTGTTTCAGATCAAACTCCAAAAAAAAATAAAGCATATCATTGGAAAGAATTTATGGGTATTAAAGTTCCTGTTCATACTGGTGCTGAAATGCTTTCAAAAAAACTCGATATGCCAGTAGTTTTCTTTTCTGTAAAAAGGGTGAAAAGAGGCTTTTATGAAACTACATTTGAGACACTATCTGATAGTCCAAAAAAAATCAATGATTACGAAATCACAGATAAGTTTTTAAAACTTGTAGAAAAACAAATACATGAAGCACCAGAGTTCTACCTATGGACTCATAAGCGCTGGAAACATAAAAAAACTGATATTTCTTAAGAAATACTTTTAATTTTTTCAATAAATTCTTCAGCTAATTTATCCGCTTCTAACTGTGACTTTGCTTCACTGTAAATTCTAATTATTGGTTCAGTATTACTTTTTCTAAGATGTACCCATGAATCAATAAAATCAATCTTAACACCATCAATTAAATTAATTTCATCATCATTATGATTATTTTTTATGATGCTTAGAATTGAATCTACATTTGTGTCTTTATTCAAATTAATTTTTTTCTTACTCATGAAATATAAAGGATACGTTTTCTTAAGTTCACTTACAGAAATTTTCTTTTCGGATAAAAGACTCAGGAATAAGGCAATACCAACAAGAGCATCACGACCATAATGAGATTCAGGTAGAATTATACCTCCATTTCCTTCACCCCCAATAACAGCATTGTTTTTCTTCATAGACTCAACTACATTTACCTCACCTACAGCACTAGCAGTATATGACCCACCATATTTATTAGTTACATCCTTTAATGCTCTGGTTGAGCTCATATTACTAACTGTATTTCCCTTATTAATATTTAATACATAATCCGCGCATGCAACTAAAGTATATTCTTCACCAAATAAAATACCTTTTTCATCCATAAAAGCTAAACGATCAACGTCAGGATCAACAGCTATACCAAAATCAGCATTTGTTTCTAAAACCTTTTTTGACAAATCAGCAAGATGTTCTTTAAGAGGTTCAGGATTATGTGGAAAGTTTCCATTTGGATCACAATGTATCTTGATTACATCTACTCCAAGACGATCCAATAGCATTGGAACAACTATACCTCCAGTTGAATTAACACCATCAACAACAACTCTAAAATTTGAATTTCTTATAGATTTTTCATTAACATAGCTAAGACTAATTACAGAATCTATATGTTTATCAAAATAGGAATTATCTGTAAAAACTTTTCCTAAGCTATCAACGTCAGAGAAATTCATTGAATCATTTGAAGCAATATCTAAAACTCTTTGGCTATGAGTTGATGATAAAAATTCTCCTTTAGAATCTAATAACTTTAATGCATTCCATTGTTTTGGATTATGACTTGCAGTTAAGATGATACCTCCATCAGCATTTTCTTTCGGAACAGCAATTTCAACAGTAGGAGTTGTTGACAAATCCAAGTTAATAACATTAATACCCATCGCAACAAGAGTGTTTATGACTAAATTTTGAATCATTTCACCAGAAATTCTAGCATCTCTTCCAATAACAACACTATAAGTTGACTTATCACTCTGTTCTTTAATCCAAAGACCATAAGAAGCAGCAAATTTTACAACATCAATCGGTGTTAAATTATCCCCAACTTTGCCACCAATAGTGCCACGAATTCCAGAAATTGATTTAATTAAAGTCATAAAGTTATTTTTCAGCAAATATAATATATATCAATATTAAAGAAGTATTTCTTTGATGGTAATAAAACTAGCTTATGTAATTCCACATGTTTTTGTATGTAGACATAGATTTATATGTTTTTAATATTGGTTTATTTTTATCCAATTTTAGGTTGGGGTCTTCATTAAGAACTAATTTAGCAGAGTAACGAGCATTACTTAAAATATCTTTATCATACATGATATTGGCAATTTTCAATTTAAGTATACCACTTTGTTGTGTTCCCATAATATCACCTGGTCCTCTAAGTTTTAAATCAACTTCAGAAATTTCGAATCCATCTGATGAATTCACCATTGTATCCATTCTTAATTTACTATCCTTCCCTAGTTTGTGGCTCGTCATTAAAACACAATAACTTTGTTCAGCACCACGTCCTACTCTGCCGCGTAACTGATGCAATTGAGATAAACCAAATCTCTCTGCGCTTTCTATAATCATAACAGATGCGTTGGGAATATTTACTCCGACTTCAATAACAGTTGTAGCTACCATGATTTGAGTCTCTCCTTTTACAAAACGTTGCATTTCAAATTCTTTATCAATAGCTTTCATCTGACCATGCACTATTGAAATTTGATATTTGGGTTTAGGGAAATCTCTAGAAATACTTTCATAACCATCCATAAGATCCTTAAAATCTAATTTTTGACTTTCTTTAATTAATGGATACACCACATAAACTTGACGACCCTTTGAAATTTCATTTCTAATAAAACTAATAACTTTTAACCTATTGTTATCAAATCTGTGAAGAGTTTTTACTGGCTTTCTACCAGGTGGCAATTCATCAATAACAGATATGTCTAAGTCTCCATATAATGTCATGGCAAGAGTCCTAGGAATCGGTGTTGCTGTCATTACTAGGATATGTGGAGGGTATGTGTTTTTATGCCATAATTTACTTCGTTGAGCTACACCAAATCTATGCTGTTCATCTATTATCGCAAGCCCCAAATTTTTAAATTCTACTTTATCTTCTAAAACAGCATGAGTTCCAACTAGAATATTTAAATCCCCATTATTTAATGATTCATGTATAATTTTCCTTTCAGATTTTTTAGTAGATCCCGTTAATAAGGCTATTTTTATATTCAATTTTTTGCATAGAGATTTAAATGCTTTATAGTGCTGTATAGCTAATATTTCAGTTGGTGCAACAATTGTTGACTGAAACTTATTATCAATAGCTATAAGCATTGACATAAAGGCTACAATTGTTTTTCCTGAGCCCACATCACCTTGCAATAATCGGTTCATTTGAGCATTGCTACCCATATCAAAACGAATTTCCTTGATAACTCGCTTTTGAGATTTTGTTAGTTTAAAAGGCAAATGATTATTATAAAAATCATTAAAATAAAATCCAACATTTTTAAAATTATAACCTTTTATCTTTGATTTGCTAACAAGTCTCTTATTAATTAATTGTAATTGAATAAAAAATAATTCTTCAAATTTGAGCCTAAATTGAGACCTTTGTAGTACATTTTGATCTTTTGGAAAATGAATATTTAAAATTGCCTCACTCTTAGAAATCAATTTATATTGATTTATTAATTCTTTTGAAATTGACTCGAAAAAATCATTTCCAGTTTGTATAAATATTTGTTCTATTAACTTACATATAACTCTGTTAGAAATACCTCGATTAGATAGCAACTCTGTTGATGGATAAATAGGCTGAATACTTGATCTTAAGCTCTTGTCAAATTCAGATTTCAATTCCATTTCAGGATGAGACATACTGAAAACTCCGTTAAAAACACTGACTTTTCCAAAAACTACATATGTTGTTTTCTTTTTTAAATTTTCTTTAATCCATTTATGTCCACGAAACCAAACTAATTCCATATGACCAGATGAATCCTGAAAATCAGCAATCAACCTTTTACCTCGCTTTTGAACCACTTCACGAAAATCAGTAATTTGACCAACAAGTTGAATTTCAGAATTATTTACAACTAATGAGTTTATTGAGTAAAATTGAGTACGATCCACATAACGCCTTGGAAATAAGTATATTAAATCTTGAAAAGTTTTTATTCCAAGTTCAGATCTTAATATGCTAGCACGAGTCGGCCCAACGCCTTTTAAAAACTCTATTGGCGTCTGTAGAATATCATTAACCATATACTATTTTAATAAAATGGAAACTTCTTCGTTCAAAAAATTAAGTGCCATTTCTGCAGTAACTTCATTATTTAGTAAGATATCTAATACCAATGGTCGAATATCATTTGCTGTACTAACATCTTTATTCTTAAATGAAACTATAGTTTGAATTGTACTATTTTTTGCGGCAGAAACAATACGCCAACAAGGGTCAGAAACATAAATTTGTTGTGAAAGATTGTGCTCATATTCTTGCTCAACTGTTTGTATAAGTAAACTTTTATAGTCTTCAACCTCCTGCGAAATTGGAGAAACACGTTTTAAGAGATTTTGAGGAGAAATTCGTTCCAAAAAAAGAGTTAATCGCTCATATGCCTGTAAACGAATCGGTAAAGATTCTTTTTGAATAGACTCTTTTAAAATGAAATTTCGACGATTGTTTTCATTATCAGTATGTTCTCTAAAAAACAAAAAGGCAATTACCCCAGTAACTAGTGCAGGAATACAATAAACCATTAAACCTAAAATTTGCTCTCCCATAAAATAATATTTTATTGATCACTAATTTAACAATTTTAATGCTAATAA
>Ga0213858_10001876_pt1 | contig 10040 bp, 9 predicted proteins | sample PICome_FD_160122 | JGI IMG/M metagenome (GOLD analysis project Ga0213858, IMG submission 160122) | Coastal seawater microbial communities near Pivers Island, North Carolina, United States - PICO245 | ecosystem: Environmental > Aquatic > Marine > Coastal | place: USA: North Carolina | collected... | reverse complement strand
GTCGGGATGAGCCAGCGCTGCCCCCGCAACGGTAATCGCATCTCAGGATGCATAGCCCGATACCTGCCTGATACACAAAACCCGATGGCGCGGTGGGCACCAGCAGGGAGACTCTGCTTCGTGCTGTTTACGCTGCCGGCCTCTTTGCCTGAACACCGCTCCAGAAACAATGGAGCCTACATTGGCCATACTAAGAAAACAGCTCATCCTGGTACTATCAGCTGCCGCCATCTCACAGTTCACCATGGCCGAGTCGATCGACGAGACCGTCATCGTTGCCGATAGAATAGAAACCACAAGAGACTCGCTTGCTGTCTCGGTTAATGTCATTGATCGCGAACTCATATCCGCTTTGGGCTCAGCAACACTGCCTCAATTACTTCGATCTCAGGTTGGAATTTCCACAACCCAGACCGGTGGTATGGGCGCCGTCAGCGGGATTCGGGTTCGAGGTCAGGATGCGTTCAGAACGCGCGTCTTAATCGACGGCATCGACATCAGCGACCCCTCCTCTCCCCAAATTGCCCCGAGAATGGAGCACATAGCGTCGGGAGCGCTTGAACGCGTGGAGGTGCTGCGCGGTACTCAGGGTCTTTTGTGGGGAGCGGATGCGGGCGGAGTAATCGCGCTCACCAGCCGTCAAGGCAGTGATCGACCCAGCATTGAGTTGACTGCCGAACTTGGAGGTTACGGTTTTGAAACAGAGTCGTTGGTGGCGAGTAGCGGCACCACGTCCTATGGAGAGCTAACCGCAGTACTCAACCATGTAGAGATGGATGGCTTTAACGCTCTGAAAAACGATAACCAGGTCGCTGACAAGGATGGCTATGAGAACGATAGCTATCACTTGAGCTACACCACACCCGAATGGCAAGGTTGGTCCGCCACCCTGAGCGCACGTGAGGTAGACGCAAGAACCGATTACGACAGCTGTGGCCGCTTTGACGAAAACTTTAGCTTCATATCAAGTAACGATTGTTCCGATGGCTATAACAACGAAACCCAAGGTGTTGTTGTCCGTCATAAGGGAGAGAACCAATCGATACAAATCCGGATGAGCGAGAGCGACAGTGATCGCGCCTACTTCACCGATGGACTTTTTCAATTCGCACTTCAGGGGTCTAACGAACAATTATCGCTGTCTCACAACAGGAACTTAACCGATAACTACGACCTCACCGTAGGGTTTGATCAGGACGAGCAAAGTTACGACGATGGCTTCGGCACTGCGCGAAGCCGCGGTAACGACGCCATGTTTCTGAATATCAGACGACTTGGGGATACCGCCACTCTGTCCGCTGCGGTGCGCAGCGATGACAACGACGATTTTGGACGACACAACTCATGGCGCCTCACCGCTTTAACCGATACGGGAATCGACGGCGTTGCTTTTAAAGCAGCTTATGGCACCGGTTTTCGGGCACCATCGCCCTATGAGGTTGGATCCAATCAGTCGCCCTGGGCTCTGGCCGAGGCTCGTGAAACACCGCTCAATGAGGAGAAGAGTCGCGGCTGGGAGATGGGGCTCCGAGGTGGTCGTGACACCCTAGACTGGGAGCTTACCTATTTTGACCAGGAGGTAAGCGATGCCATTGTCTATCGTTATGACCCTGCCCTGTTCGCCGGAGGCTATCTGCAAGTACCCGGTACCAGTCAATTCAGTGGCATCGAAGCGACAGCCACCTGGGCACTCGAAAGGGGGATTAGTCTCGAGGGCTTTGTTTCTGACTTGAGCGCCGAAGACGCGAACGGCAATGGCCTACCCTATCGGCCCGAGACCACAGCACAGATCACAGCACGCTTTAGCGGTGATAAAAGTGAGTGGCTACTGCTAGCCCGATACACCAGTGACCGCCACGACGGCTTCGGCACGACGCTCGATGACTACACGGTTGTAGATGGCTCCTTCCGCTATGCGGTAAGCGAGAGTGTCAAAGTCTCACTCCGCGCAGAGAATCTCGCCAATGAAGGCTATTCGGATATCGTGGGCTACCGGAGCGCAGGTCGCAGCATGTACCTTGGCCTCAACATATCAATCTAGGTGAACGCAATGAGTAAAGATGCCAAGCACAAGGCCTCGATGGAAAAGCAAAAGACGAATGTCGATGCGTCGATTGCCGCGGCCGATACAGAAAAGAGCCTAGTATTGCTACTCACCGGCAACGGTAAAGGCAAAACCAGTTCGGCCTTCGGCATGGTCATGAGAGCGATGGGTTATGGCCAGCGTGTTGGCATTGTCCAATTTATTAAAGGCGAGCAACTCTCGGGCGAAGAGTTGTTTGCCCGCGCTAATCTGCCCGATACTGATTTTTATCAGATGGGGACGGGGTTCACCTGGGACACACAGGACCGACAGGGGGATATCGAAGCGGCGGAGAGAACTTGGCGCGAGGCGCATCGTATGTTGACCGATTCCGCCTACGATTTAGTCATTCTCGATGAGCTCACTTACATGTTGTCGTTCGACTACCTTGATGAAGTGTCCGTACTGGAAGCGATTCGTCAGCGTCCCGATCAACAGAGCGTTGTCGTGACCGGCCGCGGAGGTGGCACTGCACTGCAAGAACTCGCAGATACCGTATCCGAAGTCAAAGAGATCAAACACGCCTTCAGGGCGGGGATCAAAGCGCGTAAAGGCGTGGACTTCTAGGTGTCAGAGGCCACCCACCCTGCTCTAAGACTCAAGCCCTTTGTTGCCTACAAAGCCACCAATGCTTTTTTTCAAGGGGTCTGGGGCACTGCCTACGTTGCACTGATGGCACCACTACCACCCGAGGTTTTTTCGGCGGGCGGCATCGGATTCAGTCTCGGCACATGGCTGGTAGCACTCGCCTACTCGCGGTTGTTTAATCTCTCAGCGTTCTTTCGCATCTCGCTGGGTGTCGAAGTCATCGCTTTGATCAGTGTTGTCGCGATTTTGATCTATCCCGCAGGGTTTGCCATAGCCGCCGGTGTCTATCTCGGCTTTCAGCTTGCGCTTATTTTTGGCAGTTATCTGGGGCGCTTGGAGACGCTGGTCGTCGCCAAGGACAACTTAAAGCACCTCGATATCGGCAAGTCGATTGGTGCACTGCTCGGGCTGGCCTTCGCTGCGGCCTACTATCAATGGGCACGCTCATGGCTGGGCAGTGATGACTCAGGCACCCTCGTCCAGTTCATTCACTACCCGCTATTGCTGGTGCAAACCATCAATGTGGCGCTACTAGTCGCTGCCTTCGACCGATCTCGATTTAACGAGGCAGTGTAACTGGCCCGTACTTATCGATTGAGTCCGAGATCTACTAGTCGAGAAGCTCGGGCTGCTCCGACATGATCACATCGAACATGGGCTGCGCGCTAAACCAACCACCGAGGGTGTCGCCAACCTGCTTTGATGTGTGAACGGCCATTTCATGCGGGATAGGCTTTGTGTCACCCACCGCCTCAGCCATCAGCTGCGCCTGAAAGCTGCGCTCCATAGTGACGTACCACCAGGTAGCCTCTTCAACCGATTGGCCCACGGTGAGATGTCCATGGTTCTTGAGAATGATCGCTTTCTTCTGACCCAGGCAATCTGCCAATCGCTTGCCTTCGTCGAGGTCCACCACCACTCCAGTGTAATCATCGAGCAAGGCATGATCTCCGTAGAAGGCGCAGGCATCTTGAGTCAAAGGATCGAGTAGGCGACCCAGGCATGACCAGGTTTTACCGTAGATCGAATGAGCGTGCGCCGCCGCCGTCACTTCGGGGCGAGCCTCGTGGATTCGGCTGTGGATGGTAAAGGCAGCACCGTTCAGGATCCCTTGACCCTCGACAATATTGCCGTCGTGATCGACGCGAATGAGGTCTGAGACCCGCATCATCTTGAACGAGCGTCCCATCGAGTTCACCCAAAACGTATCGGGCGCGATGGGATCTCTCACAGTGATATGACCTGCCACTCCCTCGTCAAATCCAAACTTACCGAATATTCGCAGTGCCGCCGCCAGTCGCTGCTTGCGAAACAGCTGCTCGTCCTGAGGTGAGCGCTCCGCGACACCCATACCTTCATCGGCATGCATGATGAGATCGTTAACTTTTTGATTCATATTATTTGATCCTTTTCTTTGGCTTGCTTCTCGCCCACTAATCTCGGTAATTCAGCGTCCGCCGGCACTGGCTCCCCACGTTCGATACACGCGTCGACATAGGCAGACAGTGCAGGCCCGAGCTTTGTCGACACCTCCTCAGGCCTCAGAGGTTCGTTGCAATGACTGCATGATAACTGAGGTTCGGTCGAATGAGCACAACGCGAATGCCAGTAGGCCAATGGCGCAGGCTCGGCACCAGACATCCACTGGTCTCCCCAATGACTCAGGCTCATAAGCACCGGGTACAGGGCGAGGCCCTTGCGCGTTAAGCGGTATTCAAACCGTTCCGGCTGCTGACTGTAAGCCACCTTGGTGAGGATGCCCTCATCGACTAGCTTCGCAAGACGCTCAGCGAGACGGTGACGTGTCACTCCGAGACTTCGGTGAAAGCCCTCAAAGCGACGGGTGCCTTTGAACGCGTCTCGGATAATGAGTAGCGTCCAGCGCTCACCCAGTACTGACAGTGACCTCGCAACTGAGCACACCTGTTGGTCGATATCATCCCACTTCATATCTAGACTGTGCGCTTCGGACGACCTTCTCGCAACCCGCAGACAAAAAAAACCCGGCCAATCGACCGGGTTTTAGCACATCAAGGACGGGATTAACCAAACTGATTCATGGTGTTATCCACGCCACCTGCTTTGAGCGCAGCATCACCCGAGAAATACTCTTTGTGATCATCGCCCATGTCGGAGCCAGCCATATTCTGATGCTTAACGCAGGCGATACCCTGGCGAATCTCCTTTCGCTGAACGCCTGCGACATATCCGAGCATGCCTGCTTCGCCGAAGTACTCCTTGGCCAGATTGTCAGTCGACAACGCCGCCGTGTGATAGGTAGGCAAGGTAATCAGGTGGTGGAAAATACCCGCTTCGCGTGCAGCATCTGCCTGGAATGACTGGATTCTACGATCGGCTTCGGTAGCGAGCTCCGAATCGTCGTAATCTTCGGACATCAATTTGTCTCGCTGGTAGCCAGATACCTCGACCCCACTAGCGGCCCAGTCATCAAATACTTGCTGACGGAAGTTCAGCGTCCAGTTAAATGATGGGCTGTTGTTGTAGACCAGCTTCGCATCGGGGACCACCTCTCTGATGCGGTTGACCATCGAAGCAATCTGCCCTACGTGCGGCTTTTCGGTTTCAATCCACAGCAAATCAGCGCCATTCTGAAGCGATGTAATGCAATCAAGAACCACTCGGTCTTCACCAGTGCCTGGCTTGAAGCGGAACAAGCCGGAAGCCAATCGCTTAGGCCTCAGGAGCTTACCATTGGCCTTCACAACCACATCACCGTTGGCAAGGTCGTCAGCACCTTCAATAACATCGCCATCGAGGAAGCTGTTGTACTGGTCGCCGAGGTCACCGGGCTGACTGGTAACAGCGATCTGCTTGGTAAGGCCTGCTCCGAGTGAGTCGGTTCGTGCCACGATGATGCCGTTGTCGACACCTAACTCGATAAACGCGTAACGGATAGCGCGGATTTTTGCGAGGAAGTCAGCATGAGGCACTGTGACTTTACCGTCCTGATGGCCACACTGCTTCTCATCGGACACTTGGTTCTCGATCTGAATAGCGCAGGCACCTGCCTCGATCATCTTCTTAGCCAACAGGTATGTGGCTTCCTCGTTACCAAAGCCCGCATCGATATCCGCGATGATGGGAACGACGTGAGTTTGGAAGTTATCAATTTTGTTCAGTACTGCTCGCTCCTGAACATCGTTATTGCTGGCGCGCGCAGCGTCGAGTTCACGGAACAAACCCCCGAGCTCCCGTGCATCAGCCTGACGCAGGAAGGTGTACAGCTCTTCGATCAAGCTGGGTACAGAACTTTTCTCGTGCATCGACTGATCGGGTAACGGTCCGAATTCGGATCGCAGGGCGGCAATCATCCAGCCCGACAGGTAGAGGTAGCGTCCGGTGGTATCACCAAAGTGCTTTTTGACCGCAATCATTTTTTGCTGACCGATAAAGCCATGCCAGCAGCCAAGCGACTGCGTATATTTCGATGAGTCAGCGTCGTAAGTGGCGATATCGCGACGCATAATATCAGCCGTGTAACGAGCGATATCTAAACCGGTTTGAAAGCGGTTCTGCATGCGCATTCGGACAGCGTGCTCAGGATTTACCGCAGCCTGATTTGCAAGTCCCGAGATCTGGTCAACTTGTTCCGTGTATTTGCTCATCGCACGCCTCCACAGCATTCCCCAATTTCGATGCATGCAGTGTGACGGAGTCAGTATTATTTTTAAAATAAATGGACTATATCTCAGTCATCACTACAACAAATACTTGTTCGAGTGGCTGATTAGCGAGTTTTCTTCTGACGGCGCTTCTTATCGGCCTTTTTGATGTGAGAAATCATACGTTTGCGCCGCTGAGACTGGCGCTCGGTCAGTTTATTTCTTCGACCTGCGTAGGGGTTTTCACCAGTTCTCAATTCGATTTTGATGGGTGTGCCAGCGAGATCGAGTTCGCGGCGAAATGCATTCTCAAGGTAACGCACATAACTATTGGGCAGATTTTCGGTTTGATTACCGTGGATCACAATCCGCGGCGGGTTGTGACCTCCGATGTGGGCGTACCGCAATTTGACTCGACGACCACTGACTAAAGGCGGCGGGTGCGTGGCTACGACATCTTCCAGTAGCTTGGTAAGTTTCGGCGTGGACAACTTACGAGTGGCCGCCTCGTAGGCACCGTGAATAGACTCATACAAATGCCCCACTCCCGTACCGTGGAGTGCGGATATAAAGTGCACATCGGCGTAATCAATAAACTGCAGACGGCGTTCAAGCTCCACCTTCACCCGCTCACGAATGTCGGCATCCATACCGTCCCACTTGTTGATCGCTACCACCAGGCCGCGACCGGCCTCGATACATTGACCAAGGAGGTGAAGATCCTGCTCAACAACGCCCTCACGAGCGTCCATCAATAGGATCACGACATTAGCCTGATCGATTGCCTGCAGGGTTTTGACAATCGAAAACTTCTCAACCGCCTCTTTGACGTTTTTACGGCGTCGCACGCCCGCGGTGTCAATCAATGTGTAAGACTCACCGTGACGCTCGTACTCGATAAAAACGCTGTCACGAGTCGTCCCCGGTTGGTCGTACACAACCACCCGGTCTTCACCTAGCAGGCGATTAACCAATGTGGATTTACCCACATTCGGTCGACCAACAATGGCCACGCGGATGCCGTCACTGAGTTCGAGTTCGGTGTCGGCTACCCAGGCGATAGGCTCAAGAACCTCCTCAATCATGGCTCTGACGCCACGGTTATGCGACGCAGCTATCGTGTGAATCTTGGAAACTCCCAGACTATGAAAGTCGCTCGCCGCGACCTCCTCACCGACACCGTCTATCTTGTTTACCACCAGTTCATAGGGTTTACCGCGGGAGCGCAGGTAGGACACGAGTGCCTGATCGCCGACTTGCAACCCAGCGCGACCATCGACCATTAATAAAACGACATCGGCTTCATCAATCGCGACCATCGACTGCGCCGCCATTTCAGCGTCGATACCGGCCTCGTTACCCGTGATACCACCTGTATCGATCACCATGAAACGGCGATCGTTGTGACGACCTTCGCCGTATTTTCGATCTCGGGTTAAACCCGAGTAATCGGCCACCAGAGCGTCACGGCTTCGCGTGAGTTGATTGAACAGCGTGGACTTTCCCACGTTGGGTCTTCCGACCAACGCGATAACCGGTAACATGGTGGTCAGTCCAGGACCTCGAGATCGTAGGCCGCGAGCTGCCCTTTATTGGTGTAAACAAACAGCCGGCTGCCCTGGGCAATAAGATCAGCTCTCGCACCGGAACTGTCTGTACGTTGGCGACCGACCAATTGTCCGTCCACCTGAGACATCACGTGGATATAACCCTCGAAATCGACTATCGCGACGAAGCTATTTACCGGCGTAGGCCGAGATAGGCCGCGGTAACCAAGCTCGATATTTTGCCAGCGAAGCCCCTGACCCGAGCGAAGATAAGCGCTAACGGTGCCATCGATATCGGCGACATAAACGTTGCCAAATCCTACCTGCGTTCCCGACACCGATGACACATTCTGTTGCCACGCTTTGCGGCCAGTCCTACTGTCGATCACCGCAACACGGCCCTGGTAACTCGCTACAAATAGTTCGGAGCCAACCTGCGTCATTGAACCGTCAATGTCGACTATGCGATCGATTTCGGAGCTTCCTTGGGGTACACCGATCCTAGCTTCCCAGCTGGCATTCCCGGAATCGACATCGACAGCAACCACTTTGCCGTCCGCGAAGCCCGCAATCGCGTTGTTATTGACCAGCATCGGACTCGATGTACCGCGGAGCGTTAGTACGGGTACGTCACTGTTGTAAGTCCACTTGGGTGTCTCAGCCCCGGGCTCGAAACCCAGCAACTTTCCGTCGTAGGTTTGAACGATTACCCAGTTAGCCGACGCTACCGGTGGTGCGAGCACCTCGCCCGAGACCTCAGCTTCCCAGAGCGGGCTGCCATCCTCAGCCGATAGCGAGAATACGGTGCCATCTGCACCACCGAGAAACAATTGCTTATCGAAGTAGCCAACACCACCAGAAATCGGGCGCTCAAGCTCCACTCGCCAGAGTCGGTCACCACTGTCTGCACTGACCGCAACCACCTCACCCTCGGCCGATGCCGCATACAAGACGCCATTCTCGAGTACTGGGGTTAACTTGAAAAAGCCATCGCCCTGGCCATCACCAACCGATAGCGACCAGTCCTTTCTGAGCTTAACGGTCTCACTAATACGCTCGAGTTCAACCGGTGCCGTCGGATCCTCGTCATCTGACTCGAACCACCCTGATACCGTGCTACAGCCAGTCAGAGTGATCCCCAGAGCCGTGGCCAAAAGCCACCTCGACAGAATCACTGTATTGCTCCATCGGCGATATCAGTCTGCCCCAGGCGAAGCTCCAAGGCAGTGACCTTCAGCTCAAGCAAACCGGGACCACGGCCCATATCTAGCGACGCTGACTGTGCCATTCGGTAGGCGTCGAGCGCCTCGGCTTCACGACCAGCGGCCAGGTGGATGTCACCCAAGGCCTGCGAGAAACTCACTGGGAACGATGCGCTGCCACCCTCCAGAATGCGGATGGCGTCGTCCTCGCGATCCCCTGCCCCGAGTGCTCGCGCCAATCGCAACTGCGCCATTTGCCCCATGGTCGATGCTGGATCCAAGTCGCTAACCACCTGCGTGAGTTCCTCAATCGCAAGCTCGTAGTTACCTTCGCCCACCGCGACCGACGCGAGCTGCATCGAGGCCAAGCCCGAGTAGACAGAGCCCGCGTGTTCTTCACGAAGCTCCCCGACTAACTCGGCAAGACCATCTGTACCCAGCTGATTTTTCTGCTCGACTACGGCGTCGTAAGTATTGGCAGCGGCAGCCGCCTTCGAAGCACTGTAATCCGTGTATTGGGACCATCCCAATGTGCCGCCTACAGCCACAACAAAAGCCGCAATGACGGATACTTTATTCTCCTGCCACCACTGCTTGATCGCTTCCAGCTGCTCTTCATCTTGCATATGTTCTGCCACGAACTAATCCTCACTCTCTTCGTTCGCCTGCTCTAGACGACTTAAAAACTCATTCAGCTCTGATGCCGATAATGTCTCTTGCTCTCCATCGGATCGCATTGGCTTTATAGTCACCGAACCACTGGCCACTTCATCGTGACCAAAAATCAGAGCCCATTTTGCACCGCTTTTATCCGCTCGCTTAAACTGGCTCTTAAAACTGCCACCGCCCAGGTGCTGCGTCACATTCAAGCCGGGGTAGTCGGCGCGTATTCTATCCGTCTCTGCCATTGCATGCGAAAGTGTTGTCTCGTCCGCGCTCACAACGTAAAGATCGGTTGGCTCATCGGCCTGAAGCTCCAAGACCTGCAACAGCAGTA
>Ga0213858_10001875_pt1 | contig 10040 bp, 23 predicted proteins | sample PICome_FD_160122 | JGI IMG/M metagenome (GOLD analysis project Ga0213858, IMG submission 160122) | Coastal seawater microbial communities near Pivers Island, North Carolina, United States - PICO245 | ecosystem: Environmental > Aquatic > Marine > Coastal | place: USA: North Carolina | collected... | reverse complement strand
AATTGACGATTATATAGTTGCATTTATATTAACATTGTTAACAAGGGGATAGGAGAGCATATCGATATAGACCTTGCAACCAATCACATATCATAAGTATGTCATATGACATATAAATCTATTAACAATGTTAAACGATTAAAGGGAGTTTGGCATATATGTCGGGATCAAATTTAATATTCATCAGTGATGAGGAGCGGATTGAGTATAGTCGCCAACCGTGCGAACTGTGTAATAGCTCGATAGCTGGCGAACGCTATGTTGCCGTTGAAGTAGACGAACACAATAATAGCGCAAAGATGGATATCTGCGTGGACTGCGTACTAAAGATAGAAGGTTAAAAATGTCCGCATGGTGCGGACAACATATCAACAGAAAGGCTGCACAATGTACAAGACAGACTTCGATGAAGCAATCCACATGAACCATTGGGATTATGTCAAAGGTTCTATACGGACATTCGGCACGAATCGCTCAATTAGTCCGCAATTCTTTGTAGATCAAGCTACCATTCTGGTTATGGATACCTTGCGCGTTCCGCGTAGGAGAGAGCTCTTTGCCAGAACGGTAGATGCACGTTACACCAAAGACCAGACCTATACTGCTATATCGGATATGTGGCAGCGGTATACAGAAGATGCAGATGCACAGCTAGAATTTGAAGGCTTTACGCGCAGAGATAATATGCTAGCCGCTCGATATACGGTAGGCGATGCGATTGTAGATTTAGATGCGATCAAGCTAAAGACCATCGCCAAGTTCACTAAAGGGCCATCGCCCCTGTTCGGAATGAGAACCAAGCCGGTAAATCCAGGGAATCCCATACTAAGCGCAGTTATACTTGGAAACAAGGGAGGCATAATAATGCCTTTACGTCCAGAAAAGAAAAGGAGATAGATATGCGATCCATATTCATTCGCGGCAACACATACTTTCATGAAGGGTCTGGCGTCAGCTACTTCCACTACAAGCTGTATGTTGATGGCGAGCTCTTCTATAGCCCAGAGCATCCCTCTAACGGATACCGCTCTCAGTATGAATACGATGCATTGCGCTATTTAAATGAGAATCATCCAGATATGAAGGCAGCAGGTACCGTATTCATGCATGACTGGATTCGCAAGCAAGGGATCGACCTGTATACATCCCTGTCGGAAGTCAAAAGCAGAAGAAAGCTCACCAAATACTTGTAATATGTCATTTGACATGCAAACACTTGTCCGACATGTCGGACAAAACCAATTGTCAGAAATTTCTGACAAAGTTAACAGAAAGGTCAGCAATGTTTAACGAATTCTACCACATCGAAGAAAAGAGCAGTCGCGCTGTAAAGATGGACAGAGACAGGAGAAAGAAGCGCCGCAACGCTCATGGCAAGAATGCAGTCGTCAAGTCTACGAGAATCATACCGCACTCTGCCGCACAGGGACTAAGGAGATATGCTTAGTATGACTGTCTTATTCGGAATCGCTACATCTGTGCCTCTTATAGGCGAAGCACTGTATAGGATCGTGTATAAAAGGCTTAGAAATACCCGAAGACTACGGTATGACAATGGGCCTATGGTGTATATCAATATCAGCAAGGAGCAAGCATTTGCTCTGCCTCTAGGCGAATCCATAAAAGAAAGGGGTCAATACTATCGCGTTGTGAACGTCAGGGGAGTCAAAGAACTACCCTTTGTGTTTTACTCATTCCTTCAATCCATAGGAGACTAATATGCACACAGTCATATGCCCAGAAACTGCACTCAGGCTTGACGCCTTAGAAGACTTATTTATATCAACAAGCAACCGCAAAAGAGAAGCAGAAGCTACGCGCTTCGCTACAACAAATAAAGGGGCCGTTCTTCATTATCAAACTATGTCAAATGACATAGAATATTATCCTAATTAACATTGTTAATAAAACGGAGCAAAGCAATGTCAGAGAACTATTTACGCGCAGAAGATTTCGTCTCTGAGTTCCTCAAAGGCAACAAGCCACACTGGAAACTTCTTAGTCCCGGAACTGCAAACTACAAGACCAACAAGAGCAAAGGGGTGCTGACTACCATACTGCATCTTACACCACACAAGCAATCTGGCTTGGGCAACCTCTGTCCGATGGCAGAGCGCGACAACTACAGAGAGGCCAAAGCAGAGATAGCAAGAGGCACATCTATCGCTATCGTATGTGCAGGGGTCAAGCGGGACAGTCCTTTCCCATACAACATTCTATCTGGCTACACGGTTGTAGATGCCGATGTAGACGACAAGCGATACGAAGACCCTCCATCTTCGCTATCCCTACTCCGCACCAAAGGCGATGCACGGACTCGCCAGTCTGTTGTTACTACATCACAACTGATTGCAGGGTTTGGCGGCAAGCAAACCAATGCCACCCCATGCCACAAATTCTGCCTAGTTACATCGGGCAGGGGCGCGTATTCAAGTGTCCAAGTTGCCCGTTTAGCCAAGACAATCCTCTACCAGAAACATCGTCAGACATTCCTAGCCAAGATTGACAAAGAACTGCAAGCTCTTGTCAAGAAGGGCGAGCGGTTAGGCTTAGATGTATCGGCTCGGCTCAACGGCACTTCGGACATCCAGTGGGAACGTGTCGCACCTGAGTTGTTCGATCTTCCCATAACGTATTACGACTACACCAAGGTTGCAGGGCGCACTACGCCCGACAACTACCATCTGACGTATTCACTTAACAAGATCCATCACATTGACGATCTGCCACAGATCGCTTCGCTGCTGTCCGCATAGTGCGGACAGAGGAGACAATCTCATGGGCAATATCATATATGCAATCACAGTTACTCAAAAGACTGAAGTTGGAGAAAGTTGGATTGGCATTGATGGAGTATACGAAGATGAATCTCTATACCAAGTCAGATGGCGGATCTGTAAGAAATGGGGCATTCCACTTAGTCAGATCAAAAACATAACTATCAAGAGATGGGACAAATGAACACTAAGCTAAACGAACTGGTCGCAAAATACGAGGAATCCTATCAGGAAGAACAAGCCTATCACGCCAAGTGGTGCGAATTCTTTGCTAAGGAATCTGGCTTTAGATGCGCCTCACTGGAAGACTATCAAATGTCGGACATCATAAAGGCCTGGAGATATAGAGGGATGGGCCTTGCTGAAGAAAAGTTGCACAGATATATGGATCAACTCTTTAAGCAGATAGATCAAATACTAAAGGAGGAACATCCCGAACTGTCCACTATGAGTAGATCGATTTGGTTAACTAAAGAGCAGGGGAAAATACGCGCTAAAAAAGGAGACACGCCCAATGAGTGATTTTTTTGAGATATTCGATGATGCGAATGTAGAATGGGAGGAAGCAAAAGAGGATGCTAAAAGCAGTTGGAATCACATTCGCTGTAATGGCATTCGCATATTTGCCAGAGAAAATGGCAGCGATGAGCGCATTGATGATGGAGGAGATAATACGATAGCAGACACCCTTGATGAAATAACAGAATACTCTCTGGGTCAGGTGGTCAAACATTACACAACGCATTATGCGGATAAAGAACTGTGGTTTCAGCTCTACGGTGATTTCGATGGGGCGGATGAAGAGCGAGACTTTGACGAGTATATGTATCAACCCCAAGTATCCGAATGGGATGGTCAAATTGTGTTCGACAAAAACCTAAACATCATAAAAGAAAGAAAATAAAATGGAAGAGCTCTCAATGGATTTGGTTCCCCTATACGAAGATATAGGAAGATCAATCGGGTTGTATCCATATCCCTCAACGGAGCTGGCAGAAAAGTTTGAACAGCTCCGCTTACAAGCACTTGTAATAGGAAAAAGAGCAGAAGAAAAAGGTGAAAGGGTAATCATATATAAGACAGATAATCTCTACGCATTCTTATCTAAATGCATAGAAGATATTTCATCACAAGAGGACTAAGTATGAAACCAATATTTGTTGTCGAAGACCCAAACTTTATGGGACTGTCTACCGAAACTGGCTCTGCTCGGTTAGAGCAGTATAAGGGAGACAAAAGCGTCTTTGGATGCATAGAACGTATATATGTTGATGGCGAATTGGAGCGATGGGCAGGTTATGACATTGCCGACCTAGCAACTGGCGATATTCTAGATGTGCCAGTGCAAGAGGCTGTTCTCATTCGAGCAGACCATGAAAAACATGATGCACAAATTGTGCTGTTTACAAACACTAAGGGAGACAAATATGCCTATATAGTGATGCCTGGAAAGGAGTCTGCTAAACAAGCTCTGAAAGGGCTCGTATATCACTATGAGTATGATAAAACCCTGTATAAAATACAGTGCTTGGGTATTGAATGGTTGACCAATCTGTTTAGAAAGGCATTCAGAGATAATGTGATTGCAAAGCATATAAAAAGAAGGATGGTTTTTTATAAAAGGGAGAGGGTAAAAGCTCTTGTGTATGATTTTGCTAGAATAATCGAAGGGCTACTTGCCGTGTTTACTCTATCGTCCATTCAATGGCATTTTAGCTTTCATTTGTCATTGTTGTATGAATATCTTGAAGACGATGAGCGCCTGAGCTACAAACTGCTATCTGAAACATTTGGCGATACGTTTTATAAAAGTGGCAGATTTAAAAGTATACGCGAGAGAATATATTGCACGGCATTGGAAGGTATTAAAGTTTTTGATGGACTCATTGGCCTATTGTCATTAGCTCGCTTTGAATCAGAGCTATACAGATACCTACTGTTTAAATCAGACGAGTAATTTGTTAACAATGTTAATTATGTCAAATGACAACTAAACTCAAAGAGAAAAGGAATAAAAATGAGCATAGCATTGGAAGTAAATACTCATCTTAAAGAAAACACTAAAGAGTTTTCTGAAGGCTTAAAAAAAGGACTTTACAAATTAACCGATCATATTGCTTATGTAATGACAACGTATGAATATGGTTCAAAGCACATGTTAGATGAATTGGAGTGTATGGCGTCGCTTTTATCTGAGCTACAAAGACAAGCAGACGCTTTAGACATTTCGTTACATGGGGCCAAAAAATTTGAAAAGGCTCTTGATAGGATAAAAGGTGACGTTTATTCACTCGTTCGTCAAAAAGGTATTTCTACAGGAGAATAAATAAGTATGAAGCCAACATTATGACAATCAAACGCTTGTCCGCATGGTGCGGACAGAAAGGGGATTAGATGTCTGAAACTAGTGTCGATCCAACTATATGGGATTTTCAGCAAGATGTCTCTCAGGCAGAATGCCTTAACGGGATACAGCATGCTATAGAATCTCGCTGGTTTAATTCCGACTTAGACTTTACCATATTGACCCATCAAGAGCTTGGTCACTTACAAATCATAATCAAGGAGAATAAAGGAGATAGCTATGGGATTATTTGAATTGATGGGCGCAACGGTTGTTGGTGAGTGCCGCGATGATAGCGGCCCAGAAGTATATCACGGACTTATTGTAGAAAAAGATGGCAAACGCACGGTCATCTGGTTTCTACGCGATGAAGAAGGCAATGGCCCAGGATATTTCGCACTGCAACCACATGAAGTGGAGGGATAAAAGAAAGGAGAGATTGTATAATGGCAAACAAAAAATATGACCAAAAAGACGAGGCATCCTTAGAGAAGATGTATAAAAATCAAGACCATCACAGTGAGCTTTTTGGTATGTGCGAAGCTATAGATGAAAATACCGTACACTGGGAATTGCCTACATACCGACATCATTGTTGGGTCGATGTGGACAACCTTTCGATCTGTATTCAAAGAACCGATGAGGGGGCTGTTGTAGATATCTTTGAAAATAAAGAAAAGGATGCTGATTTATTGGCAACAACCTACGCATTTTTCCAAGATGCAGATAGGAGGGTAGAATAATGGCAGACCCATATCATCATTCACTATCCTCTGTCAAAAAATGGGGAGGCGATACAGAGGATTATATCGCAATCCATCGTTGGTTTGACGGATCAAAAGCAAGCTGGTGTGATCCAAGGCATCGTGCCATGCGGCATCACGCAGAAGGTATTGCCGATAGCATCGAGCGATTCGGTGGAGAGATCACATTATCCACGGGCAAGAAAGTGCCCGTGCGTTGGATAGGAGAACAGCATGTTTTAGAAGATTTAGGACGCATACCCACATTCAAAGAGTGGATTATGGAAATGCCATCGGAAGGCAAGCCCGTTCCGATGTGGATGATTCGCCCACAAAAAATCTCAAAAATACTGGAGGCTTAAAAATGACAACGCTTGATGAAGTGATCTCGTATGAAAAACGGATGGAAAGCTACACTATGTCTCCTCTGCAAGAGCTAGTCAAGGCGTGTAAAGATATAAAAATAGATAGCATTGTGTGCAGTTTTAACGGAGGACATGATGGCGGCTCCATAGATTCCATCTTGGCATACCGAACCGATAAAAAACAGCTCTACAGTAGGTTGCCTACTGACATTTATACGATTACCGAAGATCAGTTTTGGCGCATCTTGGGCGATATGTATGGTTCGTTTGCTGGAGAATTTACGGTAGACGGAACCATAACATTTACTGCCCCATGCGAAAATCATCCCAAGGGACTCATAGATTCCGAAGTAAGTGAATATCAACTTAATTATTATCCAGAAAGCTACTATGACGATGGCGAAAGGTAAACTGTCTCAACTAAATTAAGGAGGAATAGCCATGGCAGAGCAAGTTGAAATCGAAGTAACTGTGTCGCGCACTCGCACGATACTGGAGTCATACACAGTGTCTTTCCCCGTAGAAAAAGATGCTGAATTGTATCAGATCCATGAACAAGCGTATGAATTAGCAAATGATGACCCAACGGGGTGGGTTGATCCGTTTGGTGGGCGGCATGGATTGGATACAGACGATACTGAATATGAATATGAAATCTTAAACGAGGATGTCTTAGAGCCGAAGAAGGAGGAGTAGATGTTTGGATTTTCAAACGAAGCGTGGGCATTCATAAAGCAAGACCAATTCTTTATGACATACTTCGACCAGTCTCACTCTTCTTTAGAAGAAAAGGCAGAAGAATACATTGAATACCAAACCGTAGCGGATTTCAACCGTAACAGAGGGAGGGCGTATGATTCGATAAAAGAACTAAAAGATATTCTCCCATTGGGTATTGATGAGTCGTTGGCACATATCACCCCATCAAACACCATATTGACGTATTCAAACATATAAAAGAAAGGCATTTAATATGATAACCTTACAGGAACTGATCGAATGGAACAAAACGCGCCTGGAGCCTTGGCACGGCAGTACTCGGATGAAAAATTATCCACTTACTCCATTAGGCATGCTGAGATTGGCTACCGCAGATATAGACATAGAAGGCATAACATGCAGCTTCTATGGTGGAAACGATAGCGGCGATATAGAAGACATAACAGTGTACAAAGGAAATAAGCGGGATATAAAACTGCCCGATGATATACAGACGATTGTAGAAGATCAATTCTGGAGGATACTAACAGAAATGTATGGATCATTTGCCGGTGAATTTACAGCAAGCGGAGAAATTGACTTTTACAAGTCAACAGAGGATCGCCCAGACGGGTATATTGATAGTAGTATATCTGAAATGGTTCTTTCAGATGACCCGACATACTACTTTGAAGATTAAAGATCGCTTTTTAGTATCCTACCTATGTCAATTGACAAGCATAAATATGTTTATTATATTATTAGTCATACTGCCTCTCAACCCTTAACTCTTGGACACATTATGCCAAATAGCAAGCAAACCAAGGCTGTAGTTATATTTTTTTATTGCGTAGGCGTATGGTTCATCACTCAGGTGGTCAGCCCTTTCCTAATTCACATCACAAATCAATAGCACGGAGGGTATATATGGTCGCTTACTATAATGAGATCGACCCTTTTGCCGCTGAATGGATACGGCAACTAATCAATCAAAACGTGATCGCCCCTGGCGATGTAGACGAGAGGAGCATCGTAGATGTCCAAGCAGACGATATCAAGGGATACACACAGTGCCACTTTTTTGCAGGCATCGGAGTCTGGAGCTATGCACTTAGACAAGCAGGGTGGCCAGATGACTTGCCAGTTTGGACAGGATCATGCCCATGTCAACCATTTAGCGCCGCAGGCGAACGAAAGGGAACAAATGACAAACGACACCTCTGGCCAGAGCTCCACCGTCTCATTGCAGAGTGCAACCCTCCAGTCGCATTTGGAGAACAGGTTGCACAAAAAGCTGGCGCAGCTTGGTTCGACATTGTACAAGCTGACCTACAAAAAGAAGAGTACGCCGCAGGGTTGGCAGTATACCCAGCTTGTGGCGTCGGCGCACCGCACCAAAGACAACGCCTCTACTGGTTTGCAGACGCAATGGGCAACACCACGGACTACAGACGGGTCAGGTGGGCAAAGACCTATCAAGATAGTCAACGGGAAGGCGTTGCGTTACAGCAAGACAACGGGTCAACTATTCGGGATCAATCTAGCGGATCAAGCAACACTATCAACATGGCAGACTCCATTACAGAGGGATCACAAGGGGATGAGCGTAGATATGCCCAGCATAGCCAAGCTAGCCAGTTGGGCAACGCCCGTGACGATGGACAGCAGGTCGTCAGCCAGAACGACAACGCACAAACAGACATGGAAGGAGGGGGACACGCGGCACACCAACTTCGATCTGGGCCGACTCAGCACTTGGCCCAGTCCGATCTCGTCTTCGGGAGGCCCGTCGAAGAATCCAGACAACCCCAGACAGAAAAATGCAGGCAATCCACTAGCGACATCAGCGGATCTGGCAACATGGCCTACTCCCGTAGCACAACCAGCCAACGGGACGCCCGAACGCTTTCTGGAGCGGAAGCTCAAGGCAGTAGAGGACGGGAGCAAGATGGGGATAACGCTGTCGGATATAAATATGGTGGCACAGATAGCGAGTTGGCCGACTCCAGCTCAACGCGACTACAAGGGGGGTTACAAAGGGGGGAGAATACGCAAGGGGAAAATCAGCACGGACACGCTCGATGTGGCGGCGCAGATAAGCGGCCCAGCTCGACTAACGGCTTCTGGCGAACTGGTGATTGGCTCTACTGTAGAGATGAAAAGTGGAGGATCGTTGAACCCGGAACATTCCCGCTGGCTCATGGGACTTCCTCCCGTGTGGGAAAACTGCGCGGATATGGCAACGCAATCGTTAGCCCACAAGCGCAAGCGTTCATCGAAAGTTTCATCGAAGCGAAAATAGATATGCACAATATGTCAAATGACAAATAAACATATAGAAAGGAGATATCTATGGGACACTTTTTATGGCATCACGGTGAGGATGAGATCGACTTGACCGTCACCTACGACATCGAACCGGGGGCCGCGCAAACATGGGACACCCCGTCCTATGGCGCATCCGTAGAAATAGGGGAGATATACTACAAGGAGGGCAACAAAGAGTTTGGCCGCTTATTTACTGAGGAGGTGTCAGACGATGAGCTGGAAAGCATGAAGCAGTACGCCTTATCCCAATAACAAATAGAAAGGAGATAAGTACAATGGATGACTTTACTGAGACAGTGTCTAGCTGTGCCGATGTGATGACAACAGTTAGGCTTTCTGTTGATGTCTTTGACCAAAATAAAAATGAACTCATAGTCACAGACATCCAGGGTGAGTCAAAAGACTCACATATGGATGTTACAGTGAATGTTCCAAAATTGGTAGATAAGAATTTTAACATCTCAGATGAAGATGGCAATACATACGATATAACTGATATAGCGGATCTAGGCTCGTCTAAAGTTGATATCCTAATAGAAGTGCCAGATAAAGCATATAAGTATGAAACTGCTGTTAAGCTGTTAGATAAAGAGGGCAATACGCTGATGCAGGGAGATGAAACGCAAATAAGTATAGGCAATCCACATACGGATCAAAATCCGATGGAAATAACCCTATCGGAAAAGGCCTATAAGCAAATTTACACCAAGATGCGTAAGGAAATTATCCAAGAGGTTATTGAGAATCTCTTTAACGAAAAGGAGGAAGCGTAATGATTAATCCA
>Ga0213858_10001874_pt1 | contig 10042 bp, 6 predicted proteins | sample PICome_FD_160122 | JGI IMG/M metagenome (GOLD analysis project Ga0213858, IMG submission 160122) | Coastal seawater microbial communities near Pivers Island, North Carolina, United States - PICO245 | ecosystem: Environmental > Aquatic > Marine > Coastal | place: USA: North Carolina | collected... | reverse complement strand
TCTTTCATTTGCTGGCTTCAGGAGGCGAAAGGAACCTGGTTGTCGGCGAGCCTGTGGTTCTGCAGGACTACACCGGGGGGATGAAATTCTTTGCTGACAATCCTCGATCCGTACGTATTGAAAATCCGAACGGCGAGGCGACCGACGTGGTTGTCAGCGGTGCAGGACGCAACCGTCGTGCTGTCTTCCCGGAGACTTTCCTGCCGGGAATCTACACTGCACGTTTGGCTGAAACACCAGCCGAGATGTTTGTGGTACAGAGCGGTGAGTCAGAAGATCGGTTGCAGCTTCTGCAGAAAGAGGATCTCAGCAGCATTACATCAAACGGTTCATTGCAGTTTGTTGAGAGTCTGAACGATTTGCGGCAGGAGATGTATGAAGGCGAGGTCAGTCTCGAGTTGTGGGCTGCGATGCTGGTGTGTTTCCTACTTCTGCTGCTGGCCGAAGGGCTTGCGACCCGACGTGCTGTACAGGCATTGGAGACTGCGGCCAGCTGACCTGCAGAGGTATTTTGTGAGGGAGGCTGTGAAATCCCGGTGGTGTGAAGTCTGCAGGTCAGACCGTCACTGCTTCCAGGGTTTGGGATGCAACACGCATCACATTTTCACCGACGATCAGCCGGATTTCATCGTCTGTAAATCCTCTCTGGACCAGACCCACCGTAAACATTGGCCAGTTGGTCCACGAAATTGAGTTTCTCATTTCGGGCGTTTCCGAAAAACTGTCTGCGGGCCACAGAGAGCGAAACGCCGCCCGACGTCTTCTTGGGGGAACTGTGCCGTCTGCGGGCAGTCGGAAGGGTGATGCTGCGGCGACATCTGTCCCGATCGCGACATGCTCACAGCCAAACCGTCGGGCTACGTATTCAATGTGATCAAGGAATGCGTTGAGATCACCTTTCCCGCGAAGAAATCGCGGAATACAGCAGATGCCGACATAGCCGCCTGAATCAGCGATTGCACGAATCACATTATCGGGCTTGCTGCGGATATGCGGAAAAATGCCGGCTGCCGTGGTGTGACTCGCCACAACCGGAAGTTCTGAGGCCTTGGCTGCCTCAAGGCTTGTCTGCCAGCCGGAGTGGGCACAGTCCGGGATGATCCCGTTACGATTCAGCTCTCTGATAGCCTGTCGACCAAAATCGCTGAGCCCGGCATTGGAGGATTCACCGCAACCGTCGCCGATCATGTTTCTTCGCTGATAGGTGAGATGCATCATCCGCACACCCAGCTGGAAGAAGAGACGCAAATTCAGAAGTTCTTCTTCTGGCGTATCCCACCTTTGCAGCAATGGAATTCCATTTCCGGTGAGGTAGAGCATATGTCTGCCATCGGCGTGGGCCTGGCGAATATCAGCCGGAATCACGGCTTTGCCCGTAAACTCCCGGAGCATGTCTGTTACCCAGGTGAATCTTGCCAGCCTTCTTAGCAATCGGGAGGGATCCTGCCCCTCCTGGCCCGCATTCTGGAAAATACAGGTGACCCCTGCTGCATTCCATGATTCCCGAAAGGCTCGCTGCTCGTCGGGATCAGAAACACAACGTGTCATCATCATGTCTTCTCGGGCTTCATCCAGTTCCAAATCGCTTGCACCCGCATCAGTAAGCTGCTTGATCCGGTTTTGATCCACTGCTGACCGAGGTGCAAATCCGTAGGCATCGAAGACAATTGACTCGGCGTGCAGACGCAGACCGCGTTCCAGTTGTTTTGTGGTTGGTTTCAGAATTTGCAGGGCTGTTTCCCGGGCCTGTTGAACGGCTGGAGGGAGAGCTTGAGTCAACGCTTCGATGCGATCCCGAATATCAACTGGCCGTGAATCAGCAACAGCAGTGCCGGAAACTCCCCTGGTGATTAGTCCGGCGGACAGGAGGCCTGAAGAGGAAAGGAAACAACGACGTTCCATAATGCAGCGTCCTGATCTGTGCAATGAGGGGGCAGGTGATGTGCTGACCTGTCGATGTGCAGTCTCTTGGGTTTGGAGCAGGTGCAGCAGTAAACGCGGGGACATTTCTGTTAGTGCGGTGCCGCGGGAGTCTCTCAGGTGAATGCCGGCGAAGTTTTTGACAGGGGACGCGGAGGGACAGTGCAGGCTGAATATCACCGGCCGAGCCAACAGCAGGCTCTGAGACTGATCGTGGAGGACATTCGAGTGAGCAGTCAGCGTATCGGTGACTGAACGCTGTTGAGGCGGAAGTTACACAGCCAGATTCCAAGAACGTAAAGAAACAGCAGAGGAAACATCATCAGCAACATACTCCACGGGTCGGGAGAGGTTGTCAGCAGCATCGATGCAATGGAGATGATCAGCACGGCGATTCGCCAGTTTTCTTTATACATTTTAACGCTGCAAATACCGATGCGTTCGAGGAAGACCATCACGAGCGGCAGTTGAAAGCTGACCCCAAACAGCAGTGGCAACAGCATCGCCATGCTGATGTATTCCGACAGTCGCGGTTGTACCGTCACTCCCAGCCACTGATTAAATCCAATCAGGAAATCCAGCATGAGCGGGAATGCGTAGAAGTAGCCTGCGAGTGCACCGAGTACAAAAAGAATGATGCTGAGCGGCAGATAAACATAGACGTAGCGACGTTCGTGTGGATACAGCCCGGCCGCGACGAACAGCCAAAGTTGATAGGTAACCCATGGGGAGGCCAGCATCAGGCCCGAAAAGAAGCAGACCTTCATGTAGGCCATGAACCCCTCTTCCACCTTGAAAGTGGTGATCCTCGATGTGTCCTCAATGACACGTTGCAATTGGGCAAATTCAGGGGCCGTAATCACCACTTCAACCGCTTCCGCAACGCCTTCAGGCTCGGCAGGCTCTGACCCGATCGCGCGAAATAATTCGGCCCGATCGATTCTTACACGCAGCTGGTCACGTCGGAGTTCAGGTGGCGGAACGGGTTCCGGAGTGTCTACTGTCTCCGAGGTACTTTCCTCAAACAGTCCGCTGATCCACTCGGTCAGAGATTTTTGTGGTACATCCAGTTCGAGCTCTTCGATTCCTCGGTCCCTCAACGCCTGCTCGACAGGCATACGCAGCCACTGGAAAATCCTGTCGCCGAAGAGGAGTGAAACGAGGACCGCTAAGAAAAGGCCCAACACCGCGCGGAATACGTGAATTCGCAGAACCTCAAGGTGCTCTCCGAAGGTCATCGTGGTGTCGTCGAACAGGTCGTAAGTTTTGGGCATGTTCTCTGGAACCAGATACAGATACACATTTGGTGGGGAGAAAGTAATCAGGCAGCCCGGCGGATCACTCTCCGGATGTCATTTGTCGAAACAGACCGAGAAGTTGCTCGGTTACCGGGCCAGGTTTTCCATCACCGATCACTCGTCCATCGAGACTTGTTACGGGAATAACTTCTGCAGCTGTCCCGGTCAGGAAACATTCATCGGCGACGAAGATGTCGTGGCGGACGAGAGCCTTCTCGGTGACCGAGATCCCAGCGTTGCGCGCGAGGTTCATCACAGCGTTGCGGGTAATTCCCTCCAGAATTCCAGCTTCGGGCGGAGGCGTGATCAGCTGGCCATTTTTGACGATGAAGAGATTATCACCGGTGCACTCGGCGACCTCGCCCTTGTGGTTGAGCATCAGCGCTTCCACGCATCCTGCGTCAGTTCCCTCAATTTTTGCGAGAATGTTATTGAGGTAATTCAGCGATTTAATTCGCGGACTGAGGGCTGCTGAGTGATTCCGAATTGTGGAGGCTGTCACAAGTTTCAGCCCATCTCGATAATACTCTGCGGGGTAGAGCGAGATTGTATCGGCGATGATAATCACCTGCGGGTCTGCGGTGCGGCGAATATCAAGCCCCAGCGTGCCGGACCCGCGTGTGACTATGAGTCGTACGTAGCCGTTGGAGATTTGATTGGCTTTGACAGTGTCTTCAACCGCCTGGGAAAGTTGATCGGGGGGCAGGGGGACCTGAAGCCGGATCGCTCGCGCACTCTCGTACAGGCGATCGATGTGCTCCTGCAGAAGAAACACTCGATCGTTGTAAACGCGAATTCCCTCAAAGACACCGTCACCGTACAGCAGGCCGTGATCAAAAACACTGACCAGAGCTTGTTCCTCCGGAACAATCCTTCCGGCAAGATAGACCATTCTTGACATACGAGTACTCAGTCGTCGGAAAATAAAGACCTTGTGTGTGTTAGCGGCAGGCACGGCGATTGTCGAGCGTTTGAGGGACCGCTTGACGCCCCACGAAACACCTCTTTTTTGACAACTGATCTGACGGTTTGCACCGGTCGAACATTCCCCGTTTCACAATCTTCGGATTCACAACCCTCGAATTGATGCTGGAAGCTCCGTTGCCAGCATCCCCAATGACGCCGTCCCGTTGACTTCTGCAATCTGCAGAAGTGGACGGGAGCCGGACGCATCGAGAGTGCCGTTTCCACGGTGCCGCTGCTGCCGGATTTTAGCCAGCAATTGAGGTGAACGCATCCGTTGAGCGCGAAAGTGTTTCGGAAAGTCTCAGGTGCGGTGATTCTCGGCAGTCAAACCGATGCAGCCGTATTCGTTTGTCACTTCTGCTGTCGTGGGCCGTTTCGACAGAATTGCTGCGTCAGGACTTGTCACAGCAGTCTGGTGTGGTTAGTTTTCGCAACACAGGTTGGCTGGCGAGTTTTCAGAACGCGTCAACCTGAGGATCGGTCGCAGTATCTCATGTCGCAATTTCTTATAGCGTATGGGGAAGCTGAATCGTGGCCGGAGTGGCGAAATGGCAGACGCGCCGGATTCAAAATCCGGTAGGGGTAATTCCCTGTGTGGGTTCGAGTCCCACCTCCGGTAATCGCGTTGCACGGAAATCTTCAGGCTCGTGCGGGGTGCCAGTTGACGTCTCGCTGGCCGCATCGAGTTCCGCCTGCAACTCTATCGTTTGATCTCGTCTCTCCTCACTGCTGAAGCCAGAGCCGCGACGAACGGTTTGTGTCAGGACGTTGTCGGGGTGTTGCACGTGAGATGACCGACTTTGCTCCCGCAGTGTTGCCAATTCCCGGATGCGGCTGTCTTTCGTTGTTAAGTTCAGTTGCCGCGAGAACAGGAATCAACGCCGGGTTGATGAGCTTCATGGCGGAGCATTTTCGGGTAATGTGCAGCTTTCCGATGTCGGGTAATCTCGCCGGGATAACTCGGGGTTGTTTCGCAGCAGCTGCTGTCGCAGTCGGAAGGCGGCCAATTCGGCAGAGCAGGAAGCTGCGTGCAGGCCTGGCGTGTCGTCTGCGGGCGGTATTGAGGACTGTTGGATAATGAGTTCGGTGCCCGATCGAATTGATGGACCAGTCGCAGTGATCGGCGATGTGCACGGGCAAGTACAGCTGCTGCGGCAAATCATCGGCGAGCTTGCTCGCACTCCGGACATCTCGCGTCGCTGGATTGTGTTTGTTGGCGACCTGGTTGACAGAGGCCCTGATTCGGCGGGCGTGATCGAACTGTTTTTCGAGTTGCGGGAACAGCACAAGCGCGTGACCTGGGTCTGTGGAAACCATGAATATGCGATGATGGGGGCGCTCGGTCTGCTTCCCTGCCCGGACTACGTGGATTTTTCCGGGCGGTGGGTCGACCATTACGGAGCGGAGGCAACTTTTGCATCCTACGGCGTCGAGAATGGAGATCTGGAGGGTTTGCGAGAGGCAATTCCGGACAAAAGTCTGCAGGTGATGGCAGATTTGCCGTGGGCGGTGCAACATCCCGATTTTCTTTTCGTTCACGCGGGGCTGGACCTGAACCTGCCGTTTGACCTGCAATTGAGAATCCTGCAGGAGCGCGACTACACACAGTCCCATCCGGCGTGGATGTACACGCGTGAATTTCTTGAGCAGGGAACACCGCGTGATTGTCCGGTGCCGGTCATCGTTGGGCATGTTCCGCAGGCTGAGGTACGCACGTCGCGAGGAGCTGTCGGCATCGACACCGGTGCTGGTCACGGAGGGACTCTCAGTTGCCTGATGTTGCCTGAGGGGCGAGTCCTGCAGGCCGGTCACGTTGAGAGACCTGGGGCACCTCCATTCGATGCGGCACCACAGCCTGGTGCTCCACAGCGTTTGGCAAAGCCAGCTGCAGCGAATCCATGGTGGAAAAAGATTTTTTGAGCGGGCACGCAAACGATGAAAAGTCCACAGCAGGGGGTGCCACCGGCTTTTGAAGAACTGCTGCCGGAGTTTCAGCAATTCTGTGAGGTGGTGGCAAGACTCCGATCACCCAATGGTTGCCCATGGGATCAAAAGCAAACGCTGCAGTCGATTGCGCCGTACACTCTGGAAGAGACCTGCGAACTTCTGGAAGCGATCGCCGAGGACGATGATGCGGCAATCGCGGAGGAACTGGGAGATGTTCTGCTGCAGGTTGTTCTGGATGCTCAGATCGCGGCCGACGAGTCGCGTTTTGGATTGACCGATGTTGTCCGGGGGATCTGCGAAAAGATGATCCGCCGTCACCCGCATGTCTTCGCTGACGAAACTGCCGCGACCACGACCGACGTCAGGAAACTGTGGGGCGAAATCAAGCAGCGCGAAAAACCCGAACGCGATTCCGTGCTTGACGGAGTGGCAACCTCGCTACCTCAACTGGCTCGAGCGGTACGTATTTCAGCCCGCGCTGCCGCTGCGGGATATGACTTCCCCGATCGCCGGATGTTATTTGCAAAACTTGAAGAAGAGCTCAGGGAACTGTCCACAGAGTTCTTCGGTCAGACTGTTCCGGAGAGTATCGAGCCCGATGTGAATACGGCGGAGTCTTCCGACGCACCGCTGTCCGGAGATGTCCATCAACGAGCGACGGATGAACTTGGTGACGTCCTGTTTGTCGTCGCCAACATCGCCCGTCGATGGGGAATAAATCCCGAGGAGGCCTTACGCCGCAGCAATCAGAAATTCGCGAGGCGTTTCCGTGGGATCGAAGCTGCGGTGAGGTCCTCCGGACGTGCTTTGCAGGACGTTTCTCTGGCGGAAATGGAAGCAATCTACCAGACTAACAAACGCTCCGAAGGGACAAGCTGTTCCGGGAAGTCTGGCGAGTAGAGTTCTGAAAACCGCTGGACGACTGTTTGTGGAACAGGCCTGATTCGGTTCACGGAAGGGCAGCGAACAATTGCTGCCATTTGGGGAGGCGAGCGCCATGCAATTCACACAAGGCCGGCGACGGCGAATTTCCCAGGCGTTGATTCTGCTGGTTGGTATGGTGACAGTGTTGCACGGCGAATCAGCGTTTGCCCAGGTAAGTACCGGAAGTGACTTCCTGTCCTTCATTCGTGGGCAGGCAAAACAACTCCGGGCGGGAACGGGAATTCCGGCGACATTGCCGGAGTGGAACCAGCGTCGAGCAGAACTTCGACAACAGCTGCAGGATGCTCTCGGTAGACTTCCTGAAGCGAGTGGAATTCCGGCAGTCAGGCTTATGGGTGTTTTGGAGCGGGACACCTACCGTGTCGAGAAGCTGTTACTTGAGACTCTTCCTGGGATCTGGATGACATGCAATGCCTGGGTACCCCGAAAAGCAGGCCGAGTTCCCGCCGTGCTGTGTGTACACGGCCACTGGCCTGGAGCGAAGGCTGATCCCCATGTTCAGGCACGGTGTGTCGGGTTAGCGCAGCTTGGTTTCTTCGTCCTTTCCGTCGATGCTTTTGGTGCCGGAGAACGCGGAATTCAAACTGCCCCCGGGGAATACCACGGGGAAATGACAGCAGCCACCCTGGTCCCGTCCGGTAAGGTGCTCTGTGGGATTCAGCTGTACGAGAACATGCGAGCAGTGGATTATTTGCAATCCCGTCCTGAGGTTGATGCCGACCGCCTTGGAATCACGGGAGCCAGTGGGGGCGGTAATCAGACGATGTATGCCGGAGCCATGGATGAGCGTTTCGACGCAGTGGTCCCGGTTTGCTCGGTGGGGAATTATCAGGCTTATCTTGGAGCGGCATGTTGTCTGTGTGAAACGGTTCCAGGAGCGTTGAGGTTTACGGAAGAGGAAGAGCTGCTCGGTTTGGTTGCGCCTCGCGGGTTGATGGTGATCAGTGCGACCCGAGATGCTCCGCAGTTTTCTGTGGCAGCCGCGCAGGTTTCGGTTAGCGGAGCAGCGTCAGCGTTTCAGCTGTATGAAGCTGGTGACTCGCTCAGGCATCAGATCATCGACTCTGGTCATGACTACAACCGCGAAATGCGTGAAGCAATGTACGGATTCATGGTCCGCCACCTGCGTGGCGAGGGCTTTGGCCATCCGGTTTCGGAGCCAACCCAAACGCTCGAGGCGGCTGCAGACCTGCATTGTTTTCCCGATGGTCAGCGTCCTGCGGACTGGATTACGCTGCCGCAGGCAGCAGCCGAGTTATCCAGACAGGCGGTGGTGGCGGCTGAGCAGCTTACAGCAGACGAACGCAGGCAGGGCCTGATCGAGGTTCTCGGTTTGAATCAGGAGGAAACCGCGGGCGGCGTCGAGGTTGTAGACAGTCAGCAGCAGTCAATTCTGTTTGCGCCGGAACCCGGCATTCTGCTGCAGGTGTCGTTCGGTTCCCGCATGGTCGAACGCGCTCGGAGGGAGAAGAAAATCAGTCTGCGCGTCGTCACGGATCGCGCAGCTGTGAAGTCGATGGCTGATGAAGCTGTACTGGAATTGAGGGCTACTGGTACGGGAGCGTGGGCAAGTGATCGCATCGGAGGTGCAGTTGACCACAACACTGCTGAATGGTCATTGTGGATAGGACGTCCACTTGCAGGGCAGTGGACTACGGATATCAGTTCCGCGCTCAGCGTTCTTCGTCAGCGTTATGGAGATGTCGAGATCACACTCAGAGCCGAGGGTTCGGCGGCGGTTGCTGTTGTCATGACGGCGGCATTAAATGCAGAGATTCAAGCCGTGGAGGTGTCGACGCTGCCGTTCACCTGGATTACTGACAAACCGTGGAAGAACCACCGCATTGGAACGCTGGTCCCCGGAATCCTCCAGCGAGTGGGTGATCTTCCGTCTGTCCTGAAGCTGATTGCACCACGACCTCTGGCTGTGGACAGTTGGGTTACGCCGCAGGGAACGGAGACTTCTGAGAATACGGAGCTGGCATTGCGTCGCAAACTGTCTGTCTCATGGGGAGCTGAAAGCCATTTGTTGCAGCTTCCGTGATTCCATGGTGAGGAGCTGCCAGTTGCTGCCGTCGACCGGTCAACCGGGGTATTCATTAGTGGCTTGTGACGGAGGAATGCTCCACCACTCGGCGTTCTCTTTCAAACAGTCTGATCAGGGCAGCAACTGAGTTGACTTCGAGTTTTCTCATTGCATTGGATCGGTGGCGTTCAACAGTCTTGATACTGATGTCGAGCGTTATCGAGATCGCTTTGTTCGTGGCTCCGTCATAAACAAGTTCGACGACCTGTAATTCTCGAGGCGTCAGCAGGTCGAGCCATGTATCGCCTGATGAACGTCTGGGAGGAAGCATCGAATTCGCACTGCTTCGTCGAAAAGGAAGAGATGCTGTTGCTTCCTTGATGGCAGTGAGAATATCAGAACGCTCAAGCGGGTGGCAAAGGACGGTGAAGGCCCCCAGCTTAATCGCAGCGACAGCAATGTTTACGCGTGGCTGTGAGATCAAAAGAATGACAGGGATGGGAAGCTCGCTTGAATTGATCTTCTCGATCACTTCAAGGCCCGTCATTTGGAGCATGAAGTGATCAACAATGAGCACTCCCTTTTCCAAATCAGCAATCTCATTAAGAAATTGCGTCGGTGAGTCGTGGCTCGATTCTCTGAAGCCACAGGTCTTGAGAACCCCGGAAAGCTGATTCTTGAGAACAGGATCTTCGGACAGAATGTGAATCAGCTGAGATCGATCTGTGCTGCCTGCAGAGGAGTTTCTGTCATTGCCCAATGCCCCCGACGATACTTGTGGGTCATTTGAGAACGAATTCATGATCATAAAACCTGTCCGTTTCTGACTAAGAAATGACCCTGAGTCACTGAATTCATCGAACAGCTTTTGCACTCTGCCACTCTCTGAAAAGCCAGCCGGCGAGTTGCAACGTCGATGGATCCCGATTTTTATAAGGTG
>Ga0213858_10001872_pt1 | contig 10048 bp, 4 predicted proteins | sample PICome_FD_160122 | JGI IMG/M metagenome (GOLD analysis project Ga0213858, IMG submission 160122) | Coastal seawater microbial communities near Pivers Island, North Carolina, United States - PICO245 | ecosystem: Environmental > Aquatic > Marine > Coastal | place: USA: North Carolina | collected... | reverse complement strand
CGGAATCTCTCGACCCAGACCTGCTGTCGCCCGATATTGTCCGCGTCCGGTGATTCGATACAGTCGCTCGGCTGGCTGCAATCGCTGCAGCTGCAGTTCATGTCGACTGCCCGGTTCCAGTTCCAGCCGCGTTCCCGCATAACCAAAGCCATCTTTTCGATATTGATACCCCGGCGAGGACACCGTGAAGAACACCCGCTGTCCCAGCAACTCCGGATCGGTCACGGCCACGCGCCCGGCACTATCCGTCACCCACGTCTGTTCGTCTACGCTGGTCAACGTCACCAACGGCACTCCCCGCCCCGTCTCGCTGTCTACAACCTGAATTTCAACTGCGGTTTGCGCCCGCAGTCCTGCGGCGGCACACAGCTGCAACAACGCAATCAATGCGAGGAATCGAATCGGCCGGCAACATTTGTTCCAGTTGGGCATCGTCCGCACTTCCTGGTCCTCAGGTCAGTTCCCGGATTCCGCCACTCAGGCTGTCCGCGGAATCACCTGGAAAAATTTCGCAGCACGCAGCACTGCCGCCATCGCGTTCCGCTTTGGCGTTTGCTCATTCTGACGATAGAATACTGCAGCACACTTCTGCTCAGGCAGTCGTAACGGCTGCCTTTCGTCTCAATTAACGAGAACTGTCCGGAACAAATTTCCCATGAATCACGGGTTTCCCACAACTTCCCGGCGACAACTTCTCGGTGCTGGCTGCGATTTTGCCTCGCTGGCAGCGGCTGTGATGCTGGCGGAGGATCTGCAGGCCGGTTCAGAGAGTTCCTCGCCAACTGCTCCGCCATCCGGCAACACCGGTGTGCTGGGTGTACTGCATCATCCGCCCAAAGCGAAACGTGTGGTGCAGCTGTTCATGGGCGGTGCAGCCAGCCACCTCGACCTCTGGGATTACAAACCCTTTCTCGAAAAACATCACGGCGAGCAGTCTGATTTTGGCGAACATGTCGAAGCCTTTCAGAATGGGCTGGGCCCGTGGATGAAGTCGCCGTTCAAATTCCAGCAGTACGGCGAATGCGGAAAACATCTCAGCCACCCGGTCCGCGCGCTGGGGGATGTCGCTGATGAAATGGCTTTTGTCCACAATCTGATTGGCCGCACCGGGGTACACAGTCAGGCCACCTATCTGCAGGCAACCGGCTTCGAACGTCCGGGCTTTCCGGGAATGGGCGCGTGGGTCACCTGGGCTCTCGGCTCGCTGAATGAAAACCTGCCCACGTTTGTGGTGCTTCCCGATCATCGTGGCTTTGCCAGCAACGGTCCCAAGAACTGGGGCGCAGCATTCCTCCCTGCCAGCACTCAGGGCACGATCATTTTCCCACAACGCGATCAGCCAGTTCAGGACCTGCAGGCCACTGCCAGTTTCCTGACTCCGCAGGCAGAAGCAGACGGCCAGCGACTGCTCTCCCTGTTAAATCGTGGCTACAACGAAAGTCGTCCGGGGGATTCTCGCCTGGCGGCGCGGCTGCGTTCTTATGAACTGGCGGCACGCATGCAGCTGAGTGTGCCTGAGGTCTTCGATCTGTCGCACGAAACAGCAGCCACGCTGAAACAATATGGTGTGGCCGATACCGGAACGCAGTGGTCATCCGACATTAATGTCCCGGAAGAAGCTGACTGCTTCGGAAGAAAATGCCTGATCGCTCGACGCCTTCTGGAACGCGGGGTTCGCTTTGTGCAAATCTGGAGCGGTAACGACAACAGCTTCCCCCGTCGTAACTGGGACAGTCACGAAGATATCGAACGTGACCATGGTCCGCTGGCTGAAGGCATGGCCATCGGTACAGCGGCTCTGATCAAGGACCTGAAGGAACGTGGTCTGCTGGATGACACCATCGTGCTGTGGACCACCGAATTCGGCCGGATGCCGTCCACTCAGGGCAGCAAAGGCCGCGACCACAATCCGTATGTCTTCACAAACTGGCTGTGCGGGGCCGGAATTCAGGGTGGCACCACCTACGGTCCCTCCGATGAGTGGGGCTATAAACCACTCGATCGCGATCACCCCACTCAGGTCTATGACATCCACGCCACCATCCTGCATCTGCTGGGCATCGACCATACGCGACTGACCTTCCGCCACGATGGCCTCGATCGCCGCCTGACAGATGTCCACGGTCACGTCATCAACGACCTGCTGTCCTGAAACCAGATCCGCTGCCGGCTGCTGCCATTTCAATTCGGCTCTGCCCCAGGTCGACATCCCGCCGCGTCTCCGCCGTGGTCATCTGCCCCGTCGTCAGGCACACGCAGCGGCCTTCACCACACATCCTGCACCCAACCTGATAATCGCCCGCTCACAGCAGACTTTCAGATGCAGCAAAGCGGCAAACTCAGTAGACTTCTGCTCCCGTGGAACTCCGGATTCGGGACTGTTTTCCAGTTGACCGCCTCAGCTTGTGGGCTTCCCTGCAAACCAACGGCACTGGATCCCCATCCTGCACCGCGTGATCACTGCCAGGAAATACCGTCATGAACACCAACGAACTGCGCGAAAAATATCTGTCTTTCTTTGAAGCTCAGGGCTGCGTCCGTCGCCCCAGTGATGTGCTGATCCCCAAAGATGATCCGACAGTCCTGTTCACGCCGGCAGGAATGAATCAGTTCAAGAACCAGTTTCTGGGTGTTGGTCCCATCGACTTCACCCGCGCGACCACAAGCCAGAAATGTCTCCGCACGGGCGATATCGGCAACGTGGGTGTGACCGCGTATCACCACACCTTCTTTGAAATGCTGGGGAACTTCTCCTTCGGGGATTACTTCAAGAAGGAAGCGATTCACTGGGCGTGGGAATTCCTGACGTCCCCGAAATGGCTGGGGCTGGAGGCGGAACGTCTGACCGTGACGGTCTACCTGGATGACGACGAAGCGTTCAACATCTGGAATCAGGAAATTGGACTGCCGGGGTCCCGCATCAGCCGCTGTGATGAAGACGAAAACTTCTGGCCGGCGTCAGCTCCTTCGGAAGGCCCGGATGGTGTCTGCGGACCGTGTTCCGAAATCTATTACCTGCCACCGGGTGCCAAAGAATCGGTGGAAATCTGGAATCTGGTGTTCACGCAGTTCAATCGCAACGGGGATCCCCCCAACAATCTGACACCCCTGCCCCGCCAGAACATCGATACTGGTATGGGGCTCGAACGCTGTGCTGCCTGCCTGCAGGGTGTGAACAGCAACTTTGAGATCGACATCCTGCGTCCGATGTGCGATGCGGCGGCTGAGGCTCTCAAGCTGAAGTACGCTTACGATGCCGCTCACGGCCGCGCGTGCCGCCGGATTGCTGACCATGTGCGGGCCTGCACGTTCGCCATTCATGAAGGTGCTGTGCCAGGCCCGGATAAAGCGAATTACATTGTCCGCCTGCTGCTCCGTCGCGCCGCCATGGAAGGCTATCTGCTCGGTCAGCGCGATCCGTTTCTCAGCACGCTGGTGCCGGTCATTGTTGAGGGGATGAAGGCGGCCTATCCGGAAATCACCGAAACCGTGCAGTCGGTTTCCAATGTGATCAAAGCCGAAGAAGAACAGTTCCTCGATGTGGTTGATCGCGGTATGCCTCGCTTTGAAAAGCTGGTGGAAAAAGCCGGCAACAGCGGTGTCATTTCCGGGGCCGATGCGTTCGATCTGCATCAAACTTATGGCTTCCTGGTCGAGTTGACGGAAAGCCTGGCATCGCGACGAAACCTGACGGTCGACCGGACAGGCTACGACGAAGCCCGCCGCCGCCATGAAGCCACCAGCGGATCGGGCAACTTCGCAGATTCCGTAATGAGTTCCGGGCCGGTGGATTCCCTGAAACAACAGGGCAGCACCGAATTCCTCGGTTACGATTCCGAGACTGCCTCAGCCACCGTCGCCGGCATCATCAGCGGCGGACAACTGGTGCAGAACTACAACCAAACCGACAGCGAAGAACTGATCGGAGTGGCTCTGAACAAAACCACGTTCTACGGGGAATCCGGTGGACAAGTGGGCGATACCGGCCTGATCACAGCCAATGGGATGCGGTTCGAGGTTGTGGATACGCAAAAAGACGGCGAACTGTGGATCCATGCGGGTCGTCTGCATTCCGGAACTCTGCAGCAGGGAATGACAGTACAGTTGGCGGTGGATGCGAATCGTCGTGCGGCGATCCGTCGAGCTCACTCCACGACTCATATTCTGCATCACGCGCTGCATTCCGTGGTCGGGAAAACGGCGACGCAGCGTGGTTCCCGCGTGCAGGGGGATGAACTGCGATTTGACTTCGCTCACCAGCAGGCTCTCACGGCCGACGAAGTCCGCCAGGTGGAAGACATTATCAACGACTGCATTGCTCGCGGTGCCGCGGTCACTACGGATCTGCTGCCCATCGAAGAAGCGCGGCAGCGCGGCGCGATGGCTCTGTTCGGAGAAAAATACCCGGATCTGGTGCGCGTGGTGACGATGGGGGATTTCAGTGTGGAATTATGCGGCGGAACGCATCTGTCCAATACAGGCCAAGCCGGGTTGTGCCGCATCGTTTCCGAAGAACCGGTGGCTCGCGGTGTGCGTCGCATCACGGCGGTGACAGGGCCAAAGGCGTTGCAGAAAGGTCGTGAAGCGGATGAACTGCTGGCGGAACTGCAGCGGCTGACTCGCGCTCCTCGCGCAGCCGATCTGCCGAACCGCGTGCAATCGCTCCAGGACGAAGTGCGACAACTCACAAAACAACTGGCCGAACTGAATTCGGCGTCCGTCGGTCAGGCAGTTGGCGGTCTGGTGGATGGTGCAGAAGAAATCAACGGAGTGAAACTGGTGGCTCGAAATCTTGCCGGGGCTACTCGCGAGTCCCTGCGGGATTTTGCAGATCAACTGCGCGATCAGCACAGCCCAATCGCGATGATTCTAGGGGCCGAAGTCGACGGCAAGGTGGCACTGATCGCGGCCGTTTCCAAACCTCTGGTCAAACAGCACAACCTGCACGCCGGGAAAGCAGTGAAGGCCGCTGCAGTCATCGCGGGAGGTGGCGGTGGCGGTCGCCCCGATCTGGCCGAAGCCGGTGCTCGACTGGTGGATAAACTGGACGACGCGATCGCCGCCGGTGCCGCTGAACTCCACGCCCAACTCAACACCTAGGCAGGCGTCCCTGCACCCTGTGCAACATGGCACTCACCGCCGGGTACACACACTTTACACCAACATGCAATCAGGGCTGCCAACGAGCAGACCGGCACAAGTTCAATGGCCGAAGGCACAAACCGCGGAAGTCACAATCGCCGGCCCGGCGTACGGTGGAGTTATTTTTGGAAGATGCGGAAACGCCACAGGTGCAGTTTTTGCAGCAGGAATTGTTTCATCACCCAAAGTGTCAGCAGGCCATAGCGAGTACTGCGGCGGAAGTTGATGCTGCTGGCTTCGGCGAAATAGCGGACCGGGACCGGGATATCGCCCAGTCGGAAACCGAAGTACACCGATTGCGCCAGGAACTGCGTATCGAAGATGAAGTCATCCGAATTCTTCCGCCACGGGACCGTCTCCAGGACCTCCCGACGATAAGCGCGGAACCCGCTGTGAAAATCACCCAGATTTTGCCCCAGCACGATATTTTCAAACATCGTCAGACCACGATTCGCAATGTACTTCCACGCTGGCATACCGCCTGCAAGGGCTTCCGCGCGAGTCCGAATGCGGGAGCCCATCACCAAATCCACATTCCCCAGCCGGATCAATTCCGCTGCGATCGGAATCACGCGACTGTCGTACTGGTAATCCGGGTGAATCATCACCACCACATCCGCACCGCGATTCAGCGCTTCCGTGTAACAGGTTTTCTGATTGCCGCCGTACCCGGTGTTCCGTTCATGGCGAATCACAGTCAGCCCCAGCTTCGTCGCCACCTCCACCGTGTTATCCGAACTGCAGTCATCCACCAGGATGATCTCATCCACAGCCCCGCTGGGAATATCCCGCAACGTGCGTTCCAGCGTGGACGCTGCATTATACGCCGGCATCACCGCGATCACCTTGAACGGTGCCACTGCGGAATCTGTTGCGGCAGTCGTCGCCGGGCCGGGAGCAGGAGAATCTTCTGCCGCGGCAGTTTCTGAATTGGACGACACAGAACATTCCTTCCCGATGATTCATGCAATTTTCGCAGTCCGGCCGGAACCGTGTCCCTGCGAACTCAGCCAGCACGAAATTCCTGCAACGCTGTCACCAGCCGCTGAACTTCCGCCGGAGTGTTGTAATGCAACGCCCCGGCCCGCACGGTCCCGCCTGGTTCCAGTCCTGCCGTTTCGGTAAATGGCAAGGCATAGTGGTTTCCGTTCCATACGTGAATTCCGCGTTCTGCCAGCCATTCGGCGACCTGCCGAGTGGAGCAGTCGGCGAACGTCCACGAAATCGTGGGGACGCGACGATGCAACTGATCCGGATCTGTGATCCCGTACAGCTGAATCCCCGGCACACGACCGAGCCCGGAAACCAGTTCCCGTGTGAGAGTACGTTCGTAGTCCTGAATCTGTGTGAAGACCCTGTTCAGTTTTTGGCTTCGGCTGAGATTTTCTGTTTCCCCAGCCGTTTCCGGCGGCAGCAGATCACTCAGACCGGCCAGATATTCCACGGCCGCTGCCGACCCGGCGATCGCTTCATGGGACTGAGTCCCCGTCATCCACCGTCCTGGCAGGGAATTGGGCGAGGGGCGCAATTTGCGGGGTGTCAGCTGTTCCAGCAAATCGCCTCGCCCCCACAGCACACCGGCATGCGGCCCGAAGAATTTGTAAGGGGAGCAGGCCAGAAAATCGCAACCCAGATCACGGACGGAAATTCTGCCGTGCGGGGCATAATGCACCGCATCGATATACACCAGTGCTCCGACCTGCTGAGCCTGTGCTGTCATTTCCTGCACCGGGTTCACAGTGCCGGTGGCATTGGATGCATAACCGAGGGCCACCAGTCGCGTACGTGGGTTGAGCAGACTTCGGTAATGCTGCAGATCGAGGCTCCAGTCTTCCGGATGCAGTCGCACTCGATGCACGATTGCCCCGGCCGATTCCGCCGCAAGCACCCAGGGTGTGACATTGGCATCATGGTCCAGTTGAGTCACGATCACTTCATCGCCGGGCTGCCAGAGTGTTGCCAGTGAATAACTGAGATGCAGCGTCAGCGACGTCATGTTGGCCCCGAAGATCACGCAATTGGGATCATCAGCATCCACGAAATCAGCCAGCACACGATGAGCATTTTCCACCACCGCATCAGACTCCACCGCCGTCGCGAATGCGGCACCTCGATTGCAGTTGGTGTGCAGCAGATAATGGCTGACCGCATCCGCCACAGACTGTGGTACCTGACTGCCGGCCGGGCCATCAAAAATCGCCACCGTCTGTCCATTCAGAGTCCGCTGCAGCCCGGGAAACTGCTGTCGGATCCGGTCCAGTGGCCAGGCCATGCTGGATGTGGTGTTCATTTCCGACTCTCTCTTCAAGGTTGGTTTTGACCGTTTTACCGTGACCGTCTCGAGCCGGCCCCCTGCAGACGCTCGTGCCGGCCGAATTTCGCCTGTACTGTACAGGATAATTCGAGGAAGAGCAGTTCCGGGAAAGCGGATGTTGCTGCAGAGTGTGAACGTGGGGAAAGTCTGCTATCCTGCGGGACCAAAGATTTCGGCAGGACGATATCCACCGGCCCGTGAGGATTCCACCCAACGACAAGCGGGCGATGGGCCACCAGATCCCCTGCCCTGGCAGTACTCGACGTAATCGACAGCTCTATGTCTGCACTCTCGCAGTTCTTTCTCAATCCGGCCTTTGTTCTGCCGGGTGCTGCGCTGATCCTGCTGCCCATTCTGATTCATATTCTCAGCCGGCTGCGCTACCGCCAGATCCGTTTCGCCGCGATGGAGTTCCTGCTGGAAAGCGAGGAGCTGAATCGCCGACGGCTGATTCTGGAGCAATTGCTGCAACTGTTGCTGCGAATTCTGATCGTGCTGTTAATTGTGCTGCTGATCAGTCGACTCATTCTGGATCCCGGGCGGCTTTCGATGCTGCGTGGTGCCAGTGTCCATCACGTGGTGGTGCTGGATGATTCGCTGTCGATGCGTGACCGGGCGGGTGACGGTACGGGTGTTGAATCTGCACTTTCCACGCTGGAAGCGATGTTGTCCGAAGGCAGTCGGCTTTCCAGTTCGGCCCGCGTCACAATTCTCAGCACCACCACCCCTGGTCGTCCGATTGTGTCCGACCGGATTCTGGACGGGGCCTTTGTGCAGGAGTTCCTGCCCCGACTGCGAAATCTGCCCTGTTCGCAAAAAGCCTCCACACCGCTGGCAGCCCTGAATGCCGCTCGCGACATTCTGGCGGCCGATCCGGGCGTGGCCCCGCGGTTGCACCTGCTGACGGACTTCCGCAGTGCCGACTGGGACGGCCAGCCGGAAATTGTCGAAGCACTGAAATCGCTGCGGGGCATTCAGGCTGACGTGGATCTGGTGCGTGTCACCAGAGCCGCCCGTCCCAACCTGTCAATTTCTCGATTGAGCGCAGACAGTCTGGCCGTCGCCACGGGAGTGCCGGTCCGACTGACACTGACAGTTCGCAATCACAGTTCCACCATGGTCAGCGGACGCCGGGGGACCGTGTATCTGAATGGGTTTTCTCAACCGGCGAAGATCTTGCTGCCGGATCTGGATGCCGATTCGGAGGTCGAAGTTTCTCACGACATCAGCTTTGAACAAACCGGGCTGCAGCAAATTGAGATTCGTCTGGACGAAGATGCCTTACCGGAAGACAACCGACGACTGCTGGCGGTGGAAGTCACGGAAAGTCGCCGCGTACTGGTGATTGATGACAGCGGACCGCAGGAAGATGCATCCTACCTGGCCGCCGCCCTGGCGGCAGATTCCTCGCTCACCGGTCTGACCGTTGACACACGTCTGTCGCGAGCTGTGACAGCCAGCGACCTGGCCAATTACGATTGCGTCTATCTGTTGAATATTCGCGATTTGCCTGCGGACCAGGTCTTACTGCTGGCCAGCTGGGTTCGCAGCGGCGGCGGTCTGATCTGGATTCCCGATGATCAGGCCAACACCAGCTGGTTCAGTGAAACGCTGCGGCAACCGGGACAGCAGTTGTTTCCCGTGCCGCTGGCGGTCGTTCGCGATGCGGCTCAGGAAGCCACCCTGTCTGCCGATGACAACGCCGAACCATTTGTTTCCGCCAGCTTTGAAACGCACCCCATCTTCGCCGTCTACAATCAGCCGGACAGCCCCTTCCCGGATACGCTGCGAGTTCGTCGCTGGTTCACGCTGGCTTCAGACTGGAACCCGGAAGACAGCGAGCGGGACGATGGGGTCCGCACGTTAATGCGACTGAGCACCGGAGACCCGGTTGCTTTTGAACATAAGTTGGGGAGCGGTCGGATCCTGACCTTTCTGACTGGTGCCGGGCGACGCTGGAGTAACTGGCCGATGGCACCGGCATCACCTGGTTACGTGGTCATGCATCTGCTGATCCATCGTTACCTGCAGAAGCCGGCCGACGCGATCCGCAATCAGGATCTCAGCGAGCCGCTGGAACTGCGCTGGTCGCCCGATGATTTTTCCGATGCGGTGGAAGTTCAGCTTCCGGAAGCCGGCCCGGACGAAGAAGCACTGGCAGAATCCTTCCTGCGTCTGCAGGCTACACTGAATCAGCAGACCACAGACGCAGCCGCCAGCGCGGCACCGGAAGAGACGACGAATGACACTGAGCCACAAACAGCACCCGACGCCGACCAAAAGACGGTGACCGACGCCGCCGGTCAGCAGTACTTCCTGACGGTCAGCCAGGCGAATCGGCCGGGAATGTATCGATTGCGTCGCTTCAATGGTGACGGCCAGGCCAGTGACCTGACGGTGGTCCTGAATGTGCCAGTCACGGAAAGCAGTCTGGCCCTGGCTGACCCGGATCCGCTGACCATTGGCGAAGAGACGCAGCATGTCACCATTGTGAACGCTGACGAAGCCGCAGCTCTGGCCGGGTCTGATTCCGGCAGAGAAATTCGTTGGGTTTTGCTGGGACTGCTGGTCGCTGCGATGCTGCTGGAGCAG
>Ga0213858_10001871_pt1 | contig 10052 bp, 5 predicted proteins | sample PICome_FD_160122 | JGI IMG/M metagenome (GOLD analysis project Ga0213858, IMG submission 160122) | Coastal seawater microbial communities near Pivers Island, North Carolina, United States - PICO245 | ecosystem: Environmental > Aquatic > Marine > Coastal | place: USA: North Carolina | collected... | reverse complement strand
TGATCTTCTTCGGTCTGACAGTAGATTTTAAGATTATTCAGTCTCATAGGTAGCAGGGTGAAATGCACAATATTCGTTAAAGGTGATTTTCATCTCCTTGTTGGTCAGACCCGCATTCTTTGCTGCTTTGGGCAAATTCCATTTTGCTGCGAATAACATTTCCATAGATTGTCGGGTTTCTGGTCTCATAATCGTAGCACTCTAGAATTTCTTTGTAAAGGGACGTTCTGTGTTTAATCATTTTTGAAAAACCCTACAGGTCAAAAATTTTGGGGAATTTTTTTTCGACCTTTTTTGGAATTAAAAGTCGTTTTTGGTCAGAGGATCAGCATACGCAAGTGTGTCTTCGTCTAGGTTATCACGACACAGTTCAAGCACGGCCATGAATTGATCCACGGTATCACAATCCACTACACGTTCCTCACCTTCATTGGAATACAAAAAGAACTTACGGGACACGGGATCCACGACACATCGGGTCAGGTACTCGTCTTGCATGGGGTTCGTTTGATTACCTGCTTATTATATGGCATTCAGAACCCCCTGTCAAGTTACTTGTTATGGGTATATTGACTGTTATCACCAGGGTAATCATCAATAGAGGTTCCCTCATACTCTACGATCAATTTCTCACCGTCTTTTCTTTCTGCATGAACAAGATAGAAGCAATCAATATCAGTTCCATTTCCTGATCTAACTTTTACTCTTGTTCCCCATTCAATACCATCAATAATCAGATCTTGTGATGTCTTGATTTGAGTCAGAGTTACCGTAATCGTCTCTGCATCAACCAGACCTCTCCAATACTCAGGCAATTCAATGACATTCTTACCTGTCAGTCTACCTCTATAATAAACTCCTGCCTCGGGTCCCTCTAAACACACATGACGAAGACGATGACCCTTCTTGGTTGGATGAGGAATATCAAAATCTTTTCTTGATGTCAGAGTAATACCACTTGCAGTCACCTCAGCAGCAGTAACATTACCAGAGAAAGTTGCAGTTTTACCTGTCAGTTCATTGTTTATCGTGAAATCATCGATCTGTGCATTGTGATGCTGAAAAGGCAGACATGCATCTTCTGGATATGTTTTTTCGTCTTTATTGCCAAACCAAATATACTCCAGATCGGTCATTGGACGACCCCAACTACCTGCTTTTTTCTCGCAGTCTTTTTGGGGTGGAATATCTCTTTGTACAAGTTCTAGTGGGTTTGGTTCTGCCATGATTAACCTCCAGATTGTAAGTATTGGGAATTGTCACCAGGATAATCGGCGGGTGACTCACCTTCATATTCTGCAATGTTTCTTTCGCAGTCTTGTCTCTCTCCGTAGATATGATAGAAACAATTGATTGGCATACCTCCCATTGCTTGAAGATATACTTTTTCCTCATCAATTCTTTTTACAATCACGTCTTGATGAGCACCAATGGGAGTTAGATTGACTGTGATTGTAGTCCAGTCAACCAAATCTTTCCAGTACAGTGGCAATACGATCTCAGTTTTGTTTGTTACTCTGCCTCTACAATACACATCAGCACTTGGTGCCTCTGGTGCAACATAACGAAGTCTCCATCCTTCTTTTGATGGATGTTTAATATCAAAGTCTTTCTTTGCAGCAAGAACGTGACCTCCACAATTAGACATCACATGTCCTTGAGCATAGACATTTTGACCTGCATTAATAGTTTCGTTGCAGTCAATTATGCCATAGAAAGCTGAGGGACCACCCACTGCAAGTGAATATGGATTGTTAAGACCAGAGCACATTCCTCCGAAAGCCTTAGGTCCTGGTGAATCATCATTAACAAGTGGTGCAACCATCAAAGTTGCATAGGGAATTACAAATCTTGTTGGTTGACCAATAACAACAGGACCTTCTATACCAGCAGATCCATTAATTCTACTGACACCTTCACCAATAGCAGGGAAAATACCAGTTCCAACTTTAAGTTGACCACCAATATTGGTGTCATCTAAATTAAATGTCATTCTACCTCCTATGATGTTTGATTTTGTTGTTGTTGATATCTTTGACCACCAACCTTGGAGTCTTTAACTGCGACTGCATCAGTCACACCCGAAATAATATTTCCATATAAGTTAAGACCAGCATTTCCAATTGCCTCGGTAATACCAGATGACATCATCTTAGTATTATTTACCGAGTTCATGACAATTTTCTTTGCATCACCACTAATATTTTCAGAGGCTTTAAGTTTAATATTACCCTCTGCGGTATCTTCACCAACAGCAATCAACTCAATGTCATTTGCTTGTAATCTTATTTTACCATTAGTTGCCACAATGTCAATGTTGCCATTTTTGGCATTGATCATTACAGCATCTTGAGTTTTCTCCCTATTACTTCCACATTCAACTTGGAAACATCCAGGACCCATGAAGGTTGTCCATCCAGGTCTCTGACCATCCTTATCCATGGAAAAGAAATGCTCACCATCAGAACAAAGCACTGCAAAGTCAGAGATTACATCAGAGTTTTTGTGAATTTTCCCTGTGTAAATCGCAGCATGATCTGTGCTAGTTTTTGATCCAGTATAGGTCTTCTTTAGGTTATTGCCTCCGTCCCTATCACCACTATTTCGTGTAGTTGGCATATTTAATACTTAGAGTATGAACTATTTAACACCTCAGATGAGGTTGTCTGGAGTATTAGGGATGTTAAGGGTAGGATCATTGCTATTAGTTTCAGTTCCTATCCTGAGGATTGCGGAAGGTTCTACTGTCTGACGGTTCAGGATGCTCTCCTGTAATGTCGCATAGACGGGAATGAGTTGACCAACGGTCTCAGAAATACCAGCATAAAGATTACCATCCTTTGCAAATACCTGACCATAATATGGTTTTCCATTGACGTATCCAGTTTGTCTGAGACCAGGAATGTCTACGACCTGCAGAACTGATTCGTCTGGTAGAACGTTTTCGGGAACGACAACAACTTCAAATACAGGTCTTCCTCTAAATCCTAATCCGGTGTTGGATGTTGGATAGATGTTTGGATACTCTGTAAATCCATAGAATGGTCCAGGTGCAGGAACTTTGATACCAGTTGCATCTGGTGAAATTGAACCACCAGAAGGAACAAGGGGAATTAGAACTCCAGTGTCATCAGCAACTCCAATCTGACCAGGCAAATCTCTTACCTGGAGGATTTGTGTCTCAGTATTCCCGATGATATCAAATCCACTGGTTCTATCATCAGTCTCTGGAGGTGGTAATGGAATCTTGGGCGTTCTTCCAACAGGAATTTTAGTAATTCTTCCAAATCTATCCAATTCTGGGATAAATGGAATTGGAGGTCTACCAGGAACTTCAACAATAATTCTATCTCCAGGAGTGTATCCAATACCAGGTGCAGTTGGTACAATGTCCACCAACTGAAGTGTTACTGGAATTCCCTTTCCACCTCCAGCAGGGGGTGTGAATATTGCGTTGCCATTCCCCGGTTCTAAGACCTCGATGCGGTCAACAAAACCAGTTCCTTCAACTACCTTAGGACATGGTGGTGGAATAATCATTGCAGACGCACCAACTGGATTGTCCGTCCATGCTGGACTTTCCGAACTAACTATCGTGATATCTTTAATAATCTTAAGTGCAACTCCAGATGGATTATCATTGAAAATGTCCCTAGGAGATGGAACATTTGTGAGTTGAATCTCTACATCATAAGTTCCACGACTTAATTCGACATATCTTTTTTGAGGTTCTCCTCTGAAAGATCTTACTTCGTGAACTTCTGTTCCATCTATAAAAAGTTTAGCAATGTTATCTGCTTGGAATACAACATCATATCTTCCACTTTCTGAGAATTTCACACCACTCCACTTAAGAGTGAAGAGTCCATTAATGGCTGGATTCTCTTGATTAAGTGGTGGTGTGTATGGAGAAACACTAGACTTATTCATTAGTTCACTCCAAGCAGGATGCTTGAATTTAAAAAGTTCTGGTCCTGTATAAGTTACTCCACCAATCTTAGATCCACTTTCCAATCCTTTACTCCTTTGACCAATGACATACTTACATCTATTACCTTTAATATCATAGAATTTACCTCCAGATGCACTAATAACAAGATCTTGCCAATCTTTATCAGTATGTTCTTCCATCTGAACTACTGTGTCACCAGCATTTCTAAGTCTGATGTTAGCTCTATTGGGACCATCGCTACCAGATACCTTAATAGTTTTAGTTTCTTCACCATACTCTGTTCTCTTCTTCCTCCACTTTGTGCCAGCAATTGAGATTGATCGGACAGCTTCACCAGCATAACCTGGATTATCATCATACTTAATTCTAATAGTAACATCACCTTTTCCTTTTGTTATTAATCTTCTACCGTCATCAGAGAACTTAGCACTTACTCCAGGAGAAGTTGATCTAATTTCAAACTCAACATTCGTGTCATCACCTCTACCATCCTTAAGTTCAATTCGTTTGCCATTTTTAACAACTCTAATACCAGTACGGGTTGGATTGAATCCTCTACCTGTGCTGGGAAGGTTTGATGAATTTAAATCCTCATAAGTTATTGGGTAATCTTTATCCCCACTTCCAGTATTGTCTGAAGTGCTACTAAAGATTACATCATACACCTTTCCTGTTTCTAAAGATTTGGTAACAGATTCATTTAATTGAGGATTTCCAAAACCTTTTTTAAAAGAAAATTCACCAACAAATTCAACTCCGTTTGAAAAACCTGCTGCTGTAGTTACTTTAAAATTAACATCAACTTTTTCAGTGATAGACTCTAAATTCTTTACCCAATCTTGTGTATTAAAGAATGTTTTTTTAACTTTCTTTCTCTTTCTTTGATCTTGATTCTCTATCTCTAGAGTTACCTCATGATTTCCTTCAGTGATTTTTCTCTTCACAATTTCAGGAGATTGTTTTTTAAATCCCCTGAGTTGATAAACCTCCTGACCATCAATTAAGATTCTTCCCCTGTTATCACCAGTGCCTTTGAATCCATAGAATCCATCATAGGGGAAATTAACCTGCCAAGTATTAGAGTAGACAATTCCACCACCACCATCACTATTCTTGGTAGACAATGGTGGCAATGGAGACATTGCAAATCTATTTGTAAATTTACTCCATGCAGGATGAGTTACAGGCCACCAACTTTCAGATCCACCAGCAAATCTAGATGACCATAATGGATTGTTGGGACATCTACCCTCCTGTTCTAGTGGGGGTTCTTGTGGAATAGGGGGGAGAGGTGCATCAATTGTGAAAGCAGCACCCATTGGATTTTGATACCAAGTTCTAGCAGATATTCTTGGTTTCTCAGGCACCCTCAGTTTAATATCAATCGCAAGTGCCATTGGGTTGACACCTTTGACTTTTGCTTTTTTCTGATCTGTTATTTTAGTAATGGTAAGGTCTGCGTTCTCATCAAATCCATTATTAATGTTATCGTCATACTCAAGAGTTTGTCCTTTATTTTTGACTCTAGAACCAGTGGTTCTACTAGAGTCAAAAGTTTTAATAGGGTATTCTCTACCAGCTTCAAAGAATGCTGATTCGGTAATGGTTTCTTTTTCTTTAATTCTACCTTTAGAATTACCCCTCCCTCCAACACCAGTCACTGTTCTCTTTAACTCAACAAAATCGTTGGGAGGTAATCCTATTTGAAGTTTAGATGCAAAGACTCCTGCAGTTCTTGGATTATCATCTGTCCTCAGTCTAAAATGAATTTTTGCAGATCCAGATCCCTCAACCTTTAGGAAATTTTTACCACCTCTCTCAATAAAACGTGCAGTAACATCAGGACCACCTGCTTTTCCATTTTTATCAAACGAAAAAACACCCCCAGGTATTTGAGTTAACTCGGTTCTAATTCTATACTTTCCTTTCTTGAAGAATCTGGTATAAGTTTGTTTATCCATACCATTTTCAATGATTACTTCATCACCACCTACTTCGACACTTTTCAATCCATTACCAATCTTCATGGCACCCTCACCTTCACGATTACCAATGAATATTTTTACACTATCATCAGCATCGACTGTAATATCATAGTTTCCATCTTCAGGGAAGTCAACATGCTCCCAACGAATCACATGAGTTCCCGCATAAGGATTATTATCTAACGGTTTCTTGGTATTGAAAGGACAAATTCCATTTTCATTGAGGAATCCAGGACCAATCGCTCCAGATGTTCCATATGTATTTGTTCTCCAGAGTTTTCTGTCTGCTTTGTTTACATAGTCAGCAGTGTTGAAAATACTTTCGTACTTTTGAGTTTGAGTTGAATTGCCACCAGTGGATCCTTCAGCATTTACTCTAAAGGAGAGATCATAAGTGCTTCGTGAGAAAGTTCCTTGAGGACCAGTTCCTCTTTGCTGTCTTCTATTTGAAGAAGTAAAAGACCCAGAATTACATTTGATCTGCATATCATCGTTATCATTTGCAGATCCAATGTAGTCAGCAAAGATAACTTGTCCGGTTCCTGTACCCTTTTCAGTTCCTTTCTTACCTCTACCAAATACTTTTGAAAGTCCCTGCTCTAATTCCCTTGCAGACTCCACAATTGTTGGTTTACCAACTTTAATGGTCTTCTCTATTTCTCCATTCTTACCGCTTTGTTTAAATGTTTGACCACCAACTTTTAATTCACCGACTGCAAATCCGTTTCTTTTTGGATCATCATTCCACTTTAGTCGAAGAGTAACTTCACCAGTTCCCTTAACGATTAATTCAGATCCATCTTTACTAAATTTAGCACTTACTCCAGGTGATGGAGGTAAAATTTTAAGTGTCGCATCCGTATCATTCTGGAGTCTTGAGTCGGTATATTTAATTTCTTTATCTGAAACACCAGTCACTACACGTTCTCTAGGACGATTAGAGCTGTCGGGACGGCCACGCGTTATAGTATAACCAACGATGTCAGCAATTGGTCCTCTACCTTTTGTTCCTGGTGCTGCTATTTGAATCGGATATTTTGTTTCTTTATCACCAGGAGGTTTTGATACATGTGTTTTGTTACCTGTCATAATTGAGGTAACTTTATAATCTACATTTGGTTTTACATTGATAGTTCTTTTGTTTGTGGTGTTGTCTCTATCAACATTAGTTACTGTAAAACTATGATCTTTAGATGTAAAGGCAAAACTAATTGCCATGTTTGACTTAGTACCCTGACCATATACTTCAAACTCTACAGGAACCATGCTTGGAGCCTTGGGTTTCGGCACCTCCATGATTGGAACATTAAAGAGTTCTACTTTAATTTCATGAACACCTTCTTCAATATACTTGGATACAACTCGGCGTGGATCTCCCTTAAACCTTCTCTCTTCTAAAACTAATTCATTATCAATGAATATTCTCCCAATATTATCTGCCATTCCACGGAACTTATATTCACCACTATATGGAAAATCTTCCTCCCACACAAAAATAGCCCAACGTCCAGCATAGTCACTGCCAGGCACGTTAGAGGGTGGAGTCGGTGAAATCGCATAACGATTCATGAAACTATCTTCTATTATCTTTTTCTGTTTAGAAGGGGTTGGTACGAAATCTTTACCACTTTTAAATTCATAAGTTAAGTCATTGGTGCTATGACCATCAGTTGTTTTTCTCTCACCAGTTGCAATAAACTTACCTTGAGTTGCTCTGACTTGCAAGTCGTCATTATCATTTGCAGACCTAACAAAATCAGCAAAAATTACTGTTCCACTTTTATTTCCTTTAATTTCTTTTGCTCTTTTTCCAATACCAGCAACAAGACCTTGTTCGACACCCTCCCCTTTGTATCTACCACTGGCAACTACTTTATATTTGGTGTTTCTTTTTACTTGTCTCTTGACTTTAGTTTTTCTACTATCTTGAAACTCAGGTGCTTTGAACTGAAATTTATGACTACCATCTTCTGAGGTAAAAGTAAACTTCATATCCCTATCTGCTTGATTTCCTCCTTGAGTAAAAACTTCAAATTCTAATTCTTCAAGTTGATCATTCCTGGTGGGAGGTTGCTTTATCTCCTGAAGTTTTCCACCCCATGCCCAATGCTTAACATCATGCTTTATTCGATCTTTCTTCTCATTAAAGGTAACTTCTAAGGGAGTTTCTTTTCTAGTGTCCCACCAAGGGTTTTTAAATTCTTTTAAAAAATCTTGATAATCTCTGATCTGTAATGCAATTGGGTCTTCTTCTAATGTAGCGAATAAATTAGGATCCCAATCACCAAGTTCCTTACCGTCTGGTCCAAACCTTTTACCATATCCAGAAAGAGTAAAAGGAGGAGTCAAGTCATAAATTTCAAAATCATCCTCTTGATCATAATAAATCGTCGTAGTCTTAGCAATGCCAATGAAGCTTTTTAATACAGTACCAACACCTCTTCTACATGTATCAAACAATCTTGCTTGAGGTGGATTTTTATATCCAAATCCACCCTCAGTTACAATTGCTGCAAGGACAGATCCATCTGTACCAACCACAGGAACAGCAAATGCACCAACTCCACCACCACCACTGATGAAGATCTTTGACTCACATTGATTAGAAGAACCATCTGTTACTAGATTATTTCCACCACTTCCACCAGAAGTTACTGGGGTTCCTCCCTGTCCACCAGCAAAAACAGGAGTTCCATTAATCGATAATGGTCTATTTCCAAGAAGAACTGGTGTTCCATCAGTTCCACCAAGAACAATAGGAGTTCCACCACTTGCTCCAGACTTAACTATATTTCCACCAGCAGTAAGATTTTCTCCACCAGCAGTCACCGGTCTTCCACCATTGCCACCAGATGTTAATTGAGTTCCACCAGTTGCACCTACCTTAACTGCATTATCACCCCCAGATTCACCAGATATGATAATGGGTTGTTGTCCCGAAGGATATGCAGGGGTTTCACCTGGTTTAAGTCCTTTAATCCCATCCTGACAAGCAACTTGATCTGGTGTGATGTCGTTAACAGTTAGTTCATTAACTTCGTTAATTGTTAAATATCTTACTCTATCTCTCGTCTCTAAAATAAAAACAGCACCAGGATTTTTTGAAGCATGTACGTTGGCTTCATAAATCGATTTGCCAGTAACATATCCTCTGTCAGGATCAACATACCCAACACGAACACTATCTTTAGTTGCAGAATCGAAAATGTTAAACGACATATCTTGTTATATACTGACCCTCTGGGTAATGGTATTTATTAGAACTCTAGAGCATCATCAAGACCAGACCTATCTCCCGCTTCAGCTCTTGCCTGCTCTGCAGCAAGTGCTTTTTCAAGAGCAGCATCTTCTGCTGCTAGAACTGCTTGTGTATTTTGATCCAATTCAACGGTTTGTTGTGACTTTTGTGGTTCTAAGTATGGAACTGTCTTTGGTGGATCTGATGGTGGATTTGGATCCGCAGCAATTCCCTCCTCAACAGACATACTACTTGGTTTTTGTGGTGGAGCAGTTTGGTCTCCACCACTACAGAATGTATATACATCAGATTCTGCAGGGGTTGGTTCTAGCTCACAACCAAAAACATTTACTTTGAAGTTAGTAAAGTCAAGAGCACCAGTCATACTTCCAATGACATCACCAATTTGATTTGTAATCTCTGAAGTAAATCCAGTGATACCAGCTAACATCTCATCTGTATCTTCAAGATATGCGTTAAGATTATCTACGATAGCATTATTAGAAGCATTAATTTCATCCTTATTCAAAGCTATGACCTTTGCAACTATTGCCTCTGCTGCACACATTGGAACTTGAGGATTTGTTGGAGCACCTACTTCAGGATCTCCATTCGACACTGCTTGCTGAACATCATCTAGTAATTGTTGTGGATTTATTGCATCAAAAATAGAACCAGCAATTTGTTCTTTAAGAGCACCAGTCATCTTATTGTACATGCACAGCATGAGTTCTGTAAGTTGTCCCACCATATCTTTGAACTGGAATCTCATGCTGGATGGTAGTGCAGCAATAATCGCATTGAATCCTTGATTCAATATCTTCAATGCAAACTCTTGAATCTTATCAAAAATTGGTTTCATAAATTTAGAAATCTC
>Ga0213858_10001870_pt1 | contig 10057 bp, 6 predicted proteins | sample PICome_FD_160122 | JGI IMG/M metagenome (GOLD analysis project Ga0213858, IMG submission 160122) | Coastal seawater microbial communities near Pivers Island, North Carolina, United States - PICO245 | ecosystem: Environmental > Aquatic > Marine > Coastal | place: USA: North Carolina | collected... | reverse complement strand
CACAATCGGTCGGCTGTCGTCTGTTGAGGCGATGGCAGGAATCACCAAACTCGCAGCGATCACTGAACGACTGAAACGACTGTATTCAGCCACTAACTCAATCCGAGCAATCACCCATTGTCTTGCCTGATCCCAGACGGTCAGCACCCGTTCACGAACCGAAGGTACTCCATCGCGAGCCAAACGCAGCGACAGCCAGCGCATCGGTTGATCAATCGCTGGCAAATCCGGCAACAAACGTCTGACGTAAATCCAATAGGCTCCAGCAATTAAAGCGCCTGAAAATAGCAGTGATAACGCAAGAGTTGGCGCTTCAAACAAAAGAATTAAGATCGTCATCGACAAAGCAGCCGCCAATCCCACTGGACGGACATCTCGGAAATACGCGGCTAACGAATGAATCACTCCGACCGAGGCAACCATCAATGCTAGACAAGCGGCAATCACAGCAACGTATTGGCCACTCAATGAAAAACCCGGTGCTTCCAGGGCAACCAATGCACCTAACCAGCTCACCACAGCAACCATCGATAACGCACAAACCGTCATTAACACCCAAAGCACTCGGTGCTCTTCGACGGCAGCATCGTGTTCGAGAATCGTTCGTGGAACATGATCTGCAATTAATGGAGTCAAGACATCTGGTGACAGCGGTTGTTGCTGTTGAATCGCTTGATCAAGTGATTCACCAAACCAAGAGCGAAAGCTTGGTTGAGCCAATTTCACATTCCAGTCGACCAAACTATCATCGATTCCAGCGGCAGCCATCATCTGGCGAATCGGCTGAATTAATTGCTGGCGGCCTAAATCCCCCAGTCGTGGGATCAAGCCTAAGGGCAGGCGACTTTCAAACGTGATGTCAGTTTCGGCAATCAGTTGAACTCGTAAATAGTCGCTCTCTGGAACGACAAACCAACCCGAATCCGGGACTGGCATCTCGCCGATAGTTTCACCTGAAATTAACAAACGCAGTTGCGCGTGACCTTCTTTCACTTGCCACAGCCGATCACGTGCCAAGCCTGCCGATATTTTACCCTGGTTGAGATGGAAACTTTGCGTTTCAGTCGAGATCAATGACATCACTATCCCACAAATCTGAAACACTCGAAAAAACCAAGACACGACAATTTGCTGCCGCTAAACGGTTCAATAATTCCATTTGCCGATCGGCCGACATCGGCGCTAACGCGTCCACCAAAATGAGCGTATCAGCACCTTGAGCAAGCGCACGAGCCACTTGAAGCGCTGAGGCTTCTGACGATGATAATCCCTGATTATTGGGGCCGATTTGATAGTTTAATGAACCACCAAAACGCGCTTTCCAATGTGGAAATCCCACCAAATCCATCAAATTACTAAAGTGATAATCCCCGATGTCACTGGCATCCCAAGCAAAGTTACTCCTTAGCGTGCCCGGTAAAAACTCCGCTTCAGGACCCAATACCGTTAAGGGTTCACCGGCTCGAACGAGGTTTTCGCTAGCGGCCAATAGCCGTTCTGGAAATTGTGTTTTGAGGACGTAGACTCCAGGGCCTACCACCTGCAAAAGCATCGTCAACTGCGCCATCCACTGACGTGGCGCTCGGGCTGTGCGGACTTCCGGCGCCAGTGTGAGTGCCTTGGCTTGTTGAAAATGGCGAGTCGGCATCAAATCGAGGAATAGAAAACCAATCCCAACAACCCAAATCGCAGGCGACAGTTCAAGCAGCCGATCCAAGATCAACATGCCAAGCAGGGTCGTCACCGCGAGGATTCTTCCACCCACATCTCGAGATAAACGAGGAATCCAGTCGGGAGCCATGGCATCGAGCGCAGCTTCAAGATCATGCCATTGAGAGCGATGAATTAAGGTGATGGATGTGTAGGTGGTTGATGCCAGAATCAGCGCCGTCAGAATCCACAAGGGTGCCAAAGTCAGGTCGCTCACTTGCCCAAGGATACTGACCAGCATCACCAGCAGCAGGCGCGCAACCACAACTAGCGTCAGAGCAAACCATTGGACGGTTAAATTATAATCTGCTCGCTCTGGCTCGAGCACATAACCACCAACCGCAAAGGCTTTTCTCCATCGGGTCAGATGAAGCTTCGAATCGCCATCGATGCTGGCAACCCAGCCAAGCAGTGCATAACGAATCCGATGAAGCCGTCCCGCGGAGTCAACAAAAACAGAGCCAGCCAATGGCGGCTTCAGACGACGTTCCCTCAGGCGGTAACCAAGAGAACGAGCCTCCTCAGCGACCGCTTCGAAGGTTGCTCCGGTTGCAATCAGTCCATCGACAATCGCTGTCATGACTGTAGGCTGCGCCCAAGGAGCTCCAGCAAACGCACACGACCACTAATCACAGTCACATCACAGTGTTCACCCGGCGCGGGAATATGCGCTCCCGATTCTGTCACCACCTGTTGCAATCGGACTCCATCATTAAACAGCCGCTCAGCCAACAAGCGACTCCCCACCCAATCACGAATATCCTGAACCGACAGAATATCGCCGGACTCAGAAAAAACTTGTGCTTTTAACGTCACGCCCTGACAGGTCACGTCCACTGCTTCACCAAGGACTCGCGGTTGAATCGATGACGGGACAAAGAGAGCGATTTCGGCACGCGCGGTGTTCCCCAAACCTCGGTGCGAGGTCACAACGCCGAGCGTTGTTTCCGTATCGGCCACACGGACCGCCCACAAACTGATTGCCCAGATCACAATCAATAAGACCACGAATGGCCACAGCCACCACATCCGGCGCGGCAGGCCCAGTCCATCAGTTGCCGACTGACGCGATTCTTCAGCCACTGAAATCCCTCACAAAGTGGTCTCCAACTGACTCACAACATACCGGAATTTCAGGCGCGCTGCTTCGACATCAGCCAGTCCCTGTGCATCAGGTTGAGCCAATCGGATTTCTGCTGACATGGCGACTGCTAGAGCAACACTCCAAGCAGCTTTATGTTTCGCTGTTAACGGCAATTCAAGGCCCCAAACCGGTGTATTGATATGCCAAAAGCTTCCTTGATCAATTTCCAAATACCATTCAGAAAGACCCAGTAACGCACCGCCTCTACGAACGTGGCCTCGACATTCAAGCTCACCGTCCAAAATCAGTGTCGGATGCGGGAAATGGATCTCAATTCCAGGATCTAAATAGACCCCCTGACCCTGATCTACAATCCACTTCAAGTCCTGGTTTTCAAGATGCGCGATCCATGGATTCATCAAAACACCTTCAGTGCATTCAATGGCATCACAACCGACCGTGGGAGCCGATGACATGCATGGATCCACGGGGTCCCATTGATCAGGCCTGTGGGCGCATGGCAGGGAACAGAATCACATCCCTGATGGAATGTTGTTCTGCCAAAAACATCACCAACCGATCAATGCCAATGCCCTCACCGGCGGTCGGCGGTAAGCCGTATTCCAACGCTCTGACATAATCCTCGTCATAAAACATGGCTTCGTCGTCACCGTCTGCTTTTTGTGCAACCTGCTCACGAAAACGCTCCGCTTGATCCTCTGCATCATTGAGCTCACTAAAGCCATTAGCCAGCTCGCGCCCCCCGATGAAAAACTCAAAGCGATCAGTCACAAAGGGGTTATCGTCATTCCGTCGTGCCAGCGGACTGACCTCTGCGGGATATTCGGTAATGAAGGTTGGATGCATCAGTCGCTCTTCAGCGACCGCTTCAAAAATTTCAATTTGAACCTTACCAAGCCCCCATGACGACTCGACTTTGAGTCTGAGCGATTGAGCAAGCGCCCTTGCCTGCTCAATATCGTCCAAGATTGCTTCTGTCGCTTGGCTACAATATTTCAAGATGGCATCTTTCACCGTCAATGTATCGAAGGGTTGCTCGAGATCCACCTGCGATCCATCTTCGAGCGTAAACACAGTTTTGCCACAGACCTTTTGTGCAACCTCACGAATCAAGCATTCTGTCGTTTCAATCAGATCTCGATAGTCAGCATACGCCCAATAGAATTCGAGCATCGTGAATTCAGGATTATGTCGCGTTGAAAGCCCTTCGTTTCTGAAATTACGATTGATCTCAAACACCCGTTCAAAACCACCAACCACCAAGCGCTTCAAAAACAGCTCCGGCGCGATTCGAAGGTACATGTCGATATCTAACGCGTTGTGATGCGTCACAAATGGACGCGCAGTTGCTCCACCTGGAATCACCTGCAACATGGGGGTTTCAACTTCCAGAAAATCACGAGATTCAAAGAAATGACGAATCGCAGCAATCACTTGAGAGCGCATGGTAAAGACCATTCGCGTGGCCTCATTGGTCATCAAGTCAACATACCGTTGCCGATATCTCAACTCAGTGTCTGTCAGACCTTTATGCTTGTCCGGCAATGGACGTAACGATTTGGTCAATAATCGCATTTCGGTGAGATGCACCGACAATTCGCCAGTATTGGTCTTAAACAAAGTCCCACGACCACCAACAATATCGCCGAGATCCCAGGTTTTGAAATCATCATAGACACCCTCAGGCAAATCTGCTTTTCGGGCATACAGTTGAATCCGACCACTCACATCTTGAATGGTCAGAAAGCTCGCTTTACCCATAATGCGACGCAACATAATGCGTCCGCACACGGCAACCTCGATTGATTTTTCAGCCAACTCCTCTTTTTCTTCGTGACCATGTGCAGCGGCAAGCTCACCGGCTCGATGGCTACGTCTGAAATCATTAGGAAACGTTGGCCCCTCGGATTCCCGAATCAGCGCGAGTTTTTTCTGTCGTTCAGCGATCAGTTGATTCTCATCGATTTCGACCTCTGGAGAGTGTTGTTCAGTCATGACAATCCCTGCTTCAAACTTGCTTCTATAAATGGGTCTAAGGCGCCGTCGAGGACAGCCTGTGTATTGGATGATTCCACACCAGTTCTCAAATCTTTGATTCGGCTAGAGTCCAGAACGTATGACCGAATCTGACTACCCCACCCAATATCTGCCTTTGAGTCCTCAAGCGCTTGTGCTTCGGCTTTCCGAGCATCCATTTCGCGCTCATACAACTTAGCGCGGAGCTGTTTCATCGCAAAGTCTTTGTTCTGATGCTGCGACCGTTGGCTCTGACACTGCACAACAATGCCGCTGGGCTCGTGGGTAATTCGAACCGCAGAGTCAGTTCGGTTAACGTGCTGACCACCAGCTCCCGATGCCCGATAGGTATCGATGCGAAGATCTGAGGGATCGATTTCAATGTCGACATTGTCATCGATCTCTGGCGAGACAAACACGGATGAAAATGAGGTGTGTCGTCTGGCTCCAGAATCGAATGGGCTTTTGCGAACCAACCGGTGTACACCTGTCTCTGTCCGAAGCCAACCATAGGCGTATTCACCTTGGACGTGGATGGTCGCACTCTTGATGCCTGCGACTTCCCCTTCGGACACTTCGACCACCTCGACTTTAAAGCCTTTTTTCTCAGCCCACCGGAGGTACATCCGAAGCAACATATTGCCCCAGTCTTGGGCCTCCGTGCCTCCTGAGCCCGCCTGAATGTCGAGGTAACAATTGTTGCTATCGGCTTCACCGGAAAACATTCGACGAAATTCAAGACCTCCGACAAGAGTTTCGAGCCGTTCAAGCTCTTCATCGACTTCGGATAGCCCATCATCATCGCCCTCATCAAGAAGCATCGCGGTGAGTTCTTTTTGATCGTCAAGGCTTTGATCAAGCTCATCGATAGTCTCGACCACGCCCTCTAAGCTTGCCCGTTCCCGTCCCAAAGCCTGTGCTTTGGCCGGATCATTCCAGACATTGGGGTCTTCGAGTTCTAAATTGACTTCATCAAGTCGTTCGCGTTTGGCAGTGTAGTCAAAGATACCCCCTCAGCACGTCAGTACGCGCTTTCAGGTCTGCCATCATTGCATTGCGGGCATTAATTTCCATGGATGGTCTCAGTGCATTTGAAAAGCCCGAGATTCTACAGAATCTCGGGCGTCTCGTCAGGCGGTTTGAGAAAGTGGTGCCGTCATCTCTTCGGTGACGTCACCCATTGGACTGGTTGGCTGGAAGCGTTTCATTAACACCGCAAGTAACGGCGGAATGAAGAACAGCGCCAGTACTGTCGATAACAGCAACCCGCCAAACACAACGATTCCGATTCCTCGATACAGCTCTGACCCGGCACCTGGGAACACAATCAAGGGCAACAGACCAAAGAGACTCGTGAGTGTCGACATAAAAATTGGTCGAATACGATTACTCGTCGCTTCAAGGATGGCATCCGCTGAGGCCATCCCGTCATGCTGGATATGCCACAGCGTCTGCTCAACCATCAGGATTGCATTATTCACAACGACACCGGTCAGAATGATAAACCCAAGCATCGTCAACATGTCCAGAGGTTGATCCATAAAAAGGTTTAAAAGCGAAAGCCCCAAAATACCGCCGGTTGCGGCAATCGGAACAGTGACCAAGATCACCAGCGGCAGCGCAAAACTCTTCAGCAGCACAACCAATAACAAATAGATCACGGCAATCGCCAGAATCACATTTGCCTGCATCGCATTCCAGGCTTTTGACAGCTCATCCGCTGCACCTGAAAGCTCCAGACGAACGCCGTTTTTCGACCGAATATTAAAGGGTGCGACTACCTGGTCGTTGATCGTCGCAATGGCCGTCTCTAACGGAATAGACTCATGCAGTCGAAGCTCAATCGTCACGACGCGCCTCCCGGCCTTTCGCAACAACTGGTTGGGAGCCGACTCAATCGACACCTCCGCGACTTGACCGATTTTCACCAGCGATCCATCTCTGGCGATCACTGGAATATCAGCAATGTCCTCAATTTTTGCAGTCTCTCGAGTTTGGGTTGTTAAAACGAGTTCAACCAATTCACCACCCAACGGAATTTCCCGAACTAAAATCCCATCGTTATAGACATCCAAGGCTTGTGCAAAATCACGAGCAGACACTCCAGCGCGGGCAAGCGCATCTGGATTCGGCCTCACAACCAACTCCGGACTGACCGCGTTCTCGGAGGGACGAACTCGAATTTGATGCCCATCTTTTCGAGGAAATAGCTCTCCGACTTGCCGGCGAATGTCACGAAAGGCCGGCTCAACACTCTCGTAATCAGGGCCTAAGACATCAATCAAGATCCCCCTCGACCCTCCCACAGAGCGCCCGAACAATGATGCCTGCGTGACAAACGCCCGCGCACCAGGCGCTTTTGCGACCGGCTCTGATAACACCGGGATCAGCTCGCGAATGCGCCCAGCATCTTCAGTCGCAGCACCTGCAAAGGCACCTCCGTTGTATGCCACAAAAAAGAATCGATCAATGTGTGGGAGTTTCTCAGGATTCGGGTTCTCCCACAGGGGACGCGCAACATCTTCCATCGATTGCGCAAAATTCACCGTTGCTTCCCGCGTATACCCCGACGGCACCGATATTCGGCCAAACACGAAGTTACGGTTTCCGTCAGGCAAATAATCAAGTGGTGGCATCATCACGATTAAGGTCGCAATGGATCCAGCAATGAGACCAAAGACAATCATTAAACCGAGGGTTGTGGATTGCACAACCTTCCGACCGTAAGCTAATACCAAACGCTTAAAGCCACCAGCTAAGGTATCCACAATCGGAATTCGCCGTTGTTGGTCAAAACTTTTCACATCTTTGATCAGACGCGATGCGAGCGCGGGAATCACGGTGACAGAAACGATCACAGACACGATGACCGATGCACTGATCGCAACCGCAATATCTCGGAACAATTGACCAACCGGAAGATCGAGGATCAGGATTGGAATAAAAACCACCACCGTGGTTAATGCCGAACCCAGAATGGGGGCCCAAACCTGTCGCGCACCCCAATAGGACGCTTTCAGAGTGGCCACACCCGATTGCTTTAATCGATAAATATTCTCTAAGCTCACAATGGATGCATCCACAACCATTCCGACTGCGAAGGCAAGTCCGGCGAGTGAAATCACGTTAATAGAAAGACCCAGTCCGGCGATCACCACAAAAGTTGAGATGATCGAGACCGGAATGGCAATCATCACGATCGCTGTTGGTGCCAGCGCGCGAAGGAAAGTGAGCAACACCACAATCGCCAGAACGCCACCAATCATGATGTTATTTTGAACCAAATCTAACGCCGATCCGATGTAAACCGTCTCGTCGTAAACGATCCGTAGATCGAGGCCTCGCTCAGCCAAGACTCCTTGGTTTAATGCATTCACTTCTGCTTTCAGGGCATCGAGCGTTGTCACCACATTGGATGCCGGCTCACGAAGTACCGCAAACGTAATCGCAGGTTTTCCATTTAAACGGCGGAAACTGTCGGGCGTTTTATAACCCAGTTCAACATCAGCGACATCGGACAATTTGACATTGAAAATACGGCCATTTCTGAGCTCTGTTCGAACCACCAGTTCCTTCGCGGTCTCTGGGGTATAGCTAATGGCTTCTGTCCTTAAGGTGAAACTCCGATTTCCTTCGGTCACTTCTCCAGCCGTTACTTCGGCAGACGATGCGCGAATGGCATCGGCGATCTCGGAAATGGATAAACCAAATTCCGCCACGCGGTCCATATCAAGTGCAATCCGGATTTCGCGAGCAGCACCACCTCGGGACGTCACTTCAGACACCCCTGCAATTCGGCTCAACGGCTCCAGAATCACCGTATCGACGAACTTTCCCAAGGTATCGATATCGATAGAGACGCCGTCGTTCGCAACCAGCGCCATCCGAGCAATCGGTGAATCATCAGAATTCGACGTTCTCACCTCTGGCTGCTTGGCATCGCCGGGCAAACCAGAGACTCGGGCCAGTTGTCCAAGCAGCTTTACTAAGGCCGAATCCATGTCTTGCCCGACACTGTAGGTTAAAGTCACTCGAGCTTGGCCGCGACGACTGTCACTTTCAACGCTTTGCACTCCCGATAAGCCAGTTAACTCACGCTCGAGACGCAGCACGACTTCTTGCTCGACATCCTTCGGCGATGCACCAGGCCAACTGACGCGAACTTGTAACACCGGTTTATCAATATCCGGTGTCATTTGAATCGGAATGGTCTGCAAGGATGCGACGCCGAACAAAATCATGGAGAGCACAATCGCCAAAACGGCAATCGGATGCGCAATCGCACCTCTGATCAATCCATTCACGATTGACCCCCAACCACACTGACCTGCTGTCCTTTACGGAGCCCTTCTTGGCCTTGAGTGACAACCACATCACCAGCTGTGACACCCTGAATGACCACGATACGATCTCCGACTCCTGCACCCAGTTCGATGCGTCGAGACTCAGCTTTTCCATCGACAATGACCACCACACGATGCCCTTCTTTCCCGGGAATCACCGCATCCTTGGCAATTGTCACTTGCTCTGTCAGTTGACCAATCGGCAGCTTCAAATCAATCGACTCACCCAACACTAAGTTCGCTTTAGGAGGACTAACGAACTGCAAACGAATCACTCTCGATCCTGTCCTCTGGTTCTGCTCAGCAATCAACGCCCGCACCTTCAGATCAGCCGAGGATTTCCTGAGCTGTCCTGACACAATCTGGCCCACCGACATCGATTCATAGGCTTCTGGTCTGACTTCTGCTTCGACTTCCACCCCAAGTTCTGGAAGGAGTTGAAATAATTGATCGCCTGGTTTGACATACTGACCTTCGGTCACGCTGACTTCGATCACTCGCCCACTGGCATTCGCAAGGACTCGAGTCTGCTTCAATTGACGCTCACTATCGGCGATGTCGATTTTCAGATCCTCAAGCTCGTAGGCTGTCTTCACCACATCACTTTCTGTCTGAATGACATTGAGTTCTGCTTGCTCTGTCACATCACGTGTTAATAGGTCGCGCGACGTTAAGCCTTTTGCGCGTTCCAATTGCTGTAAGCGAACCGTCTTCCGTTGTTTGAGGAGATCAAGATGCGCCCTCAAATACGCTTGCCGCGCCTTTAAGCTCTTCAAGTGATTGCGTATTTCAGTATCATCAAGTCGCGCCAACTCATCACCGCTTGTGACGGTATCGCCAACGCGAACATTCATTGCTGACACCGATTCAGAGACTTCCGCGG
>Ga0213858_10001868_pt1 | contig 10062 bp, 10 predicted proteins | sample PICome_FD_160122 | JGI IMG/M metagenome (GOLD analysis project Ga0213858, IMG submission 160122) | Coastal seawater microbial communities near Pivers Island, North Carolina, United States - PICO245 | ecosystem: Environmental > Aquatic > Marine > Coastal | place: USA: North Carolina | collected... | reverse complement strand
GATTGTGTTGAACTCTTGCGCCAAGGCAGGAAGCGCGTCTTCCTCGACCTTGATGCGCGCAAGTTTCGCAACCTTTGCTGCTGTCGCCGTATCAATCGACATTTAGGCTCTCCATCATTCGTTTGCCCTCGTTTAACGCTTGGCGCGTCTCCCTGCAAGCATATGCCGACGATAAACCTCAATCATCCACGCCAACATCACCGCGTTCAACACACGCCCCATCACGGGTAGGTCAGGACGCCGCCACGCCCAAAGTGCCGCAATCAGAAATGCGGCATTCGTCACCACATTGATGGGTTCGGACCAAAACGCCGCATCCACACGCTCACAATACCCATCGACCGCTTCGAACCACTCCATCTGCCCCCCTGACCCATCGCCAATCACGCGCAAAGAGCACAGCACTTGAGCATGTTTGGCATATCCTGCGTGCGTCAGCACACAATTTTCCAACCGCTTGGTCAAGAATGTGATAGCCTGATTGAAAATGAACAGGGGACTCTCATGAAAATTACATTCTTAGGACACGCCTCATTTCGCATTGAAATGGCCGATCAAACACTTCTGATTGATCCCTGGCTCACAGGAAATCCGGTTCTTCCAGAAGATCAGCATCAGGTAGCTGTGACAGGTGCCACGCATATCCTCCTGACCCATGCGCATTTTGATCACATGGCGGATGTGGTGCGCCTGTCTAAAGAGCTGAACGTTCCTTTGGTTGGCCAATATGATTTGATGGGCTGGTTTGAGGAAAGCGAGGGAATTTCGGTCGTCGGATTTAACAAGGGCGGCACAGTCACCCTTGGCGATGTTGCTGTCACAATGGTCAATGCCGTTCATTCCTCAACCACCCGCACGGAAAACGGCCTGCAGGCAATGGGCAGCGAATGTGGTTTCATGATCGAGGCAGAGGGGCGCACAATATATGTCTCTGGCGATACTGATGTCATGGCGGACATGGCGCTCTTTAATGATCTGCACGAACCCGAAATCGGCATTTTGGCCTGCGGAGGACATTTCACCATGGACATGCGGCGTGCGGCCTATGCGGCCAACAAATTCTTTAACTTCACCACAATCATCCCCTGCCATTATCGCACCTTCCCCATTCTTGAGCAAAGCGCACAAGTTCTAATCGACGAAGTGCCCAGCGCGCGGGTCATCGAACCCGACGTGATGGTGCCGTTCACGCTTTAGGTCTCGGGGACTAACAGCACCTCATCCAGTGGCGCGCGTTCGGTTCTGAATTGATTGGCAGGATGCGCGGCATCGGCATAGCCAAACGAAATCGCGCATAACACATCACGATCCTCTGGGATGCCCAAAGTCTCGCGCACAATGTCGCTCATCTCCGCGATTGAGGCTTGGGCAATCGTTGCAATGCCCTTCGCCTCTGCTGCCATCATAAAGGCGGTTACAAAGGCCCCGCAATCCAACACGCCATAGGCCCCCAACTCTTTCGGGGTGGTAATGACAACCGCTTGGGGTGCGCCAAAAAAGCGATAATTCTCTAACATCTGTGCGCGCGATCCCGTGCGGTCACCGCGTTCAATACCCACCGCTTGGTAAAGTTGCAATCCACAGGTGCGTCTGCGCTCTGCGTGTTTGCCTGTCGCTTTTTCTGGAAATGGCACGTCTGGCCCCCCCTCATGCGCGATGGCTGCCGCCAACACTTTTTCAGATAGGGCGTCTCTGACGTCACCGCTCACCAAATGCACCTGCCAGGGTTGGAAATTACACCATGACGGCACCTTTTGCGCCGCTTGAATGATCGCGTGAATATCCTCTATGGGGACCGCTTTTTCCTGAAATGCACGACAGGAATATCGCCCATCTAATATTTTATCTAGTGCCTCAAAATCATTGCTCATTATGACGTCCAATCATCTTGAAAATTTCAGCGCGATGTGCATCGCGTTCGCAAATATCCCCAATGCGCGGCTGTGCATCATCAAATCTTGGTGCTGGGGCCGCGCAAAGCATGCCATCCACCTCTTGCCAGATGCCGCGATCCTGTATGTGTGGGTCATTTTGCGCCTGCCATGGGGAATAAACGGGAGCGACACAGGCATCTGAGCCCTCAAACAATTCCGTCCAATGTGACTGGGGTTTTGCGGCAAAGATCGCGGCAAGTGCGCGCGACTGATCCGGCCAGCGTTTTGGATTATACTGCTCAGCGAAGGCGTCTGTATCCTGCAATCCCAGAATGTCCAAAAATTGCGCATAAAATTTCGGCTCAAGGCATTGAACCGATATATAGGCCTCATCCAAACAGACATAACACCGTGACCAGTGCGGGCCATCGAGCAGGCTTTGACCCCGCGCCTCGCTCAGGCTGTTGTTGGATTGCAACGACATCAACAGGTTCATCATATGGGCCGCACCATCCACAATCGCGGCGTCCACAACACATCCCTGCCCCGTGTCCCGCGCACGCAAAATCCCAGTGAGCATCCCAACAACCAGATAGAGCGCGCCGCCACCAATATCGCCCACAACCGTTGGCGGTGTTTGGGGACGATCCCCAACACCTGATGCATACCACAGCGCCCCGGTCAGGGCCGCATAGTTAAAATCATGTCCTGCCTGTTTTGCCCGCGGCCCCGTTTGGCCCCACCCTGTCATGCGTCCATAAACCAGACGCGCGTTGGTGCCCAGCAGATCATCTGGGCCTAATCCCAATCGCTCCATCACACCGGGACGCAGCCCCTCGATCACGCCATCGGCCTTTACACACAGCCGACGTGCAATTTCGCGATCAGCCTCTTGCTTCAAATTTAGCACGATTGATTTTTTCCCACGATCCAATGGGCTGTGCCCTGTCCGCGCAGGCGATTGAACGCCTCCCGCGCGATGAATGACGATCACCTCTGCCCCCAATTCGGCCAACATGGCCCCAGCAAATGGGGCAGGTCCCAGTGCCTCAAATTCCACAATACGAACGCCTGATAGCATTGTTGCCTCCTGTCATTGCGATGACACTAACCGCATTTGATAACGACGCAAGTGCGCCCATCGTGGTTTTTGGTGACCCAAAGGCCAAGACATGCTAACATCTTCAAAAATAACGAGTTGAGCAGTATCCATTACCAATCTTTCGCGCGCGCGAACGCCCGAAGAAAACGTTGCCAAGGGCGAATTTATTTTGCAGGTGGCCTAACGCATCATTCGGGACGAAGGATTAGAGGCCTTGTCCATGAACCGGCTGGTGCAGGAAAAGGGTTTTGTCAAAGGAACCCAGTACCTGTCTTCGCGCCACGAAATTTTGGCCTCGCTTTTCGTGCAAATGTTGACGGCTTGGCATCATCGGTTGGGAGAAAGGCTGACGAAGGCACGAAATTATGATGAATAATGCGCGCGCTATATGCTTGAATTAACCTATGAACCCTTTTTTTTGCCGATGCTGGTTTTGGAACGGCTCGATATGGAAACGGGTCTGCCCGATGACACCTATGCGCAGGTCAGCCTTGCCTTGCAACAGGTTCTGGGAGAACAGGCCGAAGTGTTCAAAGAAACATTGGATGTGACGGATCAGCTTGCCTCAAATTTGGTTTGGGCCTTTTACACGGCGGCGCTGGGGGCCGCGAAATTTCCACAATCCCCAAACATGCGGGCCTCCGTTTCGTTTGAGGTGCGCGAATTCCAAGAGGCATTACGCTTTGACACATTATTTCGCAATTTGGTGGATCAATTTGCACCCTAATCCGTCCTTGCGCAGAGCCCTCTTGCATTGATCGCGTTTCAATCGCACAGTTTACCAAGCGCGAACCTAGGAAGCAGGAGGATGGAATGGCAACTGTCGATTTGAATGCAGATATGGGCGAAAGCTATGGTCCATGGAAAATGGGCAATGATGACATTTTGTTGGACATCGTGACCTCTGCCAATATCGCGTGCGGGTTTCATGCAGGCGATCCAAATATCATGTTAAGCACCATGAAGATGGCCGCGGAAAAAGATGTAGGCATTGGCGCCCACCCTGGGTTTCACGACATCGAGGGGTTTGGCCGAAATCGTTTGTCCATTCCTATCGGCACCCTGCAAAACCAGGTGCGCTATCAGGTGGGTGCAGCACTGGGTATGGCGCGCGCAGCGGAGACAACGGTACGGCACATCAAATTGCATGGGGCCATGTCCAATATGGCGTCTGAGGATGCAGACATGGCCTATGCCCTATATGATGCCGCCCTGTCGGTCGCGCCGGAGGCGACAATTATGGTGTTGGCAGCCACAGCGCACCAAGAGGCCGCAGAAAAATTGGGATGCAAATGGGTTGGCGAAATTTTTGCCGACCGCGCGTATAATGATGATGCCACGCTGGTTGATCGTCGCCTGCCGGGTGCTGTGATCCATGATGCGGCAATCGCCGGGCCGCGCATTGCCGACATGGTTGAAGCCGGTGCAATCATCACCCAATCTGGGAAACATATCCCGACGAAAATCGACACCATCTGCCTACATGGGGATACACCTGAGGCGATTAAAATTGCAAAGTCAACGCGTCAGGCCCTGCGTGATCGCGGGATCCAATTGAAAAAATTCGATGCTGAATGACTGTCTGCAGATACTTGGAAATTTCTTGTCTAGAAATTTTGGCGACAAAATTAAATGTTTTCTTGACATAAGACTTCCGCACAAGCTTGGATGTGCAGACGTGGTGGACACGTCGAATGTGTGCACTATAACACTAATGGGCTTAGATACACCAGATTTTCGGCTTGCAGCGTTGAAATCGGTTACATAAGTTCACAATTACGCTTAACATTGGGAGATGTTAGCAAATAATGCAAAACAGTGAGGAGTTGACTTGCATGGAACGTCGTAAATTTTTAACAGGTGCAGCGGTTGGTGCGGGCGCAGCAGCGCTTGCTTCACCAGCAATCTCAGGCGGTCACACAAAAGTGATGACGGTCGTTTCAACTTGGCCACGAGATTTCCCGGGCTTGGGTATTTCTGCACAACGTTTTTGTCAACGTGTGAATGAAATTTCTGGAGGCGCTATAACAACAGAATACTTCGCGGCTGGGGAGCGCGTAGGTGCGTTCGACTCATTTGATGAGGTATCTTCAGGTAATGCTCACGCATACATCGGCGCGGACTATTACTGGACGGGTAAACATGCAGGTTTCGCTTATTTCACATCTGTTCCATTCGGCATGACAACACAAGAATGGACAGCTTGGATCAAGTTCGGCGGCGGTCAAGAGCTATGGGACGAACTATCAGGCGAATTCGGTCTGAAAAAGCTTCCAGTTGGTTCAACAGGTACGCAAGCCGGCGGTTGGTTCAACAAAGAAATCGAAAGCCCCGATGACTTTAAAGGGCTAAAAATGCGTATGCCGGGCCTAGGTGGTCAAGTTATCACAAAAATGGGTGCATCATCTGTTTCACTTCCAGGTGGTCAGATTTATGAAAACCTTGTTTCTGGCGCGATCGAAGCGACAGAATGGGTTGGTCCTTACAATGACTACTTCATGAAATTCTACGAAGCGGCGAAATACTACTATACTGGGGGTATGCATGAACCTGGTGGTGGTTTGGCACTCGGCTTGAATGCTGAATGGTGGGGAAGTTTGTCAGACACTGAGCGTGCAATCATTACTGCGGCAGCGAATGAAGAGCATGCAGCAGCACACGACGAAGCGATGGCCAAAAACGGCGAGTACCTACAGAAACTAATCGACGAGCAAGGCGTTCAAGTGCGCGCATTCAACGAAGATGTATGGGACGGATTTGCCGAAGCCGCAGAAGAAGTATTCGAAGAAACTCGTGACCATTCTGCAATGGCAGCGAAAATTGACGACAATTTTCAGGCGAAACTTCGCGAAATCGGCGGGTCAATTGCTTCATTCGAAGGCCAGTTCGTTACACAACGTAACCGTATCTTGGGTCTTGGCTAAGACCATAGGTAAACACGATATGGGGGTCCCCTTGGGGGCCCCTTTTTCATAACTCGCAAAGGGTTATCACTTTTTGTCCTAAACAAGGAAAGCTTGAAATGGCGCAGTCTACGCATACGCCAGAAGTCCCAAAATATGGTCAACCCGCGCCCATCGCGCGCCTGTTTGGTTGGTTCATGATTGCGGCACTAGGTGCATTTTTAATCAACAACGTTTTGATTGTAGCTTATGAAATGCCAACAGCCATGGCGTTTTTATCTGATGGTTTCAGCCTGAATGGCATGGTCACGCCAGCGATATATTTGATCGCGTTTATCATCGCGGCCTATTACGTTTTTTCGAACCCAGATAATGCCTTGCGCTATGATGCAGCCAAACTTCATCAGTTTAACACCTTTGTCGTGCGAGCAATGTTCTGGTCGGTTTTCTTTGTTGGACTGGCAGATGCCATTGTGGCGTTCATGCGTGTTGAAAATATCTTTGTCGCGTGGCTTGGCGAAGAACAGGCCCGTGCATTTGGACGCAGTGCATTTGTTGCCCCCTTTGTGCACATGCCAATGATCGCCCTTGGGATTGTTGTTGCGATGTTTACGCGCACCCTTGGGTTTACATGGCTTGCCCTGTTGATTGTTGCGGCCGAACTGTTGATCGTTTTGTCGCGCTTTATCTTTTCATACGAACAGGCATTTATGGGCGATTTGGTGCGCTATTGGTATGCGGCACTCTTCCTATTTGCCTCCGCCTACACTTTATATGAAGAGGGTCACGTACGTGTTGACCTGATATATGCAGGCCTGAACAACCTCAAAAAAGGATCCGTAAACGCAATCGGAACCGTTTTGTGTGGCCTAACAACAGCATGGGTCATTCTAATCGTGGGCATGGCGGGTAAAACATCGATGATTAACGCCCCTATCCGCACGTTTGAGGTCAGCCAAGCAGGGTTTGCAGGCATGTACATCAAATATCAAATGGCCGTGTTTATTGGTTTGTTCGCAATCACCATGCTGATCCAGTTCGTCAGCTATTATTTCGATGCAGTCGCCGATCGTCGTGATGAACCCGGCCGCCGCGAAATTTCACCTGTTTCTCACTGAGGTCTATGATGGAATTATTCTTTCTACTCGTCCTAATTCTGATCATGGCAACGGCGCTTGGCTCGGGCTATCCCGTGGCATTCGCGCTTCCGGGTGCTGCGATCCTAACGATCAGCCTTGCCGCGATTGCTGGCTTCTTTGCTGCAGGTGATTCATCTGCTTATTTCCATTCAGGTGGCCCATACGAATGGCTCTCAGCTGGGGTATTGAACCTCAGGGGGGTTTATTGGGAGGTAGAACGCGACACCCTAATCGCCATTCCGTTGTTCATTTTTATGGGCATTATGCTGCAGCGTTCAAAAATCGCAGAAGACCTGTTGGTGACCATGGCGCAATTGTTCGGGCCCGTTCCTGGTGGTTTGGGCATTTCCGTTGTTTTCGTGGGCGCATTGTTGGCCGCCACGACGGGCATCGTTGGTGCGACCGTGGTTGCAATGGGCATGATTTCACTGCCTGCCATGCTGCGCAACAAATATTCCCCATCTCTTGCGACAGGGACAATTGCGGCCTCAGGCACATTGGGGCAGATCATTCCGCCCTCAATCGTTTTGATCATTCTAGCGGACCAGTTGGCCTCTGCCACGGACCAAGCCTCAACCGCACGTAAAGCGTTGTACAAGGAGTCCACAGGCGAACTTCAGATGCCATCTGTCTTTGATGTTGGATCAACATCTGCGGGTGAAATGTTCCTTGGTGCCTTTGTCCCTGGCCTATTGCTGGTCGGAATTTATATGATCTACATCCTCGGCTTTGCGCTCTTGAAACCTTCAGCGGCCCCTGCGGTTCCCTATGAGGGGACGTATGATCGCAAATTCTTTGGCAAGGTTTTGTTGACGCTTGTACCACCCCTTGCGCTGATCTTCTTGGTTTTGGGATCCATCATTTCGGGTATCGCAACAGTGAACCAAGCGGGCGCAATTGGTGCCGCAGGTGCGTTGATAATGGCGGGCTATCGGCTTGAGGGGAACCACAGATTCGTCTTTGGCCCTGCCCTCTCATCGATTTTAGGCGTGGTTGTCGTGGCCTTTGCACTGTCCAACTATGAAATGAACGTCAAAGCCGCCACAACGGCCGAAGATTTCCAAGGTATCTGGATCGGTGCATTGGGGACCTCCCTGATCGTGATCGGTGTTGTTTGGTCAGGATATCGCGCGCTGAAAATCGAGGACACGCTAAACGGCGTGATGATGGAAACCGCCAAAACAACGGCATTGGTTTTCGTGATCCTGTTGGGTGCGGCCATGTTGACTGCAGCCTTCCGCGCCTTTGGTGGTGAAGAGTTGGTACGTGAATTCCTTGTGTCGCTGCCTGGTGGGTTCTGGATGCAGTTCGTCATCGTTATGTTGGTGATCTTCATCCTTGGCTTCTTCCTCGACTTCATTGAAATCGCGGTTGTGGTTGTGCCGATTGTGGCCCCCATCTTGTTGGCAGATCCCTCTGCAAACATCACTGCCGTGTGGTTGGGTGTTATGATTGGTTTGAACATCCAAACCTCCTTCCTGACACCACCCTTTGGATTTGCGCTGTTCTATCTGCGCGGCGTGGCCCCTGCGGTTGTGAAAACAATCCAGATGTATCGCGGCGTTGTGGCCTTTATCACGCTGCAGTTGATCGCATTGGTCATCGTGGGGCTATATCCGCCATTGGTGAACTATCTGCCCAACCGCTCTAGCCTCTTGTCAGAGGCCGCTCCGCCCCCGCGTAACCCGCGTTTGCAGTTCTGCTTGGATCAATTTGTAACGGATGCGATTGCCGCGGATCAGGGTGCAACCATGGCAGCGATTAATGCGGCAAAAACCATCAATGTGGACAGCATGCCAAAATTCATCAGCAAATCAATCGAGGGTTCCACCGAATCCGCGGAAGAGTCGCTGGCCGCATTGGCGGGCATTCAAATCGCAGCAGACGCTGTTAAGGATGCCGAAGCAGGCTATCGTCCACAGCTGACATTGGTGCGCGGTTTGGAAAAACAAATCCGCAACATTGCAGAGCATCGCGATAAGCTGGCAAAACAAGCCAGCCGGATGAATGCGGACAATCCAGAACGTGCCGAAATCGAAGCAGAAGTCGCACATATGTCGGACGAAATCGCAGAATTGGAATCACAAATTCCAGACAGCTGGGAAGCCTCACACGACACGTTCAAAAAGCTGACCGACGCAGAATCCAAGGCGCGCAATTCCTATCGCCGTTCGGGTGATACAGCATGGGAAGATGCAGCCATCATTTTGGCCGCATTGGATGCAACTCCTGCATTTATCGCGCTGGAAAGTGATCTGAACGCATTGCGTACTGTTTTGGAAACCGCTGATTTCGAAGTGGCCGAAGATGCGGCCAAAGCGCTGGAACGCTCATTCCGTGATCTAGAAGGCGCGGATGATGTCAAAAAGGCACTTGGCAAAGCGAAAAAAGCCATGAGCAAACGCAAGAAAGACCGTGAGACTGCTTTGAAAGAATATGAAAAAGCGCTTGCGGCCTATGCAGATCAATTGGTGTGGCGTGCCGCTGCCGAAACGCAGGTGCGCCCAGGTGTCGAAGCCTATCTGAATGCGATCAAAGGCAACATTGGTGCCCGAGCACAAGAGGATCTGACACGTGAACAGGCGCTATTCCTGGCGTCCTGCACATCACACCACAAGGATCTATCGCTGAACTTCTAAGTCGATATATATCAACAGAATAAAGGGCGACCCATGGGTCGCCCTATTTCATTACCACGTCACTGTTTGCCGCATGGCTCTCTTGATTTCATCTAAAAATTCTATAAATCTCAGGAACCACTTTGTGATGAGCGTTGAATGATCCAGTATTCCCTAAAATGCGAAAACGATCACAGTTTTGATAGCTGGTTCGCCTCGGCGGATGCCTATGATAAATTGGCCGACAATGGCATGGTGTCTTGTGCGGTTTGCGGTTCAACCAAGGTCAGCAAAGCGATCATGGCGCCACGCGTGCGCACCACCAAAGGCAAAGAGGCACCGGTCGCCCCAACATTGCCCACCGAAAAATCCGCAGCGGAACAGGCCATGGCGAAAATGCGGGCGCAGGTGGAGCAAAATTCAGAA
>Ga0213858_10001867_pt1 | contig 10073 bp, 4 predicted proteins | sample PICome_FD_160122 | JGI IMG/M metagenome (GOLD analysis project Ga0213858, IMG submission 160122) | Coastal seawater microbial communities near Pivers Island, North Carolina, United States - PICO245 | ecosystem: Environmental > Aquatic > Marine > Coastal | place: USA: North Carolina | collected... | reverse complement strand
ATTAATACCGTCCCCACCACTGAATACTGCTCTTGCTCTGTCTTCAGTAAAATATAACCTAGCGCCTTCGGAAACGTCATCGGTAGTTAAACCTGAACCACCTGCTCCAATTGATAACGAGCCAACTGTTAATGAACCTGTGATAACAGCATCAGGAACAGTTAAAGTACCTGCGGTTGATAAACTAAACTTGTTAGGAGCAACACCAGTGTTAATAATAAAATTACCTGGGTTTCCGTTTTCTAATCCTACATCCCAAGATAAACTTCCATTTGTGTATCTTGTTTGTCCACCACCTGCATTCGAGAAAATCGTTGTCGTTTGCGAAGGACCATTTACTTGTACTTGACCATTAAAAGCAATTGTGCCACCACCAGTGACAGGACCAATTGCATCAGCACTTAATAAAGTGGAGGCAGTTAAATTAGTTGCGGAAAAAGTACCAGCAAGATTTGCATCACCAGTTGTTGTATCAGGCGTGCCTCCTACCTCGGCTGTAATGATATTTGCTTCTAAAATATCAACCAAGTCATTTGTTTTAGTCAACCAATTTTGGAAGGTCTGTGTTGTTGCTACTTGTCCTATACTTTTAGCCATTTATCTTTCTTCCAATTTTTCTATTCTTTCGTAAATATCAATTATGCTTCTTTTGATATCACATAAGTCTGATTGAATTTTATCTACCCTACGGTATAAATTCCTTTCTACCTTATATTTATTGAGAGCAGCAGCATCAGTACTTAGGATTGCACCAGAAGTTTGTTCTCTTTTAATGTTGTTACTGTTGCTCATAACTTATTTCCTATGTCAATGCAAGTCCACGATAATCTTTTAGTGTAGGTACGTTGTGAATGTTTGGCGATAACATATCTATACGAATTTGGAATCTCTTAAATCCTTCAAAAGATCCACCTTGACTTGTATAGGCAAACGCTCCACCTACTAATCCGCCAACTTTGTTTGCATCTGCAATTTTATATTTAAACTCTCTATAATCATTTAAGTTTGAAATTGTTGAGTAAGATCCAACACCTTCAAATAATTCTAATTCAGTCCATGCTAAATTATCAAACTCATCGTTATCATATGCATTCTGGGCTTTGATATAAACTTTAATATCTGCTCCTGTTGGTCGATAACCTGTTAAGATAATGTTGAAATCTTCAGCATCAAGATCTTCAGCCAATTCAATTTTCTTACTAATATATTTTGCTGTAGTTGCTGCCGTATTCGTAATCTTATATTGATAAGCAATTAATTTAGATGCTTCAATATCAATGAACGGTGTTGATGTAACATTAGATCCATTTTCAATAGCAATATTTAAAAGGAAATCCTTTGTGCCATTAGGATCGTTAGACTTACTGTAAAGAATAACACCTTTTTCTGAGAAGTAATTATTATCATTGAATCTCATTGGTTTCAAGTAAGTACTATTTACATCAGAAGGTGGAACAAAAGTACCACTTAAGTTTGTCTTCGATGTTGAATCATTTGCTTTCATAATCATCGGCTGAACATAACTTAAATTAATATCATCGATAGAAGCAATAGTACAATATGACCCGCTATCTAATCCTTTAATTGTCCCTGTTGCATTAAATGATTTTGAAGATGTTGCAGAAGAATTAACCAAATGCAGTTCAAATGGATTTCTCTGAACATCATATAAATCCAATTCACCAACAACGACAGGTAAATGAGATCCTGGACCGTTTGCTACCACAGGAGTTTCTAATATCATTTCAGTTGAATTTGTAATAGAGGCAATCTTATGAATTTCAATATCACCTGGACCTGTTGGGTCAAGTTTAATATAATCACCTGCCGCATAAACTGTATCAAATCCACTACCACCTGATAATGTTTTAGAACCAGTAGCAGAAGAATACGCAACGTTAGCAGGAGTTGATAATTCTTGATAGATTAATTCGCCAGGTGTAAATCTTCCTGTGATATTACTTAATGTAAAGAACTCGTGATTGTTATTTGTTAATTTAACAGTACCAGTCGAAGAGTTGAAATTATGTCTCTTAACTGTAAACTTAATATCTTCGTCCTGATATGATTTCCAAGCAGAGTTATTTGTTGATGTGAATAATACACCATCACCCCAATCCTGAGTAATAGCAGAACCTTGAGTTGCGCCTGGAGTTAAATCAAGACCACCAACCTTAGAAGTGTAAATTAAATAGTTAGGATCTGATGCATCAGGTTGAACCACAATAGAATATTCTTTTTCAACGTCTAATCTAACAGGCGCTTCAAACGTAAATGTTGTTGCTGCCGAAGCATCGTTAGATACATTTACATCAGCAGGTAATTTATGTACTGAAGCAAATGGCAAGATTCTATTTGTAGGATAACCATTTACAACTTCTCTGATTTGTAAAGATACTCCGTTCAATGCAGCATTGGCATTTGCACCTGAATCTGTCTGTGAAGGTTTACGACGGAAGTATACATCAACTTCGGATAAGTAAACTGAATTACTGCCTGCTCCCATACCTTTCTTAACAAAGAATGTTTGAGCAAGTGGATCTCTACCTCGAATACGACGAACAACATTTCTTGTTGTGGTTGTTGTATTCACATCAAAGTTTGGAGATCTTGTTGATGTTGTTAAACTTGTCTTCTCAACACTGAAGTTGTATGCTCGATATGTAACGAATCCTTTAGATGTAGAAGCAGAATCAATACTGCTATATTGAGATACGTCAGCAATTTCTAATACTCTATCACCTACATAGAATGTTTCAGCAGGTAAATGGAATACAGCTCTTAATACACCGTTTGCATCTGTTGATACTGCGGCTGCCTTTGCTCCGAATCTACCTACTTCACCAACGGTATCTGCTGTTGGAGAACCTGGCATTACATGTGCATTTACATCAACACCATCAAAGAAGAAGTAATGTCTTTGATTAGGTCTTAATCCTGACATATAGATTTTAATATCTCTTGATGCCATATAAGGTTGGAATTGGAAATTAGAAACAAATTCACCAACAAAGTTTTGAGTTGTTGTGCTGCCGTCAATACTTATCTCACTTGTTCTTGTTGTGATTGTATCAACTTCAGTTCTTGCTCCACGATTACCCCATCTTCGAACCCAACGATCATCTTCAATCTCAGTGGTTACTGTTGTATCCGTCATCGGTATGAATTCTTGTATTGCATCAACGAAATCTTCAAAAGGAGTTGTTAAGTCAATGTCAATTGTAGCTGGATTAACTGTTGTATCGTAAGCAGCATCGTAAGGTGGAGAGATAACTCCATCACCTACATACTTATAAAAGTTAGAAACACAGTTTCTAAAGTTAGAAGCGTATGGCTGTGTAATAATTTCTACACTTGAGTTTCTTCCGATAGTTGCTACCTTTGCATCAGACGTACTTGGGAATATAGAAGAGCCTGTTGCTGAATCATATTTTAAATCCAATGGGAATGTTTTAACCGAAGGAGTTAATACCTTTTTATTAAATGGAACAGCAGCATTAAATTGTGGGTGAGTAATTTCAGATAGTGTTAAATTATTAAACGGATCCACAATAAATCCATTCTTAAATCTATTTAAGCCATTCTCATCTCTTACAACCAAGTTTGATGTTTCAGATTCTAATTGGTTCAATGAAATATAATACGCCATGTTATCAATCTTCTTCTCAAGATTGTGCATATCTTCCATTGTGTAATTCTTAACACCTGTTGCTCTTGGCTTAATTGCGAATTCTCTCTTACGAATAATTTCAGCAGACTTTTTAGACAGTGCAGGATAAGTTGGAACCTCTACATGTGCGATTGCTAATTGGTCTGTGCCTAGCCTTGGCGGTGCAGCAAATTTTTGTTCTTCACCTTTAATTAAAACAATTTCTCCATAAGAATCGCAAGCAAGCGTATCAATTCTTGTTAAGTAATGTTCTATGTCCGTTTGTAATGATTGCTGCGCGGCAGGAACTAATGGTGTTCCTTTTTCGGTGAATGATAAAGCATAGGTACCTACTGATGCTGTAATTGTTGGTGCACTATTTACATCTGCTGAATAATTAGCTGCAGCATCTTTATTAATATGCGGTCTGAAATCAAAACTATCTCTTAAGCTATATACTCTTCCTGAATCTGATACGTATGTAGGAATATCAAATCTATCCAATGTATTTGGGTAACTATTAATTGTAAAGAAGTATTCACCTGTAGTGTTATTTACTTCAAACACTTTTAAATTAACAGTACATAAACCGGTTGGCTCGGGACGACCTTCAATATATTCTAAATAAGAAATATCATAATAGGTATCTTTTTGGTTTGTTTTTAATCTGAAACTGTTTGTATAATCTTCACCTGTAGAATCCACAACACTTACAACTTTATATACATCAGGGAAACCTAAACTATATTTTGTTGTAACAGATGTGTAGTTAAACTTAATATATGTATCGTGAGCAGTTTTATTATATGGGTCAATTCCACCGGAAGATCCGATTAATCTCTTATTATAAAATACTTGAACTGTTCCTGATACTGTATTGTCATCAAGAACAATATTAAGTTGTGAATTATTTAATTGTGTTTGTGTTAACGAATAATCTACTGAATAAGTAGTACCTGCTAGGTTAACTCTAATATCTCTATTCAAACAATTAAAATCTTCACCAGGATTTGCTGTGAGTGTAATTGTTCCACCCGTGCAACTTGCGGCAACTTGAGCTCTTACAGGAATTAAAGTATTTGTAGTTGCGAATAATCCGGCAACTCCTGTATCAAAAAGTAATGCTTTCTTCGCTGTTTCTTTAATAAGCGGTGCACCTAAACTTGATTGCTTAATAGGTACATCGCCATTCCCATCTTGTGCTTTGGCAATTCCAGATAATGCTTGTGAACCTGAATAGATTGAACTATGAAGATAAATTCTTTTGTCTGTAATGTTAGTTATTCCGACACTACCAATGCTTTGACCACCACTCGTTTCAAGCTGTGCAGTTCCAGATATATCTAAATCCAACCAACCTTGTGATGCGCTTGTTCCTGAATAAGGGTCAATTTCTAAATAGTTTCCATATTCCATTGAGATGTTTTGATTCTCAATAGTTTCGGTATCAGAAATTTGGTCAATAACAAAAGAACGCTCTCCGGAGTTTTCAACTCGATAACCTTTTACGTAAGCCGTACCTGGCCCTACGACAACATGTACATCGCTTCCTCTGTCATCAGTACTTAATGGGAAGTTCTCTAAAATATAGTTACCTGATTCTTCGTATGTTCTTCGAGCCATCTCCTCTCCCAATACATTGTATTGAGAAACGTCTCTTACAGTAATTGCATTACCATTTTGATAACGAGCCAATGTAAAGAAATCAGAATCTTCTTTTCCTTCGGCAATTGTCTTAACTGTTAATGTTGGTACTAATTTTAATCTATCTGCACCAGGGGCATTTTCGTTTTTAGAACCGTTTGCATTATCATACAAGCTTGAATCCTGTAATGCATTTACAAGTTCTTCAGATACTTCGTAACCTACTGCTTTGTCATCAGCTACATTAGTATATTTTTCAACAACGATTCTCTGTTCGGAAACAAAGATAAAATGACCTTTTTGGAATATAATACCAGGAGCAGCTTCAATACCGAATGCTCTACCGACATGAGGATTACCTGCTGAAGGAGAACCATATACAGAAAGTCCTGAAGTGATTAATGTATCTTCACTCAATACTTCGGAAGTTGTTCCTCTTAGGTACTTATATCTTACAACTGTTAATGACTCACCAGCTTGGAACTGAGTTTGTCCTGCAGTACCAACGTTAAGGTAATTAATAAAGAAAGTATTTAAATTAGGCGGTCTTGTTTGGAAACCTTTTGAAGCCTGAACAATTTCTGCTTTTAGTCCAGTAGAACCACCAGTTACTTCGTAAACATAATCAAGTTCAACCTCTTGTCCTGCTAATGTTTCGGTCGCAGTTGAACTAATATATGCTTCTGCGTTAAATCCTGTAGGTCCGTCGTTTAACTTAACGAATTGAAGATCATCAAGTTCTGTAAAGTTACATCCCTTAACGATTGAACCTTCTTTGAAAATATTATCACCAAACGACTCAACCTGATTTTGAAGCATCGTTTGTAATTGAGTAAGTTCTCTTGCCTGTATTGCATAGCCAGGCTTGAACATAACTCGATAGAACTGCTTCTCGGCATCATAGTCATCGAAGTATGGTGCTTGGTTTAAATTTTTATTAATAGGCATCTTTACTTACGTTCCTTAAAATTCCAATACAAACTTAAATTCTTCTCTTGAGAGGTCAGTTCTTGCTAATGGGAAGAACTCCTCCATGAAATAAACTTCGCCTGTCCTTTGTATGTAATCCGAATAGACAACATTATCTGCTACAGGATTATTTATTGTGATTCTCTGACCTGTGTTTGATGTAATTGCCAAATTTGGATTGAATGATGTATCGCCGTTTCCGATATTTGCATCGTTTCTATACGGCCCAATGTATTCTGCTAAGTAAACTGTATTCGCAGATTCATCAATTTCATGCACTTGTGCTACAAATATAATCTCGTTATCAACATTAACTTGTTGAATTGTACTATTTGAACTTAATCTTCCATAATCGTCTGTTGTGATTGCGATACGATTATCAAATATATCTGGAGTAGGAGCAGTATTTGCTTGGCCGCTTCTCCATGTTCCAGTACCAACATCTCTAAATGTAGGTGATCTTACAATACCGATTGCTCCGTATGTATTCGTATCACCAATTTTTGTATTATCGTCTGCTGTAATATATGCATACATTGAAAAATGCTTACATCTAAATTCATCAATTAAATTATATGCATGACCACCTTTAGGTTCAAGAACAGGTCTAATCTCTGCTCTTACATCTGTCGTTGCTTCGTTTTCTGGGTTGAAATCTACTGCAGGGTCAATTACATTCGCAACTGCATTATTATATCCTGAACCTTTATTTAACAAAATTACTTTATTAATATTACCTTGGTCAATCTCAGGAATTGCTACTGCACCAGAACCATCACCTTTAATTTCTATTCTTGGGAATATTTTAACGTTTGCATTTTGTAATGCTCCTGAAACAATAAAGTCAGTTACTGCTTCCCAAGTACCGCCTGAGGTAAATGCTCCAAATCCTGCACCATTTAAATCAGTTGATAAATCGGAGTTTGTTTTTAACGCAAATGTATCAGTATCAATAACACTTACATAATAAATTGGAGCTCCTGTTCCTTCATTGTAATTAATCTCTGTCATACCACCAACATTTCTGAATGTGATAGGTTGATTATTTACAAGATTATGGTCGGTTGCTGTAATAACAACTGGTGAAGCCTGAGTTGCGCCTTCAACATTTCCTCTTCGAGGATTTGCTATTTCTCCACCTACATATATCGTAACCTCACCTGCTGAAGTGTATTTGTAATAAAGAATCTTAAACAGATTCGTAACACTTGAACTGGCATTTGTTACATATAAACTTTGTCCTGTATAGAAATCATCAACAGAAGACCAATCAGCTTCGGTAGGATCTATTGTTAATTCAACCGTACCGTGAGATGTGGATCCACCTGTTCTTCCACGAACATAAGCAACTCTACCATTCTTTTCAACATATCCTTGGTTTGAGTCTGCATTGGTAACTTGTATTTCAGAGACCCCGCCGCCGTATACCTCAGCTGGTTCAACGGTTGCCGCTGGGTCGATTGGAATATAACCCAAAGCATTATAGGCCTCGAATTGTAATGTAGTGAGACGATACATATACTTCCAGACATATCCATCTGCTGTTTCGTATATTTGATTTAGGTTGGCAGCATCAAACGTAGGAGGCGAAGTAGCACCTGCACCTTCGTTATTATTTAAACACTTATAAACTCGATAGTCATCAGTATCATTATCATTAGGACCGACAACTGCATAAAAGTTTAATCCATCTAAATCAATCGTATCATCGTATTCGGTATATACTTTATCTCTTTGCCAAGGATAATACTTAATCATAAAATTAATATCCGAAGGATTAATTTTCTTAGCAAATAAAGTCTTTTCTAAAAACTCGTTTTGTGAAGAAGCAGAATCGACCGGACTGATTCCACCGATGCTAGAAACAAACATGTAATAATCATCATTTGCTTTTGCATCAGCAATGAATAACTTATTTACATCTTGATTAAAATTGTTGGTTAAAATTTCTGGCATTGTTCCGCTTTCGCTCTATATTTTAGTTTATTTATTACGAACATCCTAACCTCTTACTCTCATTCTTGGGCGAGGATATGTTCGTCCTGAAGCAGGTCTTGCTTTTGCATTTTGTTTTGGAAAACTCATTCCAGTTTCAGGTCGTTGATTTACCCATCTTAATATCAAATTATCCGCACCTTGTAAACTGTTAAAATCTAAAGTATTATCTGTACCTGTGTCATACATAATATTAGATGTTCCATTTGCTTGAAGCCATGCTAACGCTTCTGCTTGAGTCATATTTGGATTACTTTCTGCAAGTAATGCAAGTACGCCCGTAACCTGTGGTGCTGACATACTTGTTCCGCTTTTCTTTTCTTGCCAATATGCTGAATCTCTTGAATCCTGAAAGTCTCCAGAAGTCCCGTTTATAGCACTAACAATTCCATAACCTGCTGCATGTATGTTTACTGCATTACCACAATTTGAAAAACTTGCTTTACTATCGTCTTTTGTCCTTCCTAAAGCTCCACATACAATGGCATCACTATTACTCATACCACTACGTGATACTGTTCTGTGAGAATAATTAGATTCAGCATATTGGTCACCACCTGAATCCCTCCAAAAAACTACATTATCGTAATCACTTCCAGATTTTGTATGCTTTTGGTAATCATTACCTGATCCCACTACAAATATAATACCATCATTTTTTGCGTCCTCAGCATCAGCCGCGTCTGCTGTTTTGTAATAAGGTACTACCCAGTTACCACTTCCGTCAACTACAATACCTCTTGCTTCTAATTCAGCATCGGTTAAATCTCTACCTTCATCACCCCAAGTATCAAGAGTAACTCCGCGATATGTAAACGCTCCAACGCCAACTGTGCCAACTGGGGCGGTCCATGATCCACTAATCTTTCCTAGTCTAAAATAATAAGAGTGATTAGAGATCGTTGGGTTCCTTCTGCCTGTCTCAGGATTAATTGATTTATTATTATGCCAATAGCGAATGTAATCCCAATAGGTTGCTGTGTTTAATCCATTGTTTCCATGATTTTGCCCGAAAGGTTGAATATTATATATGTTTGCGTCTCTTGCCCAACCTTGTGTATTTCCTGCTACTATACCAGCAACGTGAACTGCGTGTTCTTCACCGTCATCAGAATAATCATAAGTACCGTTTGAGCCCAATCCTAAAGCAGACGTAAGAGAGAACCAATTAAAGGCTTGTACTCTTGAACCACCTGTCCCATCTACATTAACTGCAAACTCTGGGTGATTCATTGCTGTTGTACTGATTACACTATCAACAATTAAAACATCAACATTTTTTCCTGATGCCGTAATTGTATTTGTTCCTGAAGAAGCAGTACGAGTTCCGTCTGAACCCCATTCACCACTCAAAGCATTATCTCCAATAATATGTCGATATAAACCCCAGTTTAAATCGTTGGATGATGGGACAAAGTTGTCCCTATCGAAGTTTCCCGAGATATCGTATCCATCATAATGACCATCGGCTGATTCTAAATTCTCTCTTGACTCAACATCCCATACTCTCGGATCTTCTTTTAGTTGTAATGCTTCTTCTTTAGTTAACATATAATGAGTGTTACGACTGATTGCTCTTCTTAACTGTAAGTCAACTGCCCTATCAGGAATGTATAAGTCACCTCCCGGAGTTTCCATATCATTATAGAAATCCTCTAGGTCTTCTTTATTATGAAGAGTGACAATATATTCCTTCATTTAATTAAGCCTCTAATTTTAATAAGGTTAATGTGACTTGAACGTTATTCGTTGCACCTGATTTATTTTTAATTGCTGCTGATATTAAATTTCCTGCACTTAACCAACCTAATACAGC
>Ga0213858_10001862_pt1 | contig 10089 bp, 5 predicted proteins | sample PICome_FD_160122 | JGI IMG/M metagenome (GOLD analysis project Ga0213858, IMG submission 160122) | Coastal seawater microbial communities near Pivers Island, North Carolina, United States - PICO245 | ecosystem: Environmental > Aquatic > Marine > Coastal | place: USA: North Carolina | collected... | reverse complement strand
TGTAGCGATACCATCACCAGTTAGTGTTTTGATTTCGTGTTTTCTAAATGTGTAAGTTGTATCTGAAGCATTACTATTTGCAGTAGTCTTTAATGTTTTAATATTTTCATATGGCAATTTAAATATAGAAACATTTTTTTCAGGTGATTGTATTTTTGTTCTTCTTCTTTGTGCAATTGTTTTTGTTGATACGTCTGATCCACCAACAGCAGCAGATAATGTAATTGAACTATTACTTATTATAGCTTCTACTAATCTTGTTAATGATGTACCACCATCTGTTGTAAATGATATTGAATCACCAACAACTAATTCGTCTGTAAATCTTGTATTGAAACCTGTAACAGCAGTACCACTATTTGCAACTGATAACGTACCTGTTAAAGTAGTATTGTCGCCACTTGTAGCGTCTAATGCTGTATCAGCAGTAAATGTAGGACTACCTGCCATTGCAAGTTGTTTAACAGCAGTAATATCGTGTGAAGTTACACCTTTAAAACCTACAGCGTCTGCTTGAATAACTGCTGTGTTACTTGATGTGCCACCTGTTATTGTTTCGCCAGCAGCAAAAGTACCTTGTACGTTTGATACTATAACTACACCGTGTGCAGCTGCACCACCTGAAGTGTAAGTAGTAAATGATCCACTATTAATTGAAGTTGTACCGTCTGTGTCGTATAATTCAAAATTTGATGCCGATGGATTTCTAACCGTATAAACGTTACCATTTAATTCAGTCATACCACCTACACCTGTTATTGTTACTTGTTGACCTTCTTTAAATTTATTTGAAGATGTAACAACACAAGGATTAGCTTTTGTTGCAGCTGTAATTGTAGCACTTTCTGTAGTAGATACAGATTGCACGGTTGCAGTTGCACCAGAAGTACTACCAGTTACCGTTTCACCAGTTGTAAATGCTTGTGCAGTTTTAACGTTTAAGTGAGTAAATAAAACTATATCAAAAAGATAATGTTTGTAAACAGCACTTGTTAAACTTGAACTTGAAAATATGTTTGATGTTGCAGTACCAGAAGAATATTCAAACCCTCTACTTTTTGCTCTACCGATTGTAGTAATACCTGAATTTGATCCTGTATTTGCAGTACCACGTGAACTTGTTGCTGTATTATGTAAAGTTAAAGCTTTAAATCCTTCTATACCTGAAGCAGTTGAGATGTCAGGAGAACCATAAACGTTTGTTACGTTTACAAAGTTACCTACATCAAATCTTGTATTGAAATTATTTTGTGTATCAAAATCTCTTGCCTTATCAACATTGATAAAAGTTGTAGCGATAGTATCTATCTCATATCCTTTTACGTATGCTTTTCCTGGAGAGAATCCTACTGCAAGTTTAGTAGCGTCACCGCCATTACTTGAACTATAGATACCTCTATTAGTGCCTGAAGATAAATGTTCTCTAACATCTATATCAAAAGGTTTTACAACATAGTCACCACTCTCGTCAAATGTTCTACGAGCAAGTGTATCTTCTAATACAGCATATTCAGTTGTTCTAACTTTATTTTGTAATACACCACTTGACAATCTTAACAATTCATAGAAGTTACTATCTTCAGTATTGTTTAATGCTTTCTTGCCTAGTGTTAAAAGTATTTTAAATCTGTGAGCGCCAGGAGCGTTTGAGTTTGATACGCCTTGTGCGTTATCGTTTAGAGATGTATCATCACCAGGTGTAACAAAAGATTCTGTTACTGATAAACCAACTCTATAACTAGGAGTATCTGAATATTTTTCAAGTATTAAAGTTTGTGCAGATACTTGAACATGAAAACCATTTACGTAATATACACCTTCTTTAATTTGTGCAGCTGAACCTGTATGACAAGAAGCAACTACGGCACTTGGTGTACCACTTGCTGTTGAATTAATTGTTTCACCATGTGTAAAAGCAATTTGTGCACCGTCAGAAGCAGTATTGATATATTTAACAAATAGTGTATCTGGATCAGTACCATCTGTAGCAACAGCGTTTACAACTTTAGCAGTAACGCCTGAAGTAGCACCTGTTAATGTAGAGTCAATATACGTATCTACACTTGTAGCAGTTTTAGATGTTAACTTAACAGCATAGTATTTTAAATCGTAACCAATTTCACCAGGAATGACCATTGCACCTTTATCAAAAAGGTGATCTGACATTCTTTCTATTTGATTTTGTAATTGTGTTTGAGATTGTGTTAATTCTCTAGCTTGAACAGCAAATGCAGGTCTAAAAAGAACTCTATGGAACTTCTTCGACTCTGTAAAATCGTCATAGTAAGGACTGACATTAAAATCAGTTGGACTTGGCATTATTTTCCTCTATATTAAAACTCAATTATGAGTTTGATGTTTTCAGTTTGGTCAGTCGCTCTTGCAATTTTTGTTCTATTCTCAACGTATAGTATTTCTCCAGTATCGTGTTTCAATTCTGGAGCAGCATAACCTGCTGTAAATGAAACATTGTTTACGGTTGAAGTAGTGTTTTGAGGTGTACCTGTAGCACTTGATGTTTGTCCTGTGATTACATTGGTACCACTAAAAGCAGTAACGTTACCATTTGTATCAGCGCCAGCGTCATTGTGCCTTGTCTGAATATAATATAAAATTTTATTTGTGGCATCCCACTCAACAACTTTACCTACAGCACCTGTTGAAGCCTGATTTATTTCTTCATCAGCAACAAAAGTACCTGGTGTAGGTGAAGTATTAATTTTGACAGCGTATGTGCCTCTTAATGTTGTTGCAGAAGCAGCTGAACCAGCTGCGTTTTGTGGATCTTTGATTAAAGTAATTTTTCTAAAGTCATTTGCAGCTGTAAAGTCACCAGAGTTAGAACTTTCTGTTCCTTCTAATGTTGTATTTAACATTACAAAGAATCCACCTAATTCTTCTACAGCGTTAAAACCATGACCACCTTTTGGTGGAATGATTACGTCTAATTCTGCACCTGACCCAGCACCACCAGCGTTTGTTGCTCCAATGATGTCAGCGTTTCTTATATAACCTGAAGTGTAACCTGATCCGTTAGTTGTTATTGTAACAGCAGTTATAGCACCAGATGTTAAAGTAACTGAACATACAGCAGAACTACCATCACCTCTGATTGGCACGTTAGTAATAGTTCCTGATGTTGCACCACCTGAAACCGTATAACTTGATCCTGCAGTTTTAATTTTTACTATATCAATACCACCATCAGTTGCAGCTGATGATACGGTTGAGTTTGTTGCAACTGCCATAAAGTCAGTTGATAAAAAATTTGATTGTTGAGCAGCAGATAAAGTGTACATATATTTCCACTTGTATCCATCACCAGTTGTAATTACAGATGTTGAAGTACCTGTTGGTTCAACCGTTGAAGCAGTATTACCATCGTTGTCTAAACACTTGTAAACATTTCTGTCAGCAGTTAATACATAAAAAGTAGAATCAAATAAAGTTGTTGCAGTACTATTTGCTGTTACTTTTGTTGATGTACTACCTGTTACATATTCCTCATAATCGTGTCTGTAAATATCGTATGTTGTACCTGTTGTCCAGTTTCTTCTAGGAATAACAAATGAAACGTCTGAACCTGTGATTTTTTTTGCAGCCAGCAAATCATCATAGTTTTTAAATTCATTTAATACACTATCACCTGGTGTTGTAGGTGCTGTTTCTGTACCTTCGTAATCTGTTCTTGCGTCTGGTCTTGTTAAAGTACCATAGGCTTGTGCTCTACCTATTCCTAAGTAGTAAACCGTAGCGGCAGTTTCAGAAAATGATTCTGAAAATTGTTCCGCATTGTTCATTCTAAATTTGTTTGTTATTATTGCTGGCATTGTTATTCCTCTTTATATTTATAATCAAAATCTATTATGATCCTGCTCCTATTATTGTTTTAACCGTTGATCCACTTGAGTCTAAAATGTTCAAAGTGACAGCACTTACTAATTCTGTAGATGATACGGTGTTTGCTTGAAGAGCTGCAACACCTGTAACGTTGCCTGATCCATCAAAACTTGCAGACGTCCAGACTACATCACCTGTCATACCGATTGTACGACCTGTTGCTAATGCAGTTGCCGTATCGGCATTACCTGTAACATCACCTGTAACGTTACCTGTCACATTTCCTTCAATATTACCTACTAATGTACCTGTAGCTATTGATAGATTACCTGTGTCTGAAGCAGTTGCAGTTGTAGTACCTACAACGAACTTGTCAGCAGACTCGTCCCATGCGATAATAGCGTTATCTCCAGTAGAACCTCTTTCCATAATGATACCTGTATCATTGGCATTTGAAGTTGCACCACTATTTAATTCTAGTAAGTTATCATCTAAAGTAGTATTAGTTGAATTTACGGTAGTTGTTGTACCATTAACCGTTAAGGTTCCTGTAACCGTAAGGTTACCGTTAGCAGTTGTATTTGCACCTGAAAAGGACATTGCAGTTCCTAGTGAAGCGCCTGATCTTAATTGTAATTCACCACTATTATTAATTACGGCACCAAAGATAGTACCACCATCTTTAAATGCGATTGTAGCACCATCACTATCAAGCGATATGTCACCTGATACGTCTAGTGTAAAATCACCTGTTCTAGTAATTGTGTTGATTTCAGGACTTGTTAAAGTCTTATTGGTTAATGTTTCTGATCCTGTTAATGAAACAAAACTATCGCCTTGTAAGGCAGTATTAAACTCGGCTAATGTACCTGTTAAAGTATTTGCGTCTAAATCTATTGTTTTATTTGTTAAAGTTGCTGTACCAGCAGCAGTTAAAGGTGCTGTTAAAGTTGAACCGTCACCAAACGCAGTATAGATTTCATTAAAGTTGTCGTTGATTATATCACCACCGACACGTAACGTACTACCCGTTCCGTCGTTTGCAGTTGATCCGATGTTTATTGTTTGTTTTGCCATATCTCTCTCTTACTATTTATATCTTAACCTACATCAAATTTAGTTGTTCCACTATCAAATGTGGTTTGTGTTTCATCAAACGTATCGCCTTGTAAAGCACCGATTTGTGCAGGGATTGTAAAGTTTGTTCTTATTTTTCTACCGTCTTCGTTAGAAGTCATTAAAAATATTGCGTTTGAACCATCTAATGATGTTCTTGTGCCTTGTACTTTTATACCACTTAACATTGCAAAAGTTATACCACTACTACTAGGTGTGCCATTTGCAGTAAGACCAAATGCAGTTTGTATCATCTTATTGATTGTACCAAATCTAGGTCCTGCATATGCAAAACCTTGTCTTACATTTACATTGTTTATATCACGTCTAACTCTACTTACATAATCTATTTCAAGTGGTTGTGTTTTTAAAGTTACATCTCTAGTTGTTTTGCTAAATTGTGTTATTGTATCTGTATCAAAATCAGCTGCTACAGCCGCTTTTGCATTTGCTCTTAAACTTGTGCCATCTGTTTCTGTACCCAATCTACGACCAATAAGTTTTGAGTAAATTCTTGTAAGTAGAGTTTTTAAGATACCTTCTACACCAGAGTTTAGTCCAGTTATTCTCTTAATCTGTGCGTTCAATCTTGTTGCAATTGCAATCTCTCCTTGGAAGTAAAAACCAGATGAGTGTAAAGTTTTTGTGTAAGCATCCCGCCACTCATTGATTGATCTACCAACTTTTATGATATATGAATAATCTTGGTACAATAAACTATCTTGTACCTTCATAGAATTTTCAGATACCCAACCATCTTCATTTAAAAAAGCACCATCTGTAGTTACAACCGTACCTGTTGAAAGTGTACCAGTTGCTTGTTGTAATCTTAATGCAGTAAACGTAGCACCATTACTTGCTGTTATTGTTTCTCCTTCAACAAATGATCCACTATGATTTTTTGCTTTTACAATATTCAAAGTAGTATCTACAGAAACTATCTCAGCAGTTACACTACTAGTACCACCAGTTATTGTTTCTCCTTCAGTTAAACCACCTGAAAGACCATTGTATAAAATATAAGTTGGTAACTTTATTGTTGGTGCAGGACTTGCTTGATAATTATAACCAGACTCAATAATTTTCATTGTTAATGCACGACCTATTTCAGAACCATATGCTAATAGTTTTGCACCACTACCACCAGATGACGTAACCGTCACACTAGGTAAAGTTGTATAACCATTACCAAACTCAATCATTCTTATATCTGTAATATCTTCGTTACCTGAACCTGCTTCTTGTACAACTTTGTTACCAAAGTATTGGTCGTTCTTACCTGTTTCATCTTCTAAAATTAATTGACCTGTACCTGTACCAGACTCTAATGTAACACCACCATTTACAACTGAAACTTTTGCAGTTGCATTTCCTGAACCAAAGTTTACGGTATCACCTACAGCGTAACCAGAACCTCCTGTATCTACTAATACTTCTTGTATTGTACCAGGACCTATTGTACCTATTTTTACACTTGCACCTGAACCACCTGCTGTTATCTCAACGGTATCATCTTCACTATACAATGCACCATCATTTGTAATTGTTTTTTGATCTATGATACTAGAAACGGTTAAAGAAACTAATACGTTTGGATCTGTATTGTCTGTACCTGTTATAGTTTCACCAGCAACAAAAGTACCAGAAACCGAATCATCACCTACAACTAATTCTGTAACTTCTACACCACCTATTAAAAACTTAAACGTATCTTCAACAATAGCAGTTGCTTCATTGACCGTAGCACTAACAGGATTATTTGCCTGTGTTATTGTTTGACCTATAAGATTTGTAGCGTCTGAAGTACCTTGTGCTAAACAACGAATTATTTTTTTAGTGTCCCATTTACCATCAGACACCCTTAACATTTCATCTTTAGGATATCTTATCTCTGCTGGCTCATTAAATAATAATTTAAAAAATATTTCACTTGCACGTTTTGTACCTTTTGATTGATACAAAGATTTAATATTTTTTATAAGTTTATCTTTTTCTATAGAACTATGTAACTTATCAGGTATAGATGTTAAAAAGGCATTTCTAAATTTAGTTAAGAAACCTGATATAGTTTTATCTACATCAGCATAGTCTAAAAGTTGTTGAATATTTTGAACTGGATTTGCTCTGTACTTACCTATAGTTGCCTGAGCGCCTGAAGACGAACCTGTTATTAATTCACCTTCTACAAATTTATTTTGATGTGCAACAAATAAACGAGCACCACCATCAACGTCTTCTATTAGTACCGTTGTTGTAGCACCAGATGTTGAACCAGTTATAGTTTCACCATTTACAAAATCACCATAACTTGTATCTTCTAAAAGTACGTTGTCACCACCATCATCTTTACTTACGTTTGTGCCATCAATAACAATTTTACCTGCTGTCGTACCTTCTAATACTAGATGATCTGGATCGCCGATGTTTGTTAATTGTATTTCAGCTGATTCCATCAACTGATAATATGCTTTTACAAAGTCTAAAAATAGTGGGTGGTCTTCAAGTACAAAATCAGGTACTTGTGAATTTATAAGGTTTGATATTTTATCTTTGAAGTCGGCCATTTCATCTAATAACTACTAGTCGTGGTATATCCTATACCAGCGTTTGCTGAGCCTCCCACTAATGTATCAGCCTCAACCGTAACTGAACTATTTGCAATATCAATATCTAATACTTGATTTCTAATAGGAACAATATCGTTTGAACTAGGTTTAACCGTAACTTCTATAACCGTAGAAGCTGCACCTCTAATGTTTTCTATATTAGAAACGTTTAAAGAGTTTACTTCAACTTTACCTGTTGAGTAATCTATTGTACCTTGTGTGCTGTTTGCATATGATCTAACAGCGCCATCATTTTTATATCTTCTTACATTACCTTGACCATCATCATCTAAAAAGAAAATGTCTGTAGTGTTACCATCAATTTTAAATCCTGATGATTCTAAAATACCACCAGAAGCAGAATTGTGGCCTGAATGTGGATTATATAATGCGTTTGCAAAGTTGATTGTGTATTTTGTAGAACTGCCTAATGTTGGTACAAAAGACTTTCTCATTTTAATTGTAGTTATATTTGATAAAATACTTTCATCTGTTTCATCAATTAATCCTGTTAATTTAGAATATCTAAAAATTGTATCAAATGATTGTAAAGTATTTGAGTTATAATTTGTTAAAGTTGTAACAACGTTTGATTTAATTGTGTCAGCAGTTTTAGGTGTGCTTGTTTCATCAAACTTAACGGTAGATGTAATTAATAAATCTGTTGTTTCAGGATCAATAATAACTGGTGTAACTGAAGCAACTGAATATTTTTTTAAGTCTTTTACTATTCTATCTTTTGTAGCGTCTGTAAGATTTGAACCACTTGTTGGTAAAATAGAAATGTAAACTCTACCATAGAATGGTGTTTCAGCGTCTTCACCACCCCAAGCACTAACTGATTGTGTGTTAGCGTAAAGTTGTTTTACTTTTGATTTGTAATCTTCTACCGTAACTGCTCTATCTTGTGAGGCATAAAAACTAGGTACATTAAATTTAATACTTTGTAAACTTTCAGGTTCAGCACCACCTTGTGCTGATGAGTTAACGGTAACCGTTATATCATTAAAACCAGAAATTGAACCTGATAGTGTAAATGATGTTGCACCGTTAGCTTCTGTTTTGTTTGTTACAACATAACTTATATTAATTATGTTACCATCTTCTAATTCTTTACCAATAATACCATCACCAAAATATATTTCAAATTGACCATCTTCAGCTTCTTGTAAAAAATAAACTTTTGATGTGCCATCTAATTCTGTTATTGAACTTACTTTAGTGTATGTGTTTTGTGTTACATCTGAAGAACTATTTTGTACAACAACTTTTATAGTAGTTGTATCTGCTCTATCACTAGGTATCAAAAATCTTTGGTCAATATCTGTACTATCATATGTGTATGAATAAGTTACGTATGTGCCTTCGTAAACATCTAAACTTTGTGCTGTGTATATACCATCAACTGGTTGTACAACTTTGTCTGATACTGAAACAAACGTGTAAGTTAAACCATCTATTGATGAAGTAAATTTTGTACCTGCAGGAATTGTAATTGTTGATCCTGTACCATCATTGATTACTAATTTTAAATCAGCGATTGGTGCTCTAGCAGAGTTAGGTGTGTAACCTACTAATTTAGCCAATGACGCAACACTTGATCTTAATTGTGCTGTGTCTATAAACATTTCGTTTGCTACGAAATTTGCATTGTAAGCTAAATAGTGTGTATTGTAAGCAAGTAGATCAAGCAATATTGCCATTGAACTACCTTCAAAGTTATAATCTTTAAATTCGTTTTGATTTGATAAAAATCTTTTAAGTGAACCTTTTATATTCTCAAAATCTAATTCTGAAATTTCTAATCTGTGTTGTGCCATCTTATCTTACTCTTTGTAAAAATGTTGATACCGAAATAGGTTCTTCTACACCATTAATTAAAAATGAAACCATAATATCTAATCCATTTTTTGTTTCATCTTCCGTAACAATAACATCTTCTACCGAAACTCTAGGTTCGTATTTTTCAATTGCCATTGCCACTCTATCTTTAATGAGTACCATAACAGGTTCAGTTAAATTCTCAAACAAGAACCCTCTTAAATTACAACCGAAGTCAGAATTAAAAGGTCTTTCGTATCTGTTTGTTAAGATTATATTCTTAACTGCTCTTTTTATGGCCTGAACATCAAATAACTTTGCAATATCTTTAGTTGCAGGATTTTTAGTAAAACTTAAATTCAAATCGCTGTAAATACGATTTGATCGTTTACTCTTATTCGTTGTCGTTGCGTCATAGTTTGAAAAGGCCATAGCAATATTTATATGACTTTACTTGCCATTTACTAATACATTTAAAGAACCTGAAATCATTGATCCTGCGTCAGCACTATCGCCTTCACGTCCCCAAGGTATACCACCTATTTTAACGTTATTTGATCCTTCATTTAAATTTGCAACATGGGCAGGACACAACGGAGCAGGTGGAAAAGTGTGAGATACGGTAGGAGTGCCTTCTACAGCACCTGGAATTGCATTTGCCTTAACCGTTCTTACTAATGAAGTTGATAAATTAGTGATTCCAGTA
>Ga0213858_10001860_pt1 | contig 10091 bp, 11 predicted proteins | sample PICome_FD_160122 | JGI IMG/M metagenome (GOLD analysis project Ga0213858, IMG submission 160122) | Coastal seawater microbial communities near Pivers Island, North Carolina, United States - PICO245 | ecosystem: Environmental > Aquatic > Marine > Coastal | place: USA: North Carolina | collected... | reverse complement strand
TAGCAAATAAGTATAATAAGAAACTTGTACTATTTAGTCCAAGTCAAAAAGAGATTTCAGATCATCAGGCAATTTGTGTTGAGATGGGAGCCCAAATGAAATTTAAGAGAATTGCAGCAATGCCAGTCTTGAATGCTCATGCTAAGAAATGGGCAGAAGATAATGGAGCATTCTTTATTCCTTTAGGACTTCGCCATGAATTGGTTACAGCAGCCGCTGTGAAGGTCGCGCACGATCTTGCAGAGAAACATGGTTATCCAGAAGAAGTATGGTCAGCAATATCCACTGGCGTTCTACAACGCTCTTTACAAATAGCTTGGCCTGACGCTAAGTTTAACGCAGTTGCAGTAGCAAGAAATATCAAGAAAGGTGAAAGAGGTAATGCAACTATTTGGTCACATCCAAAAGCATTTACACAAGATGTAGACCCACAATATAATCCACCATTCCCATCGGCTATGAATTATGATGCGAAGGCTTGGGAGTTTATGACTAAGCATGGCTCTCCTGGTGCCTGGTTCTGGAATGTTGGTGGTGACCCTAAGCCTGAGAAGGCAGATACGAAATTGTTAACAAAATCGTACAGAGATTGGGGTGAAGAACTTGAAACAGATAAGTAATTTTAACTATAAAAAACAAATAACAAAATATGGCGAACGCAGATAACAAATGTGCAGATTTAGAAGTTACAGACTTCTATGATACCGACAACGACACGCTCGGTCTAATTTACAACAAACAGGTAGAACTACAAAAGCGTTTAGGTTTCGACTTTACAGGTTGGACTCTAAAAGAAATTGCAGATTTCTGGTGTGTAAACAAACACGCGATGTCCGATGAGTTAAACGAAATGTTTGACGCATTAGGTGGTATCAACGATGGTATTGGCTCAGCAGCATGGAAGTACTGGAAAGGTACACATAAAGAGGCTGCCAATATGAAAATTGAGGATTTGTCTGAAGAGGACAAGTTAGAACTATTTTATGAGTGGATCGATGGATTGCATTTCTATATGAACTTTGCAATTTCTATCGGTATGACTGCTAAAGATATTGTTAACTTGTACATGGCGAAGAACGCAGAGAATCACGACAGACAAAACCGCGGCTATTAATGTTATTAGATATTGAACAAAGAGATAAAGAGGTAATCGTATCTTATTACGATACTAAGGGTGAAGTCTCCTTTAAAAGATACAACATCGACAAGTTTCAGAACTGGGTCGTTGCTAAAGATACTGATAAGTGGAAAGACGCTACAGTTAGAAACTGGGATGGTCGCCACGTTAAGAAGTCTTTAGCAAGATCTTTTAACAAGTTCTCACTTCTTTATTTTATGGACGGTCTTCCTGAAAAAGACCAAGAAGAAATCTTTGCGTTCAATATGCCTCGCACATACTTTGTCGATATTGAGACAGAGATTGTCGATGGCTTTCCTAAACCTGAAGAGGCTAAGTCTAGAATCTTAACCTTTTCTATTATTACTCCAGAAAGAAAAGCAATTGTATTAGGTCTTGAAGATCTTTCGGCCGATCAAATTAAGAAGATCGAAGATGATACAAATGCTCACTTTACTGGGTATGACCAGGACTGGGAATTTAGTTACTACAAATTCAAGAATGAGTATGACATGGTCTACGCCTTCTTGCATAAGTTTTTACCTAAGTTTCCTATGATGACGGGTTGGAACTTTATCAACTATGACTGGCAGTACATAGTTAATCGTTGTAAGATATTACAGATCGATTTAACAGAAGTTGCATGTACTGGCGCATTAGATAAGAAAGACTCGCGCCCACTACACATGGGTATTTTAGACTACATGCAGCTGTATGATAAATATGATCGATCAGTTGCAGTAAAAGAATCTAATTCTCTTGATTTCGTTTCAGGCGCAGTCCTCGAGGGTATTAGTAAAATTAAATATAGCGGTAGCTTGCAAGACCTCTATGAAAACGACTTTCAAAAGTATGTTTTCTATAACGTGGTCGACTCCTGTCTAGTTTACTATATCGATCAGAAGCTTCGATCGATGGAAGTGCTATTGACTCTAGCAACAATAACTAGAATGCCGTTATATAAAGCTGCTTCACCAGTGGCTGTTACTGAATCTCTAATTGCAAGAAAGCTCACTGAGCAGGGTAAACGTATTGGTGTAGAATACGACCGAGAAGACAGTAAGAAGGATAGCAAGTATGAAGGTGCTTTTGTTAAGCAGCCGATTGTCGGTTATTATGGTGGTGTAAGTGCATTTGACTTTGCATCGCTATATCCATCCATCATGAGGCAGTTTAATATCTCACCTGACTCATTTGTTGAAATGGTTGAGGAATCACAGATTTTAGAACGTCGTAAAGATGAATCGGTTATTGTCTGTGAGAATGGAGTTGTGTATAAAAAAGAAGACAGTATACTTAAAAAAATCTTGAGTGATCTTTATGCTCAACGAAAAGAATACAAGAAGACTTCTTATTCATATTATGAAAAAGCACATGAGTTACAAAAAAAATTTAAGCTCTAAACCTAACAAATTCTAGGAGCGCTTAGATATATAATCTAATAGCAGCGCTGCTACATTTTATTAGGTTTTAAGAGATTAAATGGGGTCTATCAACGGACCTTTTTTGGTCTAATAGACCTTTTATTTAAAAAACTTTTAAAACAATCTAAAAAATAAAATATAGCAAATGTCATTATTTACCGAACGTATACCATTTAAACCATTTGAGTACCCTGAATACTACACGGAGGGTTGGTTGAAACAAGCTCAAGCTTTCTGGCTACACACCGAAATTTCTATGCAAGGTGATGTTAAAGACTGGAACGAGAACCTTTTACCACACGAGAAACATTTAGTTGGTAATATTCTTTTAGGATTTGCACAAACAGAGTGTGCAGTATCTGATTATTGGACACAATACGTAACCACTTGGTTCCCTAAGCACGAGATTAAACAAATGGCGATGATGTTTGGTTCACAAGAAACTATTCACGCTACAGCATATTCTTATTTAAACGAGACTTTAGGTCTTGAAGATTTTGAAGCTTTCTTACATGAGCCTGCAACTGCAGAAAAATTTGAGCTATTAACTTCTACATCAGCTCCATATACTCATGAAGATTTAAAGAGAGACAAGCATGCTAGAAAAGAGGTTGCTAGATCTCTTGCGATTTTTTCGGCGTTTGCAGAGGGTTGTTCACTCTATAGCTCATTCGCTGTTCTATACTCTTTCCAAATGAGAAACTTATTGAAAGGTATTGGTCAGCAAATGAAATGGTCTGTAAGAGATGAATCTCTACACTCAAGAATGGGATGTAGACTATTTAGACACATGTGTGAGGAATATCCAGAATTGAAACAATCGGTACAAGCCGACGTATTAAAAGCAGGAGAGCTCATTAAAGATCTTGAGCACAAGTTTATCGACAAAATGTTCGAACAAGGAGATTTAGATAATCTAAAAGCAAAAGATCTTAAGAACTTTATCACTAAGAGAGTTAATGAAAAGTTACAAGAATTGGGCTACGAATCAGCATTTGAATACGATGAAGATTCTGCAGCAGAACTAGATTGGTTCTATCACTTGACAGGTGGTCATACGCATACAGACTTTTTCGCTATTAGATCGACAGATTACTCAAAGGCTGGCGAAGGTGAAAACTGGGACGAAGACGACTTATTCGACTAAAAATTATGGCAAAACAAGAAATAAAAAATCACGGCGAACACCTTGGTTGGGAACTAGGAGTGGACTTTCCACTCTGGGCAAACACCGAGGTCTATGTAAAGACAATATCAGCAGGTTACCTATTTGGTGACGAGAAACCAAAAGATGCATACTGGAGAGTTTCAACTACAGTAGCAAGACGTTTAGGTAAACCTGAATTAGCAAGCAAATTTTTTGATTATATCTGGAAAGGCTGGTTGAACCTAGCCTCTCCAGTTTTATCTAACACAGGACTAGAAAGAGGACTTCCTATTTCATGTTTCGGTATCGACGTAGCAGACTCTATTCACGATATAGGTGCTAAGAACTTAGAGATGATGCTACTTGCAAAACATGGTGGAGGTGTAGGTATCGGTATAAATCAAATCAGACCAGCAGGCTCTAAGATTACAGGAAATGGTACATCAGATGGTGTAGTTCCATTTACTAAAATCTATGACTCAACAATCTTGGCTACGAACCAAGGTTCAGTGAGAAGAGGTGCTGCATCTGTCAATATCGATATTGAACACGGAGACTTTTGGGAATGGTTAGAGATTAGAGAGCCGAAAGGCGATGTGAACAGACAGTCACTTAACTTACATCAATGTGTTGTTGTACCAGATGGCTTTATGCAGAAAGTACAAGAAGGTGACAAAGAGGCTAGAAGAAGATGGGTTGCAGTTCTTAGAAAAAGAAAAGCAACTGGCGAGCCTTATGTAATGTTCAAAGGTAACATTAACAGAGCAAATCCAGATGCGTATAAGCAGAACGGCCTAAAGGTTTATATGACTAACATTTGCTCTGAAATAACTCTACACACAGATGAGTCTCACTCATTCGTATGTTGTTTATCTTCAGTAAATTTAGCAAAATACGACGAGTGGAAAGACACAGATCTTATTTACACAGCTACTTGGTTCCTGGATGGAGTACTAGATGAATTTATTCAGAAGGCAAAATTCATGAGAGGTTTCGAGAACTCTGTAAGATCTGCAGAAAAAGGTAGAGCATTAGGACTTGGAGTTTTAGGATGGCACACTTATCTACAAGAAAGAGGTATTCCATTCGAGGGACTATCTGCTCAATTTGAGACTAGAAAGATTTTCTCTCAATTAAAAACAGAAACTGAAAAAGCAAGTAGAGATATGGCACAAGAATATGGTGAACCTCTATGGTGTGTTGGGACTGGAATGAGAAACACCCACCTGAGAGCCGTTGCACCAACCGTATCGAACTCAAAACTAGCAGGTAATGTATCTGCAGGTATTGAGCCTTGGGCTGCTAACGTGTTTACAGAACAAACAGCAAAGGGTACTTTCATTAGAAAGAATCCAGTGTTAGAAAAGTTCTTAAAGACTATTAATAAAAATACAAAGAAAACTTGGGATAAAATTCTAGAAGACGGAGGTTCTGTACAGGGCCTAGATTTTATTGACGACTACTATGTGAAATTAGCTACTAATATCACCGAGAAGGAGAATCTAATTACTCAGTCTAAATTCGACGCTTTAGAATTAAAAGACCAAGATCTTTTCATTCCTGTCAAAAATATCTTTAAAACATTTAAAGAGATTAATCAACTAGATCTAGTAAAACAGGCTGGTGTTAGACAACAATATGTTGACCAGGCTGTAAGTTTAAATCTAGCATTCCCTACTCAGGCTGATACTAAGTTTATCAACAAGGTACACCTAGAGGCTTACAAAGAGGGAGTGAAGACGTTATATTACATGAGAACAGAGTCTGTACTAAGAGGTGACATTGCATCTGCGGCCACCGATCCAGACTGTGTTGCGTGTGACGGTTAACCCGGGTACCCGATCCGGGGGTTAAAATAAATGTTTTATCTTATGCTAACTAAAGACCAAACATTTGGTGTGGTTCGCCACATTTTAACCACGCTTGGCGGATCGATTGTTGCAAAAGGTTGGATAGACGAATCTATGATGGTAGAGGCAGTAGGACTGCTAATAGGTATTATGGGTTTTATCTGGTCGTTTGCGGCAAAAAAGAAAGCCAAAGCTTAGATGTATTATCTAGTTGTGGTTCGATCCACGACTTAGGACCGAGATAGTTCTCGGAATTTGAGGCCGGAAGTTCGCTACTATCCGGCCTCCTTCTTTTTACACAAATAATTGGTTCAAATTTGGAACAAAACCCAGAATATCGGTATAACATCCCACTAACAGAAAGAAATGAACGATTTATCGTCAACAAAGATATTCAAGAAACCCTTCGATTCCGACTCGAAGAGTAGTGCTAATCGCGAACATACTAGAATAGATTAGCGCTTTTTATTAAACCAAATTAAATTATTATGAAAAATTTTATTTTAACTATGGCACTTGTTGTATTTACAGCTTTAGGTGCAAACGCGCAAAACGCGAAAGGAGACTGGTACGTAGGTACTAGCGATATTAGTAACACGGCTTGGACTGAATGGTCTATTAGCCCAACAGTAGGTTATGCATTCTCTGACAATTATATGATTGGTATGAGTGCATCACAAACAGATTCGACTGAAGATATTAACTTTGGTCTTCATGGAAGATACTTCTACAAGGGGTTCTTCGGTTATGCAGCATTAAATGACTTTGATTTCGATCAAGCTCACTTAGGTGTTGGTAAAATGTTTAACTTCCACAAAGGTAATATGTATATTGACCCTAAGTTAGTATACGATCTTGGTGCGAAAACAACTAACTTACAACTAGGATTTGGATTAAAGTTTTAATCTAAACTCTAGCAGAAAACAAAGCCCAAGATTCTAGGACCTTGGGCTTTTTTATTGAAACAACTAGTCACTTACCAATATAATAATCAAACAAAAATATATTTAGATGAAACTACAAATTGATCGTATTGACCAGCACGCTTTAACTGGTTTTATTAACCGAGTAAAGCTTATAGACTCTTTTGTCTATATGAAAATTAAAGATGGCCAAATCCACTCAGCAGTTTACCTACCACAGAGAGATGCAGTAAAATCACACACTGTAGCATGTGACAAGATATTCCAAGTGAGCGAATGGCCTGACACAGACGCAGAGATGAAAGTGGCTTTCTTTGAAGGTTCAAAAGTAATCGATGCAATCAAGCACTTTGAGAGCGACGCTATCAAAGGTGAATTAGAATTTATTGAACAAGAAGGTGAGTTAATCGCATCATCTTTAAGAATGTACAACGATGAGCTAGAAATTACTCTTGCATGTTCAGAACCTTCACTAGGATTTAAAGATCTAACCGAAGCTCAACAACAAGCTATCTTCGCAGTAGACAACACGAAGTTTAGTTTTAACATTGACACTCACACTATCAACAAGGTAAAGAACCTATTTGGACTTGATAGCGAAGAGACATTTAGCGTAAAAGCAAATGGCACTGGAGTTAGCGTCAATGGTAAATCGTTTAACGCAGTTATCAACCCAGAATCAAACGGCCAGGGCGATGTAACTGTCTATAAGAAATACTTAAACCTATTAGACCGAGAAGAGCAAACGGTACATGTAACAGACTCTAAGCTAGTATTCCAATCTACAGAATCAAATACATTACTAACAGTATCTACTTGCCAAACGGCTTAATATGGATGTAACCGCACTTACTGAGAAACCTATCGATCAACTTAGTAGAGAAGAGGCAGAGCTGCTTGTAGACCACTACAAGCAGATGTCTGCTAAATATACAGCTTACGAACAGGCTGTTAAATTAACTCTTAACTCTATCTACGGCGCATTCGGTAACAAATGGTTTCACTTTTTTAATATCAATATTGCAGAGTCGATTACGAAGCAGGGTAAAAATGCTATCCTCTACTCGGAATCTATTCTGAATAAGTATGTGCAAGAATTCTGGCATAAAGACACTAAAGTACACGAGCAGTTCGGCTTAACCGTAAAAGGTAAAGTTGAAAAGCCAGCGGTAATCTACATTGATACAGACTCTTGTTACGTACAGTTTCAAGATCTATATGAGACTATTGTTTGGAATGATGAGTCTAAGGCGCTACCACTCGATGAGTTTATCCTAGCATTCTATGCATTTAGACTTAAGGATTATATTACAGCATGTATGAAGAAGTATGCAGACTCTAGAAACACAGATAACTTCTTATTCTTTGAACTAGAATCTTTAGCATATAATGGTATTTGGATGTCTAAGAAAAAGTATATCCAAAACCTTGCATGGGATGATAAACTAGAAACAACTGATAGACACCCATCACTTAAGAAAGTAAAGACAATCGGCTTTGATACTATTCAATCTTCAACACCAAAATTCGCCCGCGAAAAACTGGTAGAAGCTCTTAGAATTTTGTTTAGGTCACGAAAAACCCCCGGTGCTGAAGAGTTGCAAGAGCTTGTAGGCTTCATGAAGCAATCTAAAAAAGAATTTCAACTTGCAGACATCGATGACATCACATTTAATCGTAGAACTAATAACATTGAGAAGTATATTGTCGACGATCAAATTGAGTTCCAAGTGGGTTCAAAATGTCCAGCTAACGTAAAAGCAGCTGGCTACTATAATTATATTTTAAATCAAAATCAAAAATATAAGAACAAGTATAAAGTAATCGGTAACGGTGAGAAGCTAAAAATTTACAACTGCAAAACACCAATCTCTGAAGTTTATGCTTATCTACCAGGTGAACATCCGTATGAGATTGCACCTAAAGTTGATTTTGATACACAATTTGAAAAGTGTATGATTGACCCATTAAATAGAGTTTTATCTGCAATTGGCCTACAGACACTTGATACTAACCTGATCTACGCATCAGCATTATTTTAAAACTATGGACGGTACATACTACAAATTTAGAGAAATTATGGAACTAGTAGAAAAATATCCAAATGATTTTGATTTGGGTGAAAAAGTAAGAGAGATCTACTGGAACCAGAGGAGAGAGCAACAGAATCCTAATCAATTAAAAATTGAATTCCCAGAAGATACTGTGGAACTCAAAGAAGAAGATATTGATAAAATTGCTAGAAGAGCAGAAGATTAATATGAGCGATACAATTAAATCATTTATGGTAAAGAATCATACAGATACTCGCCCTTGGGGTGAATATCAAGTAATGTATGAAGATGATAATTGTAAAGTAAAAAAGATTACAGTTAATCCTAATAGTAAATTATCATATCAATACCATGAGAAAAGAAAGGAACGTTGGGTTATCACAAAAGGACAACTAACAATAGTTCTGAATGGAAGAGAAAGTGCTCTAAATCCAGGTATGGATATAGCAATATATCCTGGTGATAAACACAGAGCCTGGAATAAAACAGATGCTCCAGTCGAATTTATTGAAGTACAAACAGGTACTTATTTCGGCGAGGATGACATCATAAGAATTAAAGACGATTATGGAAGACAAGGTTAACATAGAGGATTTACCGCAAGAACAGCAGGAATATGTGAGAGAATATCAAAGGATATTACACGGGCTTGCAGATGTTCAAGAAGGTATTAAAGCTTTGCAAGACAAGGCCAATAGCTTAGTAGAAGAATTAAACACACTTCGAGCGAAAGAAAGGGCCGAGTTCGGTGAGGATAATATACTCTAAACAATCTAGTCTTTTCACATATAACAATAAACAAATTAGTATAAATGGCAAAGAAGAAAACATTTAGTTTCGACGATCTTAATGCAGAACTAAAGGAGATAAACCCTTTAGGTTCTGTAATGGAAGTATCAACATTTAGTGAAGTTACAGAATGGATTGACACAGGTAACTATCACCTAAACGCATGTGTCAGCGGTTCACTTTTTGGTGGATGGCCTAATAATAGATCTTGTTCTATCGCAGGTCCTTCTGGAACTGGTAAGACCTTCTTAATCTTAAACTCGATTGCAAGAGCAATTGATATGGGATATAGTGTTGTCTTCTATGACTCAGAGGCTGCAGTAGATAGAGAATTAATGAAAAAGTTTGGTATTGACACAAATAAAGTTAACTACCAACCATGTAATACAGTACAAGAATTTAGAACTTCAGTAACTACAATTACTTCAAAGATGCAAGAGGTAAAAAGAGCTGGCGGTGAAGTACCTAAGATTATGATTATCTTAGACTCTGCTGGTAACTTGGCTACTGCAAAAGAGATTGAAGATGCAAAGTCTGGTTCTGAGAAATCAGATATGACTAGATCAAAAATCTTGAAGTCTATCTTTAGAATTATTATGACGCCAATGGCAGATCTAAAGATTCCATTTCTGTTTACTAACCACACATATCAGACACAAGATTTTATTTCAAGACAAGTTGCTGGTGGTGGTACCGGACCGGAATATGCCGCATCAATAGTTTTATTCTTAGGTAAAGCTCAGTTAAAAGAAGGTGGTGAAAAAGCAGGTATTGTTGTAACAGCAAA
>Ga0213858_10001859_pt1 | contig 10092 bp, 7 predicted proteins | sample PICome_FD_160122 | JGI IMG/M metagenome (GOLD analysis project Ga0213858, IMG submission 160122) | Coastal seawater microbial communities near Pivers Island, North Carolina, United States - PICO245 | ecosystem: Environmental > Aquatic > Marine > Coastal | place: USA: North Carolina | collected... | reverse complement strand
TGCGCGGCCGCCGAAGGAGCCACGCCCGCTGCCGAAATCCGGCCGTCCACCGCCGAATGATGGCCGTCCACCGCCGAATGATGGGCGACCACCGGTGTCACCGCCACTTCGCGATCCGAACCCCCGAAAATCCTGCGACACAGCGGTATTCTGGAGTAGCAGCAACAGAACTGCAGTCATCGCGATGACTGACTGCAACTCAGTGAACGCACGGCGGGTGTAGGAAATACGCATGACTTCACTTTCCAACGTTTCTTCGGAACACCTGAGACAGTGAATAGTAATCAACTTTCTAACCCCATCCGGGATACGTGGAATCGTGATTCTTACCATTTTTGTAAGAAACTTCTGATGTTGTGCAGTGTTCTTTGGAGAAGTCGGGGGTTTTGGAATAAGGATTCTGCAGAGATTGAGCCGGCTCGCTCCTGTTCTTTTGTGCACTTGCGTCTCTGCGGCTTGGGTGTGGTCCAGAATTCCGTGTTTTGGAAGAGTCGCGGCGGATCGGTGTTCTTCAACGGCGGATGTCAGCACTTCGCGGGGATCAGGTGGAATAATTGGTATCCTCTTTCCAAGTTGGCATTGATCACTACGATTCTGGCGGATGTAGGGTGGTTCGGGTCATGCAGATGTTGGGCAATGTGCGAAGAACTTTGAGCCTGCAGGCTGGATACTTTTGGTCCTCCGCCGGTTCGCGGTCCGAAACGGATTGCAGGGGTCAATTCAAGTTACAGGAAATGGCAATGCTGGCTGTTCATCGGATTTTAGCGTTTGCGGTTGTATTCGTGATTGTTGCGTTGGATGTGGCACCTGCGAACGCCCAGGCGACTGCTCGCCCGAATTCCGAGGCAGATTTGCTGCGGCGGGGGGAAGTTCAGCAGGAGTTGGGCCTCTCCGAGACGCAACAGACTCAATTGACTGAGGCAATTTCCAGTGGTTCACCGGGCCGAGAGGTCTTCGATCCGTTTTTGCAGCGGATGCGTGAAACATCTGACGAGGACGAGCGCGCAAAGATTCGTGAAGAAATGCAGGCTGCGATTCAGGCGGCCAAAGATGGTGTGGCCGAGAAAGGGCTGAATCTTCTCGATTCGCGTCAGAAGGAAGTCCTGCGGACTATCTTCATCCGTGAGGCGGGGGTTCGTGCGCTCAGTAATGCAAGCGTCGCTGCTGATCTGAAGATGACTGCTGAGCAGCAGCAGCAACTCAGCGGCCTGATCGAACAGAGACGTGAGGCTGCATCTTCGGTTGGGTTCCGAACAAGTGACGAGGAACGCGACAAGTTTGACGCGGAATGGGACCAGAAATTCCTTGCTGTGCTGACAGACGAGCAGCGTGCTGCATGGGAGAAGCAGGGAGGTTCCGCAGTCGCATCTGCAGCCGCAATGACTCCAGGAGGCGTTGCCGCGACGGGTGAGACTGTTCCCGCCGGGGAATCGGTCACCAGTTTTGGCGCTGCAGCGGAACCTGGGGAGCGTGCCGAGAGGCTTTCGTTCAACATGCGTTTCGCTCCGTGGGAGCAGGTCTTGCGAGACTACGCTGCAGCGGCCGGATACACGCTGGACATTTCCCAAATGCCTCCGGGGACATTTACACACATCGACTCAAAAGAGTATTCGTTGTCGGAAGCAATGGATGTGATCAATGGTTACCTGCAGCGGCGGGGATACACGATTCTCGTGAAAGACAACTTCATGGTGTGTCTCAACGTGGATCGAGGGATTGCCCCGGGGCTGATTCGGGACGTGACACTTGCGACTCTTTCGGAAAAAGACGGAGACAGCTGGGTCATTGGAGAGAACGAACTGGTGCGGATTGAAATCCCACTGGAGCGTTTGGATGTCGGAGTGATGGCTCAGGAGGTTGAGCAGTTGCTGGGACCGATCGGCTCGATGACTGCCTTTACGCAGACCGGTTCTCTCATCATTTCTGACACCGGGGCGAATCTGCGTCGGATTCAAATCTACATCGATTCGTCTCTTGGACGCGTGAAAGATGAATTGCTTTTCAAATCCTACTTCCTGAAGAATATCGATGTGGAAGAGGCGGAATTCATGCTGCTTGCACAGTTCGGGATGCGTCAGGGGGTCGCAAATGTCAGCGCCGCCGCATCACGCGATCGTCGCGGCACGCCAGAGACGCCTGCTTCCCGAACTTCCGGCAACATTCAGGTGTTCTCAGATGTCCGTACGAATAGTCTGCTGGTCACAGCATCACCAGAACAGCAGAAGCTTGTGGAAGAAATTATTAAGGCGCTCGACGTCAATGAGGATCCGGAAGGCAATCCGCTGGATCGAACCGACCGTCGTGGACCTTATTTGAAAGTCTACCGAGTTCAGGGGCGTGCTGATCAGGTTGCCCAAAGTATCAACGCCATGATGCCCGGGGTCGTGGTGAATGAGGACATGACAGCCGGGACAGTGCATATTTTCGCCTCGGAAAAGCAGCAGATTCAGGTTGAGGAGTGGGTGAAATCGTTCGCCGAGGGCACCGGAGCCGGCGGCTCTGTTGCTGTCATTCCTCTGGTTCGCATGGATCCTTTGACAGCCGCTGCGACACTTCGCAACCTGTTCATTGCGGAGAGCAGCCCGCCAACCTTTGAGACAGATCTGTATGGCAACCGCATCATTGTGAAGGGGAATGCTGTCCAGGTAGAGCAGATTCGAGAGGTCCTGCGTGATCTTGGCGAGGATGGCACTGGTGACCGCAGCAATCTGGAAGGCGGAAGCATTCGTCGCTATTCCCTGCGAGGTCGTGACCCTGCGGAATTCTTTGAGTTTCTGCAGCGGGAATGGGAGTCTCAGGAGAAGTCTTCGATTCGCATTGTTGTTCCGGCTCGTGGCGGACCGATTCGTGACCTGAAGACTCCTGGACAACAGTCTGACGAATCGCTGCCGGGGCAGAACGGTGGCGCCGCGGAGTCCCCTGGCACGACCACGTTCCGGCCGTCGGTCGACGGATTGCGGAAGGATGTTTTCTATCATCCAGTTCGCGCTGATCTCAAAGCGATTCCCGTGTCAATGTCAGTGCCGGATGAGTCCGGCGCGTATCCCGAAGCGGATATTCAGATCGTTGTCGACGGTGACGAACTGCTCCTGCTTTCGGAGGACGAGGATGCCCTTGATCGGCTTGAAATGATGATGGACATGCTGCAGCAGTCGATCCCCTTTCGAACTCGCTGGACTGTTTTCTACCTCGAGGCTTCGGATGCCACTGAGACCGCCTCGCTGCTGGAGCAACTGATGCCCAGCAGCAGTGTTACCAGCACCGCTGCCGATTCCGGATTCAGCCTGAGTTCGATGTTCAGTCCGCTGACACAATCGGTATCTGACATGGCAGGACTATCAGGGCTTGGGGCAAATCCTCAGATCCTGCGGATCATTCCTGACCCCCGCGCTAATTGCCTGTACGTCACCGGTCCTCGTGCTTTGGTGGATGAAGCGGAATCTTTACTGCAGGTTCTGGATTCCAATCAGATGCCGGAGTCACTGCGGGATCTTCAGCCTCGGCGGATCGCGGTTGAGTATGCGGAGATCGATGACATCTCAACGATCGTGAATGATGCCTTCAAGCCATACATGGAGCCGTCTGGCGGTCGTGGCGGGCAGCAGAACAACCCCATGGCGGCTCTGTTTGGTGGAGGGCAGCGTGGTGGCGGAGGCAACGAGCCGCAGGGAGTTCAGATGACAGTTGCTGTTGATCGTCAGAACAGCACTCTGATCATTTCCAGCAGCCTGAATCTGTTTGAGCGTGTCGAGTCTCTTGTGAAAGAACTCGATGATGCGGCAAAGCAGTCGAATCGTACCGTGCGTGTTGTGCAACTGCAGCATGCAGATGCCTCCATGGTGCAACAGTCACTGACATCGTTATTTCCTCGGGTCACAACCAGTTCGACGAGAAGCACGTCCTCGTCCAGTTCATCAGATGCGTCACGATCGTCCTCTGCTCCGTCTCAGCCTCCATCCTCCGGCAGCGGTGCAAATCCCTTCCAGCAGATGATGATGGATCGGATGCGTTCAGGAGGAGGCAGTACAGGGAGTTCGTTCCGCGGAGGAAGCTCTCCATTTGGCGGCCGCAGTTCGGGCAGCAGTCCGTTTGGAAGTCGTGGTGGGTTTGGTGGGTTTGGAAGTCGTGGCGGGTTTGGAAGTCGTGGTGGCCGCTGAATGCCAGCCACTGGGTTCAACTTTGTTGATTACATCATTCCAGCGTGGATTAAGCACAAACAATGGAACTCGGACAACTTCTGATCGATGAGGGAGTCGTAACTGCCGAGCAGATTGAGGCTGCTCGTGGAAGTCATGCGGATGCGCGGATCGATCAGGCGCTGATTCGCAGTGGTGCGGTCACCGAGGATCGCATTCTTCGACTGCTCTCCGACGAATTCGGAATGGCTTACATCGATTTGAAAGAGATCGATGTTGATACCGAGTTGCTGTCTCGTTTCCCGACGTCTTCGATTTACCGCCACTCGCTGCTTCCACTTTACCGGGAGAATGGCCATGTCGTGGTGGCAACTGCTGATCCTCTCAACCTCGAAGGTCTTGACGAACTGAGTTCTGTCAGTGGCTTCCAGCTGTCACCGGTTCTCACCCGCAGTGGTGAGTTGGGGAGTCGGATTCACGAACTGCTGGGGGTTGGTGGCGACACGATCAACGAACTGGTGAAGCAGCGTACCGAAGATGGCATTGAGCTGCTGGAAGAGATTGACGAGAACGAGTTTGGCGAGTTGGCTGAAGGTGCTCAGGCGCCATCCGTGATCCGACTCGTCAACGAACTCCTGATGGAGGCCGTCAAGCTTCAGACCAGTGATGTTCACGTGGAGCCGATGGAACACGGCATGCGTGTCCGGTTTCGTCTGGACGGAATGCTGCGTGTTCAGCCCACGCCTCCCGAGATGTCGCAGTTCTATTCAGCGATTGTGACGCGTCTGAAGATCATGGCGCACCTGAATATTGCCGAGAAGCGACTGCCTCAGGATGGCCGAATCAAGTTGCGAGTCGCGGGACGTGAAGTTGACGTCCGTGTGTCGATCATTCCGATGCTGCACGGGGAGGGCGTTGTGATGCGTCTTCTCGACAAAGCTCGCATGACATTCGACCTGAAGAACGTTGGGATGCCTCGGTCTGTCTCGGCATTGTTTCGCGAACTGATTGATCTTCCGCATGGAATTGTGCTTGTCACCGGGCCGACCGGAAGTGGAAAGTCAACCACGCTCTACAGTGCATTAAATGAGATTCGTGACCCGGCGACGAAGATCATTACTGTTGAGGACCCGGTGGAATATCATATGGACGGGATCAGTCAGATTCAGGTCCACAGTCGCATTGGTCTGACGTTTGCCGCGGGACTCAGAAGCATTCTGCGACACGACCCGGACGTCGTGTTGATTGGGGAAATTCGAGACGGAGAAACCGCGCAGGCTGCAATTCAGGCTTCCCTGACCGGCCACCTTGTCTTCAGTACATTGCACACGAATGATGCTCCCAGTGCATTTACTCGACTTGTTGACATGGGTGTGGAACCGTATCTGGTTGCGAGTACAGTGGAAGGCATTCTGGCACAAAGGCTGGTTCGTCGGCTGTGTGCCCACTGCAAGCGCGCGGTGCCCCTGGAGCAGGCGGATTTACCAGCTGATTTCCCGCGTGATCAGACAACCGAAGTCTTCGAACCGGTGGGCTGTCGGGAGTGTCGCAGCACAGGGTACTCAGGCCGAATCGGAGTTTTTGAACTGCTGCGCACGGACGCGATGATTCAGAGAATGTGTGTGGAGCAGCGCAGCAGTACTGATATCCGCGACTACGGACTCACTGCCGGAATGACAACCCTCAGGTCCAGTGGTTGGGAGCAAGTCGCTGCCGGGGTGACGAGTGTCGATGAAGTGGTCCGCATCACGCGGGGCGATCTTGTTGGCTAACGATTCCTCCTGCCGGGCTGTTTTGTGTTTGTCTCGCTGATTTGTTTTCCTGGGTTTGCGTATCCATGCCGGAATTTCGTTACGAAGCCAAAGAGTTGTCAGGAAGGCAGGTGTCCGGCCTGCTGACAGCCAGCAGTGAAAAAGATGCTCTTGCAGCCTTGTCGGCAAGAAGCCTCTTCCCAACGCGAATTACCCCGTCCGAAGATTTGACGAAGAGCAGCGGTTCCGGAGCAAGAAGGGTGCCTTCGCGGTACCTGACAATTTTCTACAACCAATTGGCGGATCTGCTCAGGTCCGGCGTCCCTCTGTTGAGATCGCTGCAACTGCTTGAGGAGCAAACTTCTCACGCAGTAATGCGAGTTGTCGTACAGGATGTGCGTGAACAGGTGGCGGACGGAAGCCGGCTCTTCGAAGCGATGCGTCGCCACCCGAAGATATTCAACTTCCTCTCGATCAGTATGGTTCGGGCGGGTGAGGAGGGCGGCTTCCTCGAAGACGTGCTGAGTCGAATTTCGGCTTTTAATGAGCACCAGGAAGAATTGCGTGGTCGAGTGACAGGCGCGATGGTGTATCCGCTGTTCCTGATGACTGTTGGGATGGCGATCGTTACGGTGATGATGATCTGGTTTGTGCCTGAGTTTGCATCGATCTTCGACCGGATGAAGGATCAGGGAACTTTGCCGTGGGCAACGACAACATTACTGGCACTGAGCGATGGGCTGCAGTCTTACGGATTACTGATTCTGGTGGGTCTGATTGTCGTGATCTCCGGCGTGGTTTCCTTTTCCCGCAGCCCGGAAGGAATTCGTAAAATCGACCACTGGAAACTTCGTATTCCGGGGCTTGGCGGAATTCTGCAAAACCTCGCCGTGGCGAGATTCTGCAGAATGCTGGGGACCTTGCTGCGTAATGGCGTGCCGATTCTGCAGTCACTGAGAATCGCTCGTGATGCCAGCGGGAACGTGATTCTCTCGGAGGCGATCGGTCATGCCGCAGATAATGTCAGCAGCGGGCAGTCTCTGGCGGTTCCGTTGCGGGCGAGCGGTCAGTTTTCTCGAGATTTAATCGAGATGATCGCCGTCGGTGAGGAAGCGAACAATCTGGAAGACGTTTTAATTAATGTTGCGGATAATCTTGAAAAACGAACCGGCCGGCGAATTGATATGGTCGTACGTCTGCTGGAACCACTGATGCTGCTGGTGATGGCGTCAGTGGTGACTTTTGTTATCGCAGCTCTGCTGCTGCCGGTCATGAACATGTCATCGAATGCCTGATGGTGGGCAGGACAGAGAATCAGGGGTGGGGCGGTGCTGCTCTGCAGTTTCAAAGCAGCACCGGGTGACGCCACCTGGAAGTAAATCAGGGCTTTCCAGCCATTACCTCAACTTGAACAGAATTGTGGAATGATGAGATCTCAACAGCGAAACCCAGTTCGTCGCACTCGCCGCTCCGGCTTTACTCTGCTTGAACTGCTGATCGTGCTGGCAATTATCGTCGTGATTGCTGCCATGGTGGTCCCCAACCTGATTGGTAGTCAGCAAAAAGCCAATGAGGACGTCACGCTTGCGACAATCAAGAGCATTGAAAAGAGTCCGGTGGGCACGTGGGCAGCGGACCATGATGGAACCTACTTGCAGGCCAGTGGCTCGGAAGCATGGCAGCAGATGATGAATCCAGGCAGCTACAAGGGACGTAAACTGCGGCCTTACCTGGAAGAGCCCCCGCTGGACGCATGGGGGCAGATTCTGCAGTATGAATGGAATGGAGACGGTCACAGCAAGAAGCAGGGGGCGTTGAGACCTGCGATTTGGTCCGTCGGTGCAAATGGCCAGGATGAGGGCGGCGAAGGCGATGATGTCATCAGCTGGCGCAGTCTTGCCGCAGAAGGTAATTGATTTTTTGGAGGGGGGGCATCGGCAAATCTGCAAACGCGGTTTGGTTAGCGGCTCGCTCCACTCGCAGAGGACACGTTGGCGTTGACGGGTGGAACGATGAAGCAAAATGCAGCCCAAACAGCCTGCGCGATCCGCCGAGGGTATTCTCTGCTGGAATTGCTGTTGGTTCTGGCCGTTCTTGTTTCTGCCACTGCAATGGCGGTCCCCTCGCTCATGGATCGCCTCGCGCGAGGCAGGGTTCAGGATGGAGGGGCTGCGGTTCTTGAGGTACTTGCCGGAGCCAGACGATTTGCGATCGAGGCAGGGGTCGACTATCACTTTCGTTACGAGATGGACGGCACAACATTTGTTGCCATCCCTGCTGATCCTCTCAATCGCCCCGCCAGCAGCTATTCCGGAGATTCGGAGCAGACGCAGATTGTTGTCGCCTCCGGCGAATTGGAGGAAGGCTTGAGCATCGCTCCTGTTGGAGGCGATGAATCGGGCGTCGAGTCACTCGATCTCGATGCATTCTGCGACCTGCCCGATGCCGGTGCACTTGCCGGGAAAACGTGGTCGCTGCCAGTTCTGTTTCGATTCGACGGGACCGCAGACGACGGCCGATTTCATGTCCTCGATGAGGCCGGGCGTTCCGCAGAGATCCAAATTCGCGGGCTGACCGGTGCTGCAACAGCGTCGCAGGTCTTCGAGCGGGAGAACCAGTGATGCGTCATTGTCACTCCCGAGTTGTGTTGTCGCCCAGCCGTGCCGGCTTATCTCTGCTTGAAGTTCTGGTTTCAGTTGCAATTTTTTTGGGTGCCATGACGAGCATCATGTATGCCTTGACGCTCGGTCAGGATGCGGAAATCGCTGCCCGGTTGCGTTCAGAAGCCGTGATCCGTTGCGAAGCGGTGATGGGCGAGTTAATCGCTGGTGTGAGTGAGCTCGAATCGTCCGCCGACAACCCGTTTCAGGATGATGACACCGGGAACTGGACATGGACCAGTGACGTCAGTTCTGAAGCTGGCAACGGTCTGCTTGAGGTCAGAGTTATCGTCGAGCATCGGCCAGGTGGCATGGAACCGAATGCGTCCTTCAGTCTGGTCAGATATGTCCGCGATCCACAGCTGTTCATCGATGTGATGGCAGGGGGATCGCAATGAATCGCCGAAACTTGCAGAGGCGAAGTGGGGAATCACATCCGAACGGCGGTTTTACCCTGTTCGAGGTGCTGATTGCAGTTGGACTGACATCTTTATTGATGGTGGCGCTGTACTCCGCGATGAATATCTATTTTGGGCTGCAGTTGGACAGCCACGAAGAAATTTCCCGACAACAGGTTGCTCGCGCGGTTTTAAGGCAGATCACTCGCGATGTGCAATCGGTCGTGTTCACTGAACAGGAGTTGCTTGAGGACGAGGAGGAAGCTGAACCGGATGTCCTTGATGGAAATGCTTACGGAGAATCGCTGATTGACCCTGAAACCGTGTCGACCACGTATTCAAGCGGTCTGGTTGGGACACTGACCGATTTGCAGTTGTTCATCAGCCGTCCGGATCCGCAGCTGGGTTATGTTGCAGCCCAGGAGCTGGACAGTCTTGAGCAGCGGACTGGCGAGCTGATGCTGGTTCGATATTTGCTGGCAGACAGTGGCAGCGGTGGGCTTGCCGGAATGGTTGCCGATCGCGAATCTCGGGGAAGTGATCGCGGTCCTGTGGGTTTGGTGAGAATGGCGGGCGACCTTTACGGACTCCGCAGGTCGTTTGAATCCACACAGGATGAGCCGCAATTGGCAGCTTCCCGGTTGCTGGCGCCGGAGGTGACTGCGTTGCAGTTCCGTTACTTTGATGGCATCGACTGGATGGAGGAGTGGGACAGTACGGAATTGAACGCACTGCCTCGTGCAATTGAAGTCGTCGTAAGATTACGTAACACCGGTGATTCCGAAGACATTGTTGACGATGATTCTGAAGATGAGTACGCACTTCCGGAGACCTCGCATCGAGCTGTGATTCCATTGCCGCTCTCCATCCCTGTGCCATCGGAGGATGTGTTATGAAGCGCGCATTTTGCGAATTGCCGGTACGATTCAGTGAAGCGTCCTGCTGGTCAGGATTGCAGCGGGCGACTGCACGTGGCGGCTTTGTCCTGCTGGTTGTTACGGTGGTGATTTTGCTGTTGTCACTGGCTTCGTACAGCTACATGAGTCGCATGGACACCGAGAACCGGGCTGCGGCGATGTATGGTCGGGATGTTGAGGCCCGAATGGCTGCTGAATCTGCGGTGGAATACGTGGCCACGATGGTTTCG
>Ga0213858_10001857_pt1 | contig 10094 bp, 8 predicted proteins | sample PICome_FD_160122 | JGI IMG/M metagenome (GOLD analysis project Ga0213858, IMG submission 160122) | Coastal seawater microbial communities near Pivers Island, North Carolina, United States - PICO245 | ecosystem: Environmental > Aquatic > Marine > Coastal | place: USA: North Carolina | collected... | reverse complement strand
GTTCCTATTAAACAAGAATAAAATATGATCGCGATTCTTTTTATAGGATAGGGATCCTATCGATTAACTGGGGATTATTTTGACCTGTAATTTTTTGCTATAGGGAGATATAAATGCATTCCCAGGTCACAAACAGGAAGAATTTTTCTAAATTAGCTTACGATGAGACTATCCAATAGATACTTTAAATGTGGATAGGTGCGAATGGATATTTGTTGGAACTAGTTACTCAATAGTAGCGAAGTTAAAGGTAAAAGTTGTGCTTGTCAACCATTTTTTTTCTGGCTTTTGAATTCGTGCATTTCTTCCTTTATATTTTTGGATCACTTTTAAATATAAAAGACTGGTTTTCAAAACGAAGCTCTTTATCTATGTCTGTATGTAATAAATGGGTAGAAAAAAGCTGAAGTTCTGAAAATCAATGGACGACAAGACAATTTCCTGTTAGCTTCTTTTTTTGCTTCTTACAAATAGTCATATGTATTTAACTGTTTATTTTGGTCTGGAACTGGATGAGAAAGTATTTCCCTGTGGAGGGGAAATTTCCACGGGTCTTCATCACCATGGCCCCCAGGGTCTACTTTTATTACTGGAGACTCATCTTGGACTGTTTGTCTCTTCCAGTGCAATTGACTACCTGCGCATCGCACAATATCGTCAAGCCCTTCAGCAGTATCTCAAACAGTCGGAAAGAACCTTTTATCGGCAATCATTTGAAGCAGATGAACTGGCAACTGCCGAAGAGGTATTGAATCGGCGTGATGAACTGAAACTGGCGGGTTGGGATTTTATGCAAAGTGAAAAGATACCTGATCGTTTAGCAGATATGGCTGGTGTCGAAAAAGAGCTTTCCGAAGCAGATTACCACTTTGAATACGGGTTTGCAGATCGATTTATAGTAGTTTTAAACGAATGCCGGAAGCAACCTACCCCCATAAGATATTTGTACCTTAATGAACCTCGTCATTTGTTACCCGGTCATTTTCAGCGATTATTCGAATGTCTGGAAATGCACGGAACTACAGTACAGCAAATGCCGGAGCCTGTTACAAAAGGCGAAAATGATCTTGCTGTTTTTCAGCGATCACTGAGTGGTGTAAATATTAATACAAAAGCCCGAAAAGACGGTTCTCTGCTTTTGATCAAAGCAAGAAGAGAAACAGATGTTGCTTCTTTTTTGGCTAAAAAGATTCGCCGTAATACTACCTATCGACCATTTTGCGTGATCCCTGAAAAAAACAGGGCACTGGATAATGCGCTTATTCAGGAGGGCTTGCCCAGCCTGGGTATATTATCGGCCTCTCTGGCACGACCTACTCTACAGATTATCAAACTGGTAACTACCTTTTTGTGGCGACCCATTGACCCTAACAAAGTATTGGAATTTGTGACGCTACCCATTAAACCACTTGAATCTGATCTGGCCGTGATTATTGCCCGACAAATTGCCAGGCGACCAGGGCTAAACAGCGAAAGCTGGTATGCAGCCATTAGCCGGTATTTTGAAGAAAAAGAAGCTGAGGCACAAAATGATTCGGGGATTAAAGTAGACCGAATAAGAAATGAATATCGATTCTGGTTTGAAAGACGACGATACAATATTACCAAATCTATCCCCAAAGAGGAAGTGATTGAAGTTTTTGAATACATTAGCGAATGGGCCAGCAAAAAATATGAATCTGAAAATAACCAGAATACCTCCCTGTTGGTCCTGAGCGATCAGTCAAGACGGATCAGAGAACTACTGGAAGAACTACCCGAAGCCTATAATTTTTTGACGAACCTTGAACTGGAGCGCATTGTTCGTACGATCTATCAGCCTTCTCCGGTAATGTTTCAGGAGATGCAGGTAGGGCATTTGAATTTTGTTTATCATCCCAGCGCACTCATAGGACCTGCAGATGATGTTCTTTGGTGGAATTTTTCCCAAAAAGAACAGTCTGCTTTTTTCTCCCGCTGGTACCAGTCCGAAATCAACTACTTACAATCAATGGGGCTGGACCCAGAAATGCCGGAAAAACAAAATAAGGTGCTGATTTGGCAGCGGAAACGACCTGTTTTCCAATGTCAAAATCGCCTGATCCTGGTAATTCCTGAAAAAATAGAGGGGCACCCGGTACTGGCGCATCCGCTGTTGGGTGATCTGATAGCTACTTTTGAAAACCTGGAGGAAATTACTTTTTCCATTGATGATCCGGATAGCAGAGTCTGGCTTAATAATTTCTTTACTCTTCCGGAATGGATACAGCTGCCCCGGCAGCTGATCAGTGCTCCTGCTCCTGTACTTGAGATAGAAGAGGCAACCCTGTTTGACGAACGGGAGCACGAGACCTTTACCAGCCTTGAATCTTTATTCTATTACCCCTATCAATGGATCTTTCGCCATAAGGTGCGTCTGCATAAGTCTGCCTTACTGAGTGTTGTTGGCGATAATACCCTGAAAGGTAATCTGGCGCATCGATTTATCGAGCTATTGTTAAAAAGAGAAGTTAGCGACTGGCAGAAAACGACCGTTGAAAACTGGATAGATGAAATGGCGCCCCGATTATTTGCCAGGGAGGCAGCTACACTGCTGATGTATGGCCGTGAGCCCGAGCGATTGGCATTTCTCAATACTATTAAGTATGCTGCGTGGAGCCTGGTGACGAGTATTCAGGAAAATGGATGGAAGGTAAAAGCCACTGAAATGGACCTTGATGGAGCGATTTTGGGTATTCCACTCAAAGGGAAAGCAGACCTTGTACTGAAAAGGGGATCAGAACTGGCGGTAGTAGATCTGAAGTGGCGAGGCAGTAGCTGGCGGAAGCAATCTATCAAGAACGAAGAAGATTTACAACTTGTTATGTATGCCCGATTGCTCAGCCCTCATGGAGCCTGGGCACATACTGCCTATTTTATATTAGAAAAGGGAGAAATGATCGCCCGAAACAATCAGGCTTTCAAAAACTGTACAGCAGTAAATCCCAATTGTGACCATCAGGAAGTTAATCAACGTATCTGGACTAAAATGGAGGCTACCCTTCGCTGGCGACTCAGTCAGTTGAAAAACGGGCAAATCGAAATCCGTACTGAACAAACTCAGGATGATCTGGAAGATCTTTATGAAGGGCAATTGATGGATCTCCTGGAAATGAAAGCAAAGAATGCTCCCTTTGAGGACTATGAAGTACTGATTGGTTTGGTGAACTAGACGGTATTAGCTCAAGCTATAAACAAAAAATGCTTCTGCATAAAATTTATAGCTTGAGCCCCAATTTATAGGCTTCAACCAGAATTTCGTCTAAATCAGCATCTCCCTGGTTTGTCAGAATAATAACCCCTGTTTTTGTTTCTTTATTGAAGGCTACAATTGTAGCTACCCCCTGTTCACCACCATCATGCCCCCATAATTCATTATTCCTGTCCATTAGAAATAAATGGAGGCCTACTTCATTGTCAATAGATGAAATTTGGGGACTATTCATCATTTCAACAGTACTGGAATTAAGCAATGGGTAATTATTGGAATTTCCACCCTGAACAAAGGCATGTAAAAATTTAAATAAATCTTTTCCTGTTGATCGAAGTCCACCATTGGGGTAATCAGTAAATGTATAGTGCTGGATCGACTCAAATTGATTATTGGTATAGTTATATGGCTGCACAATACCATAGTTAGACTGAACAGATTCATCCAGTCGCCAAAATGTATGAGACATATTAAGCGGGTTAAAAATATTTTCCTTGCAATAAGTGTTGAAATCTTTATTGGATAATTGCGCTACCAATACCCCAATAAGTGCACTGCCTACATTTGAATACATATAATCACTTCCAGGCTCAATATCATGAAAATTTTCGCTGGCTTTATAAAATGCTCCGCCGGGAACTAAATAGTTTTCCATGAAATAGTCCAAAGCGACAGGGCTGTCTTCTCCATAATAGTATTGATTGTCCAGGGCACTCCCGTCGGCAATACCCGAAGTATGCGTTAATAACATTTTAAAGGTAATGGGGCTGTTTTTTCCGGGATTGGAAACCTGAAAAGGTAAATAATCATTGATATTGTCCTCTAACCTAAATAATCCATCTTCATACAACTGTAAAAGTGCTGTGGCTGTAATCATTTTTGAAACAGAGGCGAGTAAGAATAAATGCTCTTCTGACAATGGTGTGTTTTGCTGCAGGTTTGAATTTCCCAGATACTTTTCGTAAAGAATTCTATCTTCCCTAAAAATAAGAAGAGACATGGCAGGGATTTTTTGGAAACTCATTTCTTCCTGAACATATTCTTCAAACGAGGGTGAATCATTTATGATGATATCCTCATTGTCACAATTGAGAAAAGAAATAAGAAACAAAGTCAGGAGGAACCAATTCACTATTTTATCCATGAAAAAATCTTTAGAAAACGAGTGGAAATTTAATTTGCCAATTAGAGATAAATATTAGACTTTGTTGAAGGAATGAAACCCGAAGTTCTCTGCTCCGTCCGGGAATATAGTTACTTCCTTTTGTCGTAGCAATAACGTAAGGTTGGAACAAAACATTATGCGTGAGGTGATGAAATCATACTTTTATTAAATTCCCCTCGGTGGCGGTCCTTTTCCCTCTGTCCGGTTTGTCGGACCAGTGCAAAGTGAATGGTCATTTTGGTCAAGTCACTCTTTGGAAATAAGTCCTGGAAGATAAGATCGGAAATATTTTGTTTTACAGCGATGAGATTTAGGTTTATATAGAATAGCTAATGCTGGTCTCATTGCCTGCAGCAACCAATAACTGGCTGGTGAAGTGTTGAGCACTTTCCATATTTTCTGCAACTTTGTAGGGTACCGGCTGGGTTTGGATCGCAAAAATTGCCTTCAAAACGCCACGGACGAGGGCATTGGGAATAATGTAAGAAGTTCCCAGACAATAGGTTGAGATCAGGTTATGGTTTTCAGCCAGCCAGTCTGCCTGCATTTTTTGAAATTTAAATCCGGGTATACTGGCATTTTGGGCGTCAAATATAAGCGCAAATTTTTCTTTACGGTTATAGATGGATCGAATCGTATCCAGGTATTGCCTGAAATTCTGTTTCGTAGCTTTTTCGCCGGTAAAGCTGATGACTACTGTCGGGAAATCATTGAAGTTAAAATGGGCGTAGCTCATTGGTGTGAATAATATAAATTTTTTGTAAAAATGATACCAGCCGGTGAATGCCGACTGGTACCTTTTATCAGACAAAATCAGACTCAAAATTGGAGTCTTTCAGGAATATTCAATAATTATAACAATGTCAGACGAGTGCTTTCTCAAAGTGCATGGGTTTTGTATTACTATTGTGCCCTATTAGGCGGCATCCCGGTTAATGGACTGTATCGCGAGGGAGTAGATAACAAGACCGAATCCGATCTTGTTAATGGCATCACCAATATTGTAAATGATGTCCATGCTTGTTGGGTCCAGTACACCACTTAACCAACCACTTCCTTCAATGGTCATGTATCCAATCGGATAGATGGCCCAACCGGCAAATACAAACCAGGCTAAAGCCTTAAAGGCAGATTGCAAAATTGGATCATTGGAATTAGCTGCTAACTTTTTAGCAGATCCGAACCAGACCTCATACAAAATACCGGCATAGCCGATTGTGGAGATAAAGCCCCAAAGTGGGGAATTGTCTCTGAAAACAGTTTCACCAAGGTAGCCGGCAACCAGCATCCAGAGTGAGTAAAAGATCATTTTCCATAAGAGACCTGTTTTTGCACCAAAGGCCTTGAGGATAAGGTAAAATTCTACGCACATTAACGGTACAGTTAAGATCCAGTCAATGTACCTAAACTCTGTTGGTGAAGTTCCATTTTCAGCCCAGAAGTCTCTCATATAAAAATAATGGACGGCGGCAATGAAGGTAATCAAACCGGAAACCAGCAAAGATGTTTTCCATTTACCGTCTACTCTCGCCCATTCAAAGAAAAAGAATATGGAGGCTGCCATCATAGCCATAGAGCCGATGAAAAATGTGAATCCTACATAGTCACCTGACTGTAGTGTTGCCAAAAACAAAGGTTGTAATCCTGACATTTCAATAATTTTAGGTTAATAAAATTGTGTTTAATAAAATACTACACTACTTGTTTTGTAGGTAGTTTTCTTTTTTTTCCTGAAAATGATTGAATGATTTTACCTGATACAATTGGTGCATGAGCAGGCTATGAGGTACCGTAACAATAGCGATGAAAATGAATAATATTCCCAGGTTAAACTCATGATTCATCGTATAGTTAGAGTATGCATAAAGCAGACCTATGACCAAAAAAGAAATAATTGAAATGAACAGAATTTGTTTGATATATTTTTTTAATAAACGGGTGTTTCCTTGAAGGCAGAGTTGATTTATCTGGTCTTGTACAGCATGTAGAGAATGCCAGAAAACAAAATAAATGCTGAATCCAACTAATAGTGGTGTACAGAAAAACAAGGCCATCAAAAGGGCAAAATTGCCCAGCTCTGCTTTGAATTTTTCGTAGTTAATGAGTTTTTTGTCGAAGAGATATGTTATGAGAAGAATGTTCGAAAAGATCAGTAGAAAAATCGATGATGCCCTGGAATTTACTGAGACAGTATAGAATTCTCCGGTAATTTCACCAATAATTACTAAAGCATCCTGTATATTCAATAGAATCGGAACACCAAGTATGGCACATCCCCATAAAAAATATACAATATATTTTTGCCAGCCAATTTCCGTTTCAAGGTAATTCCAGTTAGATTCTCCAAAATGGAAAACCGAATTAATCAGGAAAACTATGAATGCTGTTAAGGGAGTTACCCACCATAATACTGAATAACTCAGAACTATAATGAAATAACCTGTAGCGAACAACATTAACTGCCTGTTTGCGGAAATGCGATTTCTCAAACCCTGAAATACTATGAAATCAGAAGCACCATGTGGAATGCCTGCCAGAATGAGGAAAAACGCAATCGGAAGAATACCTCCCTGAACCCAGCTAGAAGGTAAAAATAAACCCACATAGATGGCAATCATGGTAGCACCGAAAGTTACCTTTTGTAAGTTTAGGTGTCGAAACGTACTATTTAAAAAATTGTATTTCATGTCTTAGTATACATTTATCGGACACATCCCAACTGATTATACGATTCCTGAAATATTATTCTGCCAATAAACTGAATTTGATTTTTTTTGTCTGATTAATCTATAGACAATCAAAAGATATTTTTGTTTTCAAAAAGTTAATTTTTTTTTAAAAATTTATAAAAGTACTTTTGAATCACTGTATTTATGATACCAGATAAAGGTAGTTGATAGTCTGTTTTGCCGTATCGTCGGTGAAAAAAATCAAAACATACTATTCAAAAAACTAAATTCAAACAGCTCCCAAAAAGCCTCAATTGACACAAAAACCTATCCTTATAACCTCAGCAGCTATTCTTAAACAACTTCGTTTAATAAATTACTTTAGTCTAAAATTTCAGAATCCTTATGCACAAACCAACTAAATTTATACGTTTATGGAAATAAATATTTGAGTTGTCACAACGAATTAGAACGATGGATTTAATCATTATCAGTACCGGACTTTTTATGATTGCTACAGGATTTTTAGTAAAATCTTCTCCCAATTTGATAGCGGGCTACAACACGATGTCTGAAGAAAAAAAGAAAAACGTAGACATTGAGTGGCTTTCTACCTATATGCGAAACGGGATGATACTTATCGGATCGTCCATTATAGTCGGTTACTATTTATTCAAATGGCTGGGCTTTGCCAATTTTGCCAGTTCATTGATCATGGTGATCACCATGGTAGGGGTGACGTTTATGGTGATCAATGCGCAAAGCTTTGATCGGAATTCGAATAAGACTAAAACAAACAAACTTATTTATGCGGTTCTGGGACTTGTAGTAATCTTTGTGGTCGGACTATTAACCTATGGTTCGATGTCCTCAAAAGCCATTATTGGGGAGGACAAAATAAAATTCACCGGGATTTATGGATTTGAACTAAAAGCTTCTGAAATAGAAAAGGTAGCACTGTCAGAGCAGATTCCATCCATCAAACTGCGAACAAATGGCTTTAGTTTTGGAACTGTAAACAAAGGGCGCTTCCATCTTGAAGATTTTGGGAAAACCCAATTACTTATGCATTCCGATCAATCACCCTTTCTGATCATTTCCAGGAAGAACAGCGATAACATTATTGTCAATTTTAAAGATAAAGCAAAAACAGAACAGGTTTATAAAGGATTGAGCAGTTTTATTTCCGATATCAACCCAGCTTCTTCATTGCCGGATGAAAGCCCGGCCATCTACGGTTGTGCGGATGACCCCACTATCCAAAACTGTATAGCAACACCCAAAAATTTCATTCGAAAAGCAGTAGAAGAAAAGTCTTTTGAAAGTTATCTCAGAAATCTTAAACTAAAACCCAAAGGTGAATTGGTAGCGTATTATAATGGCACGTTCAAAAGAAATAATAACGTTTATGCATACGCAGTCGATCAGGAAATAGGAAAGAAAGACCTGCATCAATGTGCCGATGCCATCATGAGACTAAAAGCGGACTATCACTGGGACCGGAAGGAATACGATAAAATCCATTTCAATTTAACCAACGGCTTTAACGTACCCTACAAAAAATGGATGAATGGCCAAAGGGTGATCGTCAAAGGCAATAAAACTTTCTGGAATAATGGCAACACCTATTCCAACACGTATACAGACTTCTGGAAATACCTGGAGTTTATTTTTACCTATGCAGGAACGGCTTCCCTGGAAAAGGAACTATCCCCTAAAAGCCTGAATGAAGCAGTAGCTGGTGATGTTTTTATCCAGGGTGGTCACCCCGGTCATGCTATTCTCATTCTCGATGAAGCCCTGCATCCCGATACTAATGAAAAAATATTTCTCCTCGGGCAAAGCTATATGCCGGCTCAGCAAATGCAGGTGCTTATAAATCCAAATGATCGGTCTTTAAGCCCCTGGTATCGGCTAAATACCGAGCGTATTATTACACCGGAATGGACATTTTCCCAAAATGATCTTAAAGCTTTTAGCGATTGAGACGCTGTAGGCATCCAACAAAACAAAGCGCGCCAGCTCTCTCCTAATCTTACGGGCAGATCATAAACGCGTTTTCCGCAGGCTTTATAAATGGCATTGGTTATAGCGGCACCGGTAGGAGGAACGGAGATTTTTCCGCCCCCCGGTACTGGTTGGTCAGGACGGGAAATGATGGCTACCTCTATTTCAGGTGCATCTGACAGGCGCATAACAGGATAGACTGCCCAATTGGTGCTGGTAATTTTTATTTTATCGAAAGTGACCTGCTCTTTGAGGGTCCAGCTGGCTGCCTGAATCATAAAATACTCTGCGGGGCTTGGTGGATGTTTTGTGCATTGCTGCAAATCAGTTTGTAACCATTACCTTTTTATGAATCCGATAGTCTTTAAACTCGATTTGGAAAATATAGATACCGGATTTTCTGCCTGAAAGATTTATTCCTGTTTCAAAGTTAGCTTTTTTATTTTCTATTAGTCTGCCTGAATAATCAAATATTTTTATTTTCTGAATTAAATGTGGAGATTCATTTGAAATAAAAACATTGCCGGAAGATGGATTGGGATACAGAAAAACTTCTCTGCTTATTTGCTCTTCCACCGTATTGGTGATCATCAGCCCGTAGCATTCAGAAAAATTTTCACAACCCTGATGATCCAGTACCCTTACTGAATAATTGCCGGAGGTGTCGGGAGTGAAAAACTGATCTGTTGCACCTGGAATGTCAGTACCCGAATCACAATCGATCCATTGATAAAGTAAGTTATCCTGACCGGGGATAAATAAAGTTCCGTCTTCCTCCACAATTAAAACATCTATGACCAGATAGATGAGGTTTAGCGTGACCAGGCTATCACATTGGTTAGAACCGGCAAACACGATTTGATATTGGCCCGGTTCGGAAAATTCCGTACCTCCGAGCGTGTAAACTTCTCCCTGACATAATTGTGCATCAATCACTACTTCAAACTTTTGGTTTACTGCCAGATTCAGGCTAATGGTACTGTCGCAGCCATTGGCACCGGTGAGCGTACTGGTATAGGTGCCT
>Ga0213858_10001855_pt1 | contig 10094 bp, 10 predicted proteins | sample PICome_FD_160122 | JGI IMG/M metagenome (GOLD analysis project Ga0213858, IMG submission 160122) | Coastal seawater microbial communities near Pivers Island, North Carolina, United States - PICO245 | ecosystem: Environmental > Aquatic > Marine > Coastal | place: USA: North Carolina | collected... | reverse complement strand
TAAATTCATCCAAATCACCGATTGCTCGGTCAAAGTAAAAATCATTTAGGAAAAATCCTTCTGGGAATGTAGATGGTCTTAATGCAGAATTTGGTTCTGCTTGTTTTCCATAACTAGACCTAATTTTCTGAATTGATGATCCAACTAAACCATAAGGACCATAAATTGGATTTCCATCATATGCCCATCCAACGATTGGTGAGTGATTATTATCTGCTACTTCTCTATTCGCATCATCAATATGGTCTTTTAATGTTCTTCTAAGAAGTTTTGGAGTATAGAAATTTACTGGATGTAAACCAAATTCCTTTACTTTACTTGGAACAATAATTGCTTCATCCCTATTGGCAGATAAAAGTTCCTTATGTTTTTCTGCCTGATTAATTTTCCATTCATATACATCACCTAAGAATTTTGCATCTACCCCTCTTCTAGATACGGTAATTTCAGTAGATTCTGGTTTATATCCAATACCTCCATTTGCTATGTTTACAGCAACTACTCTTCCATTATCGTCTACAGTAGGTCTTAGGTCAGCAAAGGTTCCTTCTCCAGTTACTACTAAATCAATACCTTTTTCGTATCCAGAACCAAATGTTAAGAACTGTACATCAACAATAGCACCATTTACTACAATTGGTCTTAGTAATGCCTCTGATTTGATATCTTTAATTTGAATATCAGGTCTTCTGTGGAAGTTAATAACATCAGAAACTCCATATCCAACTCCAGGAGATTCAACAAACACACTATCAATAGAACCAAGAACAATTGGTTCAAATTCTGGTTCAATAACAGTTGTAGCACCAATACCAGATAATGTTTCTACTTTCAATCTAATTGGTGGATATGCAAATGTATGCGTTCCAACTCCAACACTAGATAAATCAATATATTTTTTTAGTCTATAGTTTGTATCGAATGTTTCATCCTCACCACCTATATCGGATAATTTAAATTTGTTATCATCAAGAACAGTTACAACATATTCTTTTGTTGTAGATAATCCAGCAATTTCCGAACCAGTAGTACGATACCTTACAATATCCCTATTATTAAATTGGTGGTCTGCTGCGTAGATATAGTAATCCCAAGTATTAACACCATTATTAGTTCCATCGTATGCAATCAGAGATGGAATCTTAATAAGTTTATTTGAATATCCACTACCAGTGTTATTTACATACAGTCTTGTAATTGTATTCTTGGATTCCAAAGTTTTAAATGAATGGAATCCAGAACTAATGCCAACAATATTTAATGGATTAACCTTTTGAAGAGCATCAGACTCTTTATCATACAACTTAATTGATTTTGAATCTTCAACTCCAACAAAATATACAGAATCTTCTTTAAATGGTCTTAATTCTGAATTACCATTAGTGATGTATGAAACTTGCTCACCATTATCGAAGTTATGCTTATTGGTGAATGTAATTGTATCAGTGCTTGGATTAACACCATTTCCATCACCCTGGAAACCAGAAATAATTTGAGATTTAACTAAATTTGGTTCAACAACAGCACCACGACCATTACCACCAATAAGAGTAATCTTTGGTTTTGTTTGGTATCCAATTCCTGGAGTAATAATTTTAACTTGTCTTAGTCCACCACTAATATTTAAATAACCAGATGCACCATTACCAGAGACATCTTTAATTTCAAGTTCTGGTGGATTGATTACATCATAATTTTTTCCAGGATTAGTTACTAGAATTGACTGTAACTTTCCATAGTAAATATTTTCATCAAACAGAGATGGTGAATAAAGTTCTATACCATTTGCAAGTAATCCAATTTGTCTATTGTTAGTTGTTCTATCCGCAACTTCCCTCAGTGAAGAATCACCTTTGATGTAATTAAATTTCTTAAAGAGTTTTTGATTCTCAACTACTTTATTCTCATAATCTAGTTTTACAAAAGAATCACCAGAAATATTTTTAAAGGTTATATATTTTTTTGAGAATAAATCACTCTTACTTAGAGATAACTTTATTTTCTTACTATCTTTGATATCACCAACTGTAGTGACATAGTAAATTCCAGTGCCGATGCCAGAATTTGTAGATGGGCTGTAGTATATCTTTTCACCTGTGAAAAACTTATGAACAACATCGGTATCTAGGGTATTAGTATTACCCACACTAACTTGAGTAGAAGTCTTGATGATTTGTTCTTTTGCATACAGGGGATAGTTTGGAAGGCCAGATGCTGCGACATAGAAGTTTTCATACTTATCATCGATATAGGTGTTCTGAATAGAAATTGGAATGTCAACAACAGATGGTGTTTTATTTTGATCACTCTTACCAGTCATCAAATCTGTGGTTAGAGTATCTTTATCAAGACAATTTTGATTACATTGAACCTCAATAATAGTATCAGAAATTAAGTTTTCTACCGTGGCAGATAATCCACTATCTGAAGCTATTTTTAAATTCTTGAGGGTGACTTCCTGGTCAAGAAAGAAATTAATATTATCAAAAAATTCAATTCTATATCTAGTACCATTTGGGTCATTTCCAAGGACTATGGATTTGATTTGGTGATTGGTTACATTATTGTAAATCCAACTATTAAACTCGGATTTTTCAGATAATTCTGCACCAAAAGAAGATAGTGTAATTTTATCCTCTTCCAATAAATTGGAGGTATTTGAAAAATCAATATTTCCAATAACATTAATTATACGAAACTCTACCTTTTCCCCATCCTTATCATATGCATAAGCAAAATTTGATTCTAATACCTCACTTCCAAATTCAATATCAGTTATAATTCCAGAACAACCTAAAAATTGTGTATTTGTTCTTTCAGTGTAAGTTACATCATATAATACGGAACCATTAGAAACTTTTAAAGTTCCACTATTTGCAAATCCAACTGTAGAATCAACATTAATTGTTGTATCTCCAGATGTTACTTTCTTAGAAATATTTGATTTCTTCGTGGTATTGAAATTATACAGGAAAGAAGAACTATCAAAAGAAATCTCATATAAGTCTTTTCCATCAACAGGTCTATACTCTACGAGATAAATTGCTGCAGATGATTCCTCAACATTACCCGTTTCTTGAAAGACAGTTTCCCCATTCAACTTTAATGGGTCTGAACCAGAAATTTTTTCTACAAGAATATTTCTTGTGACAAAGAAACTATCGTCTGATGGTCTTAGAAGATATTCTTGAGGTTTAATAACTTCTACTGGTTCACCATATAATGCTCTGAATAAAAGTTTAAAAGATGTATCTGTTCCTTTTGAAGTATAGAAATCAACTGCTCTAGACAGAACATTTGTTATTTCAACCTGTGGGATAAATTGTCTTTCTTCAAATCCAGGTAAAAATTGTGATTTGAATTTTTTAAATAACTCACCGTAAAAAACTAAAGAGAGATTAGTAACTCGAGCTCCTGCAGAGTGTGGAGCAATCTCAGTCTCAGTATAATTTGAAGTAGTATTTTCTAAAATTGTGGTGATAGCACTAAATGCTCTAGAGCAACCACTAAATCCTTGCGATGATTTATTCTTATAATAGATGATTTCATTATCAATTTTGATGAGACCATCCCTATCAGGAAAACCAATAGTATGACTAACTGCTATATCAGTGTCAAACGCAGTTACATCTGCTGCAAGAAGTGTTGGTACAAAAGCTGATGCAAATAACTCATTATTGTATTTTTTAAGGTCCTTTAAAGAACTTAAATCACTAGCAAGTTCTACTGTACCAGTTTTATGTTCTTGAGATACATAGTATGCATCTAAGAACTCTTTAAACAGTGGGGATTCTTCATTCAGAAACTCAGGAATTTGAGTCTGAATAATATTTTGAATCGTTACTCTAGTATCTGACATTTTATCTTGTATATACTGTTCCGTTTGCGTAGCTTGAAGTTACAATGTACTCTGTTGCGGAAGTATTTTCTCCAGAAGAAATCTTATCCTCAACCATGTTGACGACTAGTTTCTCCATACTTAGGTCTAAGTATATATCTTTCAACGCAATGACATCATTTGAGTCAGGTATTGCCTCAATTTCAATTCCATTAGGACTTTGTGTAGATATGATAGTAACGGTATCTAATAAGATTTCACCTTTTCTGTAATATACAACACCTGCATTGTTTTTAATAATAAATGGAACATTATCGACTAGAGTAAAGAAGAAAATAGAACCTTTTTCCGAATCGATTGGAACATCACTCATGTAAACTATTCCATCAACTCCATTAATTGTAAATCCAGTCGATTTTATGTTATATCCACGGTTATCTGCATCATTTTTCTTCTTAACATGGAATGCATTACCAAAACAAATTTCATAAGTAGCAGCAGAATTAAAAGCTGGTGCTAAATCACGTCTAATTTTTAATGTGGTGATGTTTGATGTAATTGCTGGATTAATATCATCAATCAATGCAACTACTTTACTATACTTAAATCTTCCACCAAAGTTGTTAAGGTCAAATGACTTTCCATAAGAATCTAAAGTAGAAATTACTTGATTCCTAAGTGCAGTAACATCTGCTATAGAACTTCTGTTGTAATAAACACTAGTATTAAGTTCAACAAATAAGTATTTCAAGTCAACAATCTCTGGTTTAATTCCTGCGATTGTATATTGTTTCAAGTCTTTTTTGATTTGTTCTTTTGTAACTCTAGATAAGAACTTACCTTGTCTAGGTTTGATTGAAATGAATACTTTTCCATATTCTGGTGGGTCTAATTCATCTCCTCCATAAGCACTCACTGCCTCTACATTGGGGAAAATCGTGGGTATTAGACCCTTATAGTCATTTGCTGTTACTGCCCTGTACTGAGAGGAATAAACCCTAGGTGCAAGGTACTTAATACTATCAATTTTTTCAATATCATCACCATTTTCAGATGACTGAATTGTTGAAATTCTAGAAATACCAGTAGTAATTCTATTCTGATTATTATCTTCTATGATTCCAGAGAAAGTAAAGTTGGCAACACCATTTCCATCTTTACCATTAGTTATAATATAACTTACAAATATAGAACTTCCTGTAGTTGGTTTTTTACCAAAGACATTATCACCAAAAACAAGTTCATATTGCTCATCTTCAACCTCTTGAATGAGGAAAATTTTTGATGTTTCGTCTAGGTTTAAAATATTTGAGTATAATGTATACTCTTCGTTTCTCAAGTCACTAACAAATGTACGAATTGTTGTGGAATCTACATTATCGTTTGGAATGATAAATCTCTGAGTTGGTTGAGAGTCATCCATGGTGAAGTTTTTAGTGAGGTATGTTCCCTCAAGAATATCAATATTTTCAAACGTTCCAATTCCATTAGCATCAACAGGGACCGTGATATCTTCTGGAATTGAAAATACATAACTACCAGAAACCATTGCACCAAGTGCAACTACACCTGCCTTTAGAGTTACTGACCTAACATCTAAGAATCCAGCAGTATCAACGGTAAAACTAACTCTTGCCTTTGATGCTCTCTTTGAACGTGGAACATATCCAATATTTCTAGCAAGTGATACCACATTCTCTCTTAATGTAGCACTGTCCAAAAAGGACTCATTTACTGCCATGTTCGTGTTGAAGGCAGTAATATAAGAGTTATATGCTAAAATATCAATCAATACTGAAAAATTAGACCCCTCAAAGTCAAAATCAGTAAAATTACTGTTTGTCCTAAGGTAGTCTTTAATTTGCGACTTTAGATCGTCAAAGTCTAAGTTTGTGAATTGATTGAACGACATTATATCCTAGCTGGTTGTAAAATAAACTCGATGTTTTGTCTAGGTATTGCCAGACCAACAATGTCATAAGTTAAAGTTACATTCAATTCATAGTCATCTGGTGATGGATCTACTCGAACACTATTTGTAGAAATACGTGGTTCATAGTTCTCAAGCAAAATTTTTATCTCACCTTCTAATGAAATACGAATTTCAGGATGAGACAGTTCAAATAATGAACCTTCTAAGGAAGTTCCAATTATAGGTTCAAAAAATCTTTCACCAAGTTGTGTCCGTATTAAGTTAACAACGGATCTCTTAATGGCATCTTCATTTTTAAGTGCCACAATATCATTTGTTACTGGGTGTTTAGTAAACGATAGACTAATATCCCTAAATTCCCTAGAGACCCGTGTTGCCATTTATAAAACAAGAGTATTATATACTATCTATAATAGTTTTTTAACCCTTTTCTTTTTCATCCTCCATTTTCTTCATTTCTGAATCAGAAAATTCAGATGCATCATTAGTTTTATGTGGTTTTGTCCAGTAATCAGTAATCAAAGAGGTTGTTCCCCACATTTTATACATGTAATCAGGGTCTCTGTCTACGTGATACTTAGCCATCTGTTTCTCCAATTGGTTAAACAGAACTTTTTGAGAGGTTCTATCTCCGTATTATTTAATCTATCCAGAATCCCTTCCGTTTATAGTCAGGATCATCGACATAATTGTACCCTTTCTTGAGTTCACACTCCCTATACTGACTAATATCACCCCAATTTGGGATTGCAACGACATTTCCATGCCTAAAATCAGGATTTGGACGCATATGTGCCTCAATTAGGTGCCCATTAATGAATTCACAGTTCATCCATTCGTAATTTCCCCCCAAATCTTGCAAAACTTCAGGGAAATCTATCTTTCTATCGATTTTTTCCCATTTGTCCCACTTATAAAGGGGTTTTTCTGGACTACGATACCCTTTAACTGTCAATTTACACTCCTTGTTCTGGTAATCAACACTTAAATGCTCTCCTTCAAACACTTCACACCAAAATTCACCTGGATGAATGTGATCTGTTGACCCATTTAACCATACAATACGGGCATGACGGCACATTCCCATAAAATTGATTGCTGGTTTTACGATATAAAAATTGGGTTCTGGGACATCGGCACCTGCTGGTCCGCATTTGTATCCCAAAACCCTACATAATTGGAGTTTATTGTAGACCCAAAGGTCTTTTGGATGGATATCGTGAAATTCTATGTCTCCATCCAGATAATACATACTTACCTACCTTGTCCACGGTAACGTTTCTTAGCACCATTACGGCTACTTGCTGCATATTTAGTATGTTGCCCAGAACCTTGACGAGTCTTTTTGGGAATCGGGTCAAGTTTGGAATTTCCAGTGCCACGACGTGCTGCCATAATCTTGGTGTCTCCTAAACGGTTGTTTTTTACGGTTTTTTTCACCACCTCAGTGGCTTGAATATACTATAACACCCCCAAGACCCTCCGTCAACCATAAAAAAAGACCCCCGTAGGGGTCAATAACTCAGATAACTCGGGTCTTTTCATGACCAACACGAATCTTCGGGTCGCACCAGATTTCAAATCCTGCTTCCTTGGCATCCAGGCAGAAGGAGACATCCTCACCACACATATCCTGAACTTCTCCCGATTCAAATTGCTGCATCTTAGGAGCAAACCAGGGGTACTCAAGACTCTCGAAGACTCCGTTCTTAATCAGAACCCATCCGAAACCAGTGTAATCCACTGTAAACGGTTTTTTACGCTTCGGCATGGTCTCAGCAGTTTCGTGATTCATCACTCCACCATTGGTACGGAAGTCATCCTCTTCCAACCAGTGAGCAACACTCGTAGTACGACCATCCTCAGTCATGTACCAACCTGCTGCAATGTCCTTATCCATTGCTACAAGACGATAGAACTTCTCGGTGTCGAAGACAATATCACTGTCAATCCACAACTGATAATCATATTGCAGTTTACCATCCCAAGGTTTCTGATTCGGTCCACGCAATACATTAGCACCAAGACACTTGCATCGTGCAAAGTTCACCATGGAACTATAGTCTTGACTAATCTGAATACTCGCACCTGCTTGTACAAGGTCAAAACACAACTGTACAAAACTCTTCATAAACGTATATGAACATCCTCTTCCAGGTAGACAGAATACAACTGCCTTACCTTTAATCATCTCCTTTGCTGCTGCAAGGTCGAATTCGTCAACGTTCTTATTAACTGTCGGTGCCTTTGCTTTTACTGTAAATCCTTTGGCCATAAAAATGTAAATTCCAACTCTATAATTATATCACCCCTTCACATCAAATGCAACTACGTTGCGGACGGGGTTTTTTTTTCGTCTCAAGAAGACTTTGTATTTATTACATACTCAACGTCTTCCATTTTACCCCCTCTCAACCACACAATCATTTGAGCATCTTTCATACTCTGTGTGAGTTGCTCTGGAGTAACTTTCTCCATTACTGTTAAACCTTTGACTTTTATGTCATACGTAGTCATCAATATCCTCTACTTTAAAGAGCAATTCTTCCAAGTCTTCACGTAATACTTCATTACTATTTAAAGACTTGTCGTGCTGTAAACGGAATTGAATGCACTCGATGAGTAACTCCTTCTCTTCTTCGGTCATTCTTAGAAATTTCTATTCTCCGTTATATAGCACTCACAGGGTTTTTAACCTATTTTTTCCCCTCGGAATTTTTTTTCCTAGACGGACCTCGGAGACCCGTTTTTCCCCTCGGAAAAATTTTTATATACGGGGTAAAGGTCTCGTGGATGCATACTTTTGTAGGTTAGGGGGACCCATCGGTTTTTATAATAAACCTAACCCCCCGTAGGGTTACTGTCATTTAGTGCTGTATAATAACAATAACGAACTCACTAAGTAATTGTTATTAATAACCCCCCCGTGGGTATAAGAATTAAACAGTACCACTTAATTATAATTACACAACACTGTTTTATTATAATACACGAAGGGCAATCTGTAAAGTATTAGAAACCCTCGGAGTGTTTGTGAGTAGTACTGCTGTATATAAACAATCAGAAACTCACTGTGTATTAGTAATATAAACCCCTCCCCCAGGTATAAAGTTTTCCACAGGTTTATAATACTTTTCCACAGGGTCTGTGGATAACTAATACTTTGCCTGTGGAAAACTAATACAAACTCACTGTGTAATAAGTATCACATAGTGCTGTGTAATACTTCCCTCCCTCAAAACCACCCTAGTAGTCTACACCGAAAACAATGAGACTACTGTGTCCAGTGGACGAATTCTCAGGTGGTCTGAGACTCATAAGTTCTCTGAGACCAGTGAGTTTCGCATAAGAATGGACGAATCAGTGAGACTCAGAGGACTCATAAAATCTTACAGTTTTGCTGAGTCTTATATCAGACGAGTAATATGTGTGAGACTCAAAAAGTTTCAGAAATTTCCTTGACTTTTTTGTCAACTCATGATATACTGCGGTCTTAGATAACAATAACCAGAGGGGTTTAGAACATAATAACGAAGACAAATCAGGGTATTTATATACTTTTTCAACACCCTCTGTGGAAAACATAAAACACGCAACTATGTTTTTTTAACCATTTATTTAATGATTGTTTTTCCACAAGTTTTTCCACAGATGCACTTTTTAGTAACTCGGAGAGTCATTTAATACCATGTTATCACTATCATACTTACATTCTGATTGTACGAGATAACTAGTATCTTCTCTCATTGTATTAGTAACTAACTTGTCTACTACATCTTTTACATCACCATCTTCAGTTAGTTTACTAATCGTTTGCTCTGCTAGTTCATCAGTATAAGGATAACAATCAGTACAATAGTAATCTAATTGTTTTACATCCTCCTTTGTATAATATAAAGCAAAGATAGATTCATTAGGATTTAATAGTTCGAGTTCACTAATTAAATCCTTTACTCGTTTAGTCATTCGGGTGTGATTAACTATGAGTATATTATATCAGAGAGAATTGATAAAGTCTACATCTTCAAGATAATCATCATATATCTTACATGCCTCATCAATTTGTTCCTGTGTAGGATTATCAATTTGAGAGTTAAGATAATCAAGAACCATTTCTAAATCTGCTTCTTGCTCTTGGCAGAATTGCATGATGTTGATGTCAGTTACTTGCATTTGTGAACGTAGAGAATTGCGTTAGTAATGTGTGGAGTGAGAATAACTTTGTGATTATGAATCACAGTGTAAAGTTTCTCTCTTGTTTTGATGTCGTAGGTTGTTCTGATGCTAGTCATTTGATTTTAGAAAGTGCATCTTTTTTTGCTT
>Ga0213858_10001851_pt1 | contig 10099 bp, 3 predicted proteins | sample PICome_FD_160122 | JGI IMG/M metagenome (GOLD analysis project Ga0213858, IMG submission 160122) | Coastal seawater microbial communities near Pivers Island, North Carolina, United States - PICO245 | ecosystem: Environmental > Aquatic > Marine > Coastal | place: USA: North Carolina | collected... | reverse complement strand
TGGTGAGGATGTCTCATTCTGTCTTGATGCAAAGGAAGCAGGATTTGATATTTGGTGTGATCCTCGCATTCGTGTTGGGCACGAAAAAACTCGTGTTATTTGATTAATTGATTACCAAGAGAGGTCTTGATGACCTCTCGCCCCTCGTGTCTCGTATTAAAGGAATTAAAGTTATGGCAATGATGAAAGGTGGTACTTATGTAAAGAGTGCCCCGAAGAAAACTCGTCAAGGAAAGTCACAAAATACGTTGCTTTCTGCGACTTCTCGTAATAAAAAGAAAAAACGTTATCGTGGGCAAGGTCGGTGATTAAATAGTGCAGTTACATTAATACATAATGGCTGCATTAATCTGTAACCTACCTTCAGTTGAAGTATGGGTAAGAAAAGAATATCTCACTGATCATCAATCTGGTCATGGTGAATTTGTAAAAGGCGTTTGGGTATCGTGTAAGTCGATACCTGGACGCACTTTTTATTTTGAGACGTATTTGCCGGAATATGCGGCGATGTATGATAAACTACCTATTAGTGCGTTTGTGTCTGCTCCAGAGGTTCCTAGCCCCGATATGGACCTTCCTAACCTACAGTTCTGGAATTGTATGGATTATGGTGTAGTAGCAGTTACCAAGCAATTTATTGGTAGTATGGACTATGAACTGTATACAAGGGACTTTGGTATACAGAAGGGCACTTATATCTGTACCATAGATAATTACCATCAAGATCCTGAAGTGGTGGACTATGCAACTAGTGAAAACCCTGCAGAACATAAGTCACATAATCTTATTGAGTTAGAAAATGGTCAGTATGCATTGTATCCTAACAATAGAATGCGTATCTATGACAACAGTTTGACACCTGTTGAACCTAAGATGCCTGATTTTAAGGTTTCAACGCAATATTATCAGGTTGAAAATGGATTTGAACGTCTTGGTATGGGACGTGAGGATGAATATTTCTGGAAGACCGCAAAAGAAAGAGAAAATACTGAAAAAAACGAAAAAAAGATTGAAGATAAGTCATAAATACATTATAATCGCTGTATTTTTGTGCCTTTAGAACGGGTAAGTAGAGGTTTTAAAGACCTCAGCATGTCATTTCAGAATAATCCACTAACTAATGACTTGATTGCGCTCAAAAATGAGAATGCAATTGCCCGTTCTATACGAAATATAGTCTTTACGGTGCCTGGAGAGAAATTTTTTAATGAAGATTTTGGATCTGAAGTGTCTCAATACTTGTTTGAGAACGTAGATAATATTTCTGCACTCACTGTAAGAGATCAAATCAGACAATCTATCACAAATTTTGAACCAAGGGTAGATTTACGAACAGTTGATGTATCTGCTGACTTTGATAATAACAGTTTTGACGTAGTTATTATATACGATATCATAGGTGCGGATATTCCACCTCAAGAATTACAATTCGTTTTGCAACAAACTAGGTAAAAATGCCATTATCTAACTTTTCTAACCTTGATTTCAATCAGGTTAAGACAACTCTTAGAGAATATCTCAAAGAAAACTCAGATTTTACTGATTATGACTTTGAAGGGTCGAATTTATCGACCATTCTTGATGTTTTGGCATACAATACCTACATTACTTCATATAATGCCAACATGGTGGCAAATGAAGTATTCATTGATAGTGCCACATTAAGAGAAAATGTGGTTTCATTGGCAAGAAACATCGGATATGTTCCAAGATCCAGAAAATCAGCAAGATCAACGGTAAGTTTTTCTGTTAATACGTCAAATATAACACCTGCTCCTAGCACTCTGACCTTAAAAAAGGGAATTGTTGCTACAACACAAGGTTCATTTGGAAATAATTCTTTTACTTTCTGCATTTTAGACGATATTACAGTTTCTGTTGTTGAAAATACTGCATTTTTTGAAAATATTGAGATTTATGAGGGAACTTTCCTAACAAATACCTTTACTTACAACTCAAGAGTCCCAAATCAGAAATTTATTATCAATAATATTGGTATAGACACTGATTTAATCAATGTTACGGTCAGACCAAACGAAAATTCAACAAGATCTGTAAAATATTCACTGCAAGACAGTCTATTTGACGTAAAATCTGACTCAAAAGTCTATTATCTTCAAGAATCTAATGATGAAAGATATGAAATAATTTTTGGAGACAATATTTTTGGCCAAAAGTTAGAAAATAACAACTTTATCACTGTTGACTACATTACATCAAGTGGAGATGCGGCAAATGGCATCTCAGAGTTCACTTTTGCGGGTAGAATCAGTTATACAAGAAATGCACAAACATATAATGTAACCTCTGGCATATCATTGATGTCAACTGGTTTAATATCATCTGGTGGCGAAGAAATTGAAGGAGTAGAGTCAATCAAAAAATATGCTCCTAGAATATATGCATCACAAAATCGTGCATTAACCGCAAATGACTATGAAACTCTGATCCCTGCAAAAATTTACCCCGAAACCGAATCTATCTCAGTATTTGGAGGTGAAGAGATCATTCCTCCACAATACGGTAAAGTATTCATTAGCATTAAACCAAGATTTGGTGATTTCTTACCAAACTCGATTAAAGATAATATCAAACTCAAATTAAAGAAGTATTCTGTTGCCGGAATTGTACCAGAAATCTTAGATCTTAAATATCTTTATTTGGAAGTTAATTCAAAGATTTATTATAACACAAATTTAGCACCATCTAGTGCTTTCGTATCTACTATTTGTCAAAACAATGCAAATAAGTATGCTGAGTCAAGTGAATTAAATAAGTATGGTGCAAGATTTAAATATAGTAAGTTTTTGAAAATACTTGATAGTAGTCACGAATCTGTGACATCTAATATCACAACAGTTGCTATGAGAAGAGACTTGAGGGTCGTTCTCAATACGTTCGCAGAATATCAAATTGGTTTTGGAAATTCATTCCATGTCAAAAATCAAAATGGATATAATATTAAAACTAGTTCCTTTAGAATTGCAGGAATTCAGGAACCAGTTTACATGTCAGATTTACCAAGTGGTGATGGTATAACTGGAATTCTGTTCTTCTTTACACTCCCATCAGTCTCATCTCAATCTCCAACAATTGTGAGAAGAAATGTTGGATTTGTCAATTATTCTAATGGAATAATTACAATGAACCCAGTAAATATCCTAGAAGCAAAATTAAAAGATGGTAGACCTATCATAGAAATTGAAGCGACTCCAACTTCAAATGATGTTGTTGGATTACAGGATCTTTATTTGCAACTAGATACTAGTAGTAGTGTGTTTGATGTAATAGTTGATAATATCTCGTCGGGTCTTGATCCCTCGGCATCGAATTATAACGTTTCTTCAAGTTATCCTAATGGTAATTTAGTACGATCAGGTGGACCTGTTAGCACAAGAACTAACACAACCTCTACTACAACGTCAACTACCACAACATCAACACCATCCAGCACTGTTTCAACATCTGGAGCATCTACATCAGGATCATCCTCTTACTAAGAAGTTAACATAAAATGTCAGAAAACAGAGTACAGTTTAACACAATCGTCTCTAATCAACTTCCCGCATATGTTAGGGAAGATTTTCCACTTGTTGAATCTTTCTTAGAGTCATATTATAGAGGACAAGAGTATCAAGGTGGTCCTGTAGATTTAATTCAAAATATTGACAAATATATTAAAGTTGATAATACAACTAATCTTTCTTCAGAGATCATTCTTGATGGTGATATTGATTTTGACGATACTACTATTAATGTTTCAACCTCTAAATCTCCTACAGGAACAGATGGATTTCCTGATTCTTATGGATTAATTCAAATTGATGATGAAATTATAACTTACACCGGAAAAACAAGTTTTTCCTTTACAGGGTGTATTAGAGGTTTTGCTGGTATTACTTCTTACAGAAGTGAAATATTTTCGGAGGAAGTTGTATTTAATACTACCTCTGCAGAAGATCATGATTCTGGCGCTACAATTAAAAATTTATCTGTCCTTTTCCTCAAAGATTTTTTAGTTAAAACAAAACATCAAATTCTTCCAGGATTTGAGGAGAGAAGTCTTGATCCTGATTTAAATCAAAAACTATTTTTAAAACAATCAAAAGATTTTTATCTTACAAAAGGAACCGATAGATCTTTTGAAATTCTTTTCAAAGCACTTTATAATGAAAATGTACAAGTAATTAAACCAAGAGATAATTTAGTTACACCGTCAAATGCTAATTTTGAGGTATTAAATGAGATGGTGGTTGAACCCATCTCAGGAAATCCACTTGAATTAGAAAATACTACATTATATCAAGATCAATATGATGATATTATTGAAAAGGCATATGCACCAATTTCGTCAGTTGAAAAAGTAGATGTTGGATTTGGTAAAACATTTTATAGATTAACCTTTGATGGAGGATATAATAGAGACATTGGTGTTGATGGTTCTGCATATGGAGAATTTAAGGTCGAACCAACCACTAAAGTTATAGGACAGGTGTCTGCAGGAGCAACTGTTCTTGATGTTGACTCTACTGTAGGGTTTAGTACAGATGGAGATTTATACGTTGTTTACTCAGATAAAACAAACGGAGTTCTTTCATATACCTCAAAATCACTGACACAATTTTTTGGTGTCTCAAATGTAAATAAAACTATCACTGATGCATCAACAGTAGGAGTTAATACTTTCGCTTATGCATCAACATTTGATGGAGGTAATGTAAGAGTTAGAATCAACTCTGTAATTAACACAATAAATGTACCCTCAAACACAAAGGGACACAAAAAGGGAGAAACAATTAATATCACATCTTTGGGTATTTCTGAAAATAATAAAAAAACAAATAATTGGATTTACAACTTAGCACCCACTTATAAGGTTAAAGATATACAATTAATTGATTCTTCAAACTTTACTTATGAAATTACTCTTAACGTAGAAAATATATTTAATGGTGGAGATACTGCAACGTTAGTAGTATCTGATGGTAGAAAACTAACTACATCAATAATTGATGTTAAAACAGAAAAATCATTTACAATTAGAGGTCAGGGTCAACTTAATACAAATTCTACTTTTGAGATTCAACGAAATATTTCTAAAACAAAATCTAACTTTTTTCCATCAGCAAATATTTTTTCAACAGATATTCAAAACGTTTACAAGAGCGTAAATGGCGATGATTATCTTGTTGCATCACCTTCTATTCCATCATATAAAGGTCAACCTCTTAATACAAACTCAAGAGGAATAAAATTTACTGGTACGTTTAATGGCACAGAGTTTATAATTTCTCCGGGAAAAGATCACGGACTTTATAGTGGAGATAAAGTCTACTATGCAGCAGAAAGAGTTTCTGAGACTTACATTGATGAATTCGGTAACAGTGCGACTAGATTAGTAAGAGGGACTGGTTTATTTGATGACGGTGAATATTTTGTTGAAAGAGTTAATTCATTTACAGTGAAATTTGCAAAAAGCAAAAACAACCTTTTCAATTCAAAATATGTAAGTGTTGATACTGTAACTACAGTCAACAATAGTGTTGTTACTCCATTTGAATTTTACTCTAAAAATTTAAAACCTCAAAATATCCTCAGAAAAATTTCAGATCCATTAAACGATGGATCAATAAATGAGACTGAACCTGGAACTACCGGTATTCTTATTAATGGTGTTGAAATTTTAAACTACAAGTCAAAGCAACAAATTAAGTATGGTTCAATTGAAGAAATAGAAGTTACCTCTCCAGGATCAGACTTAGATATCGTAAATCCACCAGAACTTGTTATATCAGATAGTGTTGGGACTGGAGCAACTGGATATCTTGCAATAAGTGGTTCCCTTCAAGAAATTCTAATCAAAAATTCTGGATTTGATTACCTTAATACACCAACTATCAAAATTGATGGTGGAAACGGTAAAGGTGCAACAGCATCTGTAAATATGAAACTGATTGATCACGAACCTGAGTTTTTTGCAGATAATGCCAAAGGACAGGTTGTAATTGGAACTGCATCCACTCAGTCTAGAATTGGGTTTTCTACCTATCACAAATTTAAAAATGCTGAGGAAGTAATTTACAGAACTAATAATCAAGAGGGAATTGCAGGTATTGTTACTGATGCACAATATTACGTATCTACAATTGATGATGTTACCGTAAGTTTACATCCAAAACAAAATGATGCGATTTTAGGTATTAACACAGTTTTCTTAACAAGTTTTGGAGTTGGTAAACATTCTTTAAAATCAACTAGTAAAAAATCAGTTGTAGATTCAATTAACGTAATTGATAGTGGGTTAGGTTATCAAAATAAAAAGAGAACTTCATCTGCAACTTCTGGAGTAAGTACTGCAAGTAATACAATTATTATAAGTAACCACGATTACAATTCAGGTGAGTTGGTAAGATACACTTGCGTTGGAACACCTATAAATGGTCTTACCGTTGATACGGATTATTATGTCACAAAAGAAAATGATAATTCATTCAAACTGTCTCAGGTTGGAGTAACTTCTGATAAAGAATTTTATTATAGAACCAAGCAATATGTAAACCTTACATCAGTTGGTGTAGGAACTCATGTATTTAATTACCCAGACATTACTGTTACTTTAAAAGGTGAGGTTGGAATTTCATCAATAGGATCAGAAACATTTGAAGCATCAATCACACCTGTGTTTAGAGGTTCAGTAACATCAGTACATCTTGAAAACAATGGTGTTGGATATGGATCTTCTGAAATTTTGAATCTTGATCATCAACCACAAATCACAATAAATTCAGGTTCTAATTGTCAATTAAAACCAATTATTGAGAATGGTAGAATTGTTGAAGTAATTGTACAAAATTCTGGAAGTGGATATAATTCCCCACCAGATGTTGATGTTATAGGTGATGGATTAGGTGCAGTAGTTACTTTAAATATTGTCAATGGATCTGTAACGTCAGTTAATATAATTGAAAAAGGTGCTGGTTATTTGCAAGATACAACTTCAATTACTGTAACACCATCTGGAAATACTAATCCTCCAAAATTTAAATCTAATCTTAAAACTTGGAGAGTAAATTTATTTGAAAAGTATCTTCAATATTTTGAAAGTGATGATGGTTTTATAACTGATTCAAGAGTTACCTCCAATGAATTGCAATATGCCCATTTGTATGCACCTAGAAAATTAAGAGAAAATATTTTCGCAGTAGATCAAAATGGCAACAAATTATATGGCGAATCTGATTTAAGACAAGTAAATGGTATAGAACAGTCTTCAACAAAACACTCTCCGATTATTGGTTTTGCTTATGACGGGAATCCAATTTATGGACCATATGGATATTCGACAAAATCAGGTGGCGCAATTACACAAATTAAATCTGGATACAAAATAGATATTAAATCAAACAGACCACCTACTTCTATTTTCCCTGAGGGATTTTTCGTAGAGGATTATACTCATTTTGAGGTAACTGATGATGATGTTCTTGATGCAAACAATGGAAGATTTTGCATTACTCCAGAATATCCAAATGGAACATATGCTTATTTTACCACAATCAACTCAGCATCTGATAATTCAGGAGTATTTGAAAAATATAAAAAACCAGTATTTCCATATTTGATTGGAAACAATTATCAGTCAATTCCTGATGAATATAATTTTAAGAATAATTCATTGCAGGAGACATTAAATCCTGATGATTGGAGAAGAAATACTTATCCATACAATATTATTGAAGAAGAATTAGAATACTCTTATATTGATATTCCAAATAAATTAAAACAATCTGCAAAAATTAATTCTGTTCAACCAGGAACAGTTAATTTGATTGGAATTTCAAGTGCTGGTATTGATTATAGAATTGGAGATCAAGTAGTATTTAATAATTCGGATACTAAAGGAGAAGGTTTATCTGCAAAAGTATCTCATTTAAAGGGCAGAACTGTTAGTACAGTTAGTGTAGCAACAAGCACTCTTTCAAATGTTGAAATTTATTCTGGTGATGTAAATGGCGAATATGTTATTTACAATGACAAACCTCATAATTTCTTAAACTTTAACGTAGTTACCATTGCAGGTTTATCAACCACCTCTTCAAAAATTGAAGGTACTTATAGAGCAGGTATAACAACTAACAGACTGTCTATTGTAGGCACAGGAACCACTGGTGTTGCGATTGGAACAGTTGGTGTTACTGGTCTTGTTACCTTCTTTGGTGTATCTGGAGATCTTTCTTTCTCTAAAATTAGAGACAATGATATTTTAACTATTGGTGAAGAAAAGGTTCAAGTTCTCAACGTTGACGCAAAGTCATCGAGAATAAGAGTTCTGAGAGAGGTTGAAGGAACTACCGGAACATCTCATACTATTGGTAAGTATATTTTTGAAGATCCAAGAAAACTTATCATTAACTCTGGATTCAAAACTGATTACAACTTTAGAGTTAATAAACAAATCTACTTTAATCCAGAAGTTATTGGACTCGGAACCGTTTCAGGTGTGGGTATTGGGACAACGATCACATTCTCCAACCCAGGTGCGGGTTTGACAAGTATTTTTATTCCATCTAAAACAATATTCATTGAAAATCATGAACTTAAAACTGGTGATGAAGTAACTTACTCTCCAGGAACTGGTGGTAGTGGTATTATTGTTGAAGACTCTACAAATGTCGGAGTTGGTATTACTTTAACGGATGGTCAAAAAGTATTCGTAGCTAAGATTGACGATAATTTGATTGGTATTGCTACGGTTAGAGTAGGTTTAGGAACGACTGGAACATTTGTTGGAATTGCTAGCACTCACAGATCTGCTACCACACTTTTCTTTAGAAGTGTTGGATCTGGAACTACTCATAGTTTTAAAACTAATCATAGTGTGCTCACTGGTGAGGTAAGAAGAAACTTAGTAACAGTATCTACTGCATCAACTCATGGGTTAAGTTCACCGCATAATATTTCTATCAGTGTAAGTCCAAATAATACAATTACCAAAACACTAACGTATAATGATTTTAACAGAAGAGTAATTGTTGATCCTGTTGGATTTACTACTGTGGGAGTAAACACCACTAATAATACAATTAGTGTAACATCTCACGGTTTTATCACAGGAGACAAGATCATTCATACATCATCAGTACCTACTGAAGGACTTATTGATCAGAAGATTTATTATATTGTCAAAGTTGATAATAACACAATTAAACTTGCTAATACTAAACATGATGCCACAATAGAAAAACCCAATGTAGTTGGTCTTTCTAGTGCGTCACTTGGAACAATAAATCCAATCAATCCTTCTCTAAAGGTATATAAAAAATCAACAGTTGAATTTGATCTTTCAGATTCTTCCCTTGGATATACAGTTCAAGGCACACAATATTCTGCCTTTGAGTTTAATCTTTATACTGATAAAAACTTTACTAAAGTATGGAACAAATCTGACACAAATAATGTCTTTGAATTGACAAAAACTGGAAATGTTGGAAGTGCTGGTGCAAAAGCAACTCTTACTGTAAATGAAAATATCCCAGAGGTTTTATATTATAAACTTGATGTTATTAAAGAATCTAGCACACCTACATCAAAAACAAGTATAATAGTTGATGAAGAGGCAAATTCTAATAATCAAATTAATTGTAAGTTTAGTGAATATAATGGAACATATTCCATTAACGTTGGAACCACAACTACATTTACTTACACTTTAGGAGATACACCAGAGAGCACGAGTTATACTTCACCAACATCTACTATTGAGTATGAAACTGATTGTACACATACTTATGGACCTATTGCAAAAATATCTATAGAAACTCCTGGCAAAAATTATTATTCATTACCTGGAATTACGACAGTTACAACTGCTGCAGGTAAAAATGCTATTTTATTCACAAGCAGTAATGACATTGGAAAGGTCAAAAATATTGATATCAACAATATTGACAATTATAAATTACCCTCTGATAAAACTTTATCACCAACTGCTAGATATCCACAAATTCTTAAAATAGATCGTTTAGCTCAAATTGATTCTGTAGCAATTAGTTCTTTTGGTAGAGGATATCAAATAGCACCCAAACTCGTTGTAATTGAT